>Ga0163144_10016752_pt1 | contig 14993 bp, 12 predicted proteins | sample OliLak19BULKMAT1_FD_123175 | JGI IMG/M metagenome (GOLD analysis project Ga0163144, IMG submission 123175) | Freshwater microbial mat bacterial communities from Lake Vanda, McMurdo Dry Valleys, Antarctica - Oligotrophic Lake LV.19.BULKMAT1 | ecosystem: Environmental > Aquatic > Freshwater >... | reverse complement strand
TGCAGGTTCTTTTGCAGCTTAGGACGACGCAATTCCAAATACCGATAGCGGCCACGCAATTGCTCATCTACTTCCCCTGTAGTGGGCGAGTCGGTGTGCATGGTGAACGGTAAAGTCTCTGCTTTGGTTAGAACTTCGAGTCCCGTTGCTTCTAATTCCACGTCACCTGTGGGTAGGTTTTTATTGCCCATGCCTTCGGGACGTTTGCGGACGATGCCCTTTACGGCAACAACCCACTCTTGTCTCAAGCTGCCCGCGACATCTACCGGGATATTCTTTGGATCAAAGACCACTTGGGCAATGCCATCGCGATCGCGCAAGTCGATAAAAACGACGCCGCCGTGATCGCGGTAACGATCAACCCATCCCATGAGGATGACTTCTTTACCCAGATACTGGTTGGTCATTTTTCCGCAGTAAGTAGTGCGCTTCCAATTCATTTAGGTGCTCTCCGGAGCAATTCTGCTTCTATGTCGTTTAGGGGGATTGTGGACTGCTGCCCACTTTTTAAATCTTTGATGATCGCTTGATTCGCGGCCAATTCGTTGTCGCCGATAATGACGGCGAAAGCAGCACGTGCACGGTCTGCCTGTTTGAGCTGCCACTTCAGAGCTTTTTCTTTCTCGTAGCTCATAGCGACGGAAATTCCTTTGCGGCGAAAATCCACACTCATGCCGTAAAGCTTTTCAAACGCCGCTTTGCCGAGAGGCGCAAAGTACGCCACGGGTAACGACTCGTCGGATTTCAAAAGGCCACTTTGGTCCAAAGCGAGAATCAAGCGCTCCATTCCCAACGCCCAGCCAATGGCCGGAAACGAGGCCACTCCAAACCGTTCAGATAATCCATCGTATCTGCCACCGCCGCCCAACGCGCTCTGCGCGCCTAGGAGCTCGGACGTAAATTCAAAAGTGGTCTCGGAGTAGTAATCCAGGCCTCGCACAATCGTGGGGTCTTCGACGAAATCGACGCCCGAAGTCTTCAAGCAGGATTTGACCGCTTCGTAGTGTTCGAGACTCTTCGGCTCTAGATAGTCGATAATGCGTGGAGCGTTCTTGGCGAGCGCTTGGATCTTCTCGTCTTTGCTATCCAAGATCCGCAGAGGGGTGCGATGGAATTTCTTCTGAGCGACTTCGTCGAGCTGCGCGACGTGTGGGCCGAAGTAGCTAACGAGTGCTGTTTTGAAAGCCTCTCGCGAAGCTGTATTTCCCAAGCTGTTTAAGCGAATGGAATATTCCTTCAAACCAAAAGCCTTATAAATCTGGTCGAGCAGAGTAATGCACTCGGCATCTGCTTCGGGCGCTGCAGAGAGAATGAGTTCTGCGCCAAATTGGTGGAACTGGCGCAAGCGGCCTTTTTGCGGGCGCTCATAACGGAACATCGGGAGGTTGTAGAAATAGCGACCCACTCCGCCTTGGAGGTGGATGCCGTGTTCGACGACGGCACGGATAAATGCAGCAGTGCCTTCGGGACGGAGGACGAGAATCTCGGGGGTGCTCTCCGACGAGCCGCCGCGGTCCTGCACTTGGTACATCTGCTTTTCGACGATTTCAGTGTCTTCGCCTACGGCCTTGCTGAACACTTCCATGTGTTCCAAAACGGGCGTGCGAATTTCTTCATAACCGAAAGTTTCTAGCACTCGATAGATTTGCGCTTCCACCCAACGCCATTGGTGCAAAGCGGTTCCCCACTGATCGTGCATTCCGCGAACTGATTTCATTGTCGGCAAAATACCTGCTCAAAACCAAAAAGAAAACGGCAACTTCGCTCGGGAGTGCCGTAAAGTGTCACTGTAAGTCATTGGATTCCCAAGGCTATTTATTGACCTTCTGCGTCAATTCCTGTAAAGTGCATCCACTCAACGTCTCGTTCAATTCGCAAAAAATTTTCGTTCCGATTTTTGTCCTGGGTTTGGTCTGTCTTTAGGGGGTTCTATGGGGTTCGTACGTTTAGCAATTTGTGCCAGTTTGGTCTGTGCGGTGTCTCCAGCTTTTGGAGAAGGTGGCGGTTATAATCCTGGCTACCAACAGCAGCCCGGTGGCTTCCAGCAACAACCTGGCAATTATCAGCAGCCGCAAAATAATAATCCACAACAAGCTTTAGGAAATGGATTCGGTGGCGGAAATCCGAATAATGGAAATCCAAACGGTGGAAATCCAAATTATGGCGGCAATCCGAACTTCGGTGGAAATCCCAACCAGGGCGGAAACGGATACGGTCGTCCGAACAACGGAGTGGATCCTCGCTACCAACAAAACAATCGCGGTGGTTACCCTCAGCAAGGCGGCTACCCACAACAGGGAGGCTACGCGCAGCAGGGCGCTCAGCAAGGCGATCGCCAACAGCCCGAAGAGGATTACGATCCAAACGTCGGTGCTAACGGCTCATCCGACGATAACGACCGCACCCTTATTGAATATTCTCCTGCCGATAACGAGACAATCGCAGAGAGCATCATCGGTGCTGAGCACTTGATGCGACATGCTTCTGAAATGCTTTATACCTGCAGCACCATCGACGCGAATCGCGCGCGAGTGGCACCCGAAATTCTTGGAGAGATCACCCAAGGCCGAGGGTACATGAGTCGCATCGCGGCTCACCTGATCTTGGGAAGTAACGCCCCTAAGCGTCCCGGCAAGATGCCGCAGACGGATGATCGAGGGAATAAGGTTTATCCAAACGTGGGCTTCGCTGCCTGCTGGTGGATTGATGAATTGCGCAAAGAAGCGACGGCCGTCATTGACGGTTTGAATCTTACGTTAATGATTCCTTATGACGTGGATAAGAAGCTGCCCAAGAAGGAACGCATTTATCCGCAGGTGTTTGCGAATATTCGTCGAATGAATATCGCAGCGCACGAGGCGATTGCCGCGAGTTACTTCTACGTCGGTACATTGCACCGCACGTGTTTCTCAGACAAGCGAGCAAGTTCGGCAAACAACTGCCCGAAGAATGCCGACAAGCTTAAAGGTAATTTAGCAGTGCTCGAAGCCAAGTCCTACGCCGCTCGGAATTCGTTAGAAGCGCTGAGAACTTTGCCGAACATGTCCCCGTTCATGGGTAAATGCGTAGAGTGCAATTTTGCAAACTACCGCTACAACCCACTGTCGGACACGAAGCAAAATTATGTACCGTTTCCTTACTATCCAGCGCCTAAAGAAAAGAAAGACGCTGGTAACCCTTACGTCGTTTACTTGAGCGAAGCCGCCTATTCGGTTCCTAACTTGAAGCGCATCGACGATAAGCGCAATTCGATTCGTTACGACGGTGTGGCTTGGCAACAGGCTTGGGATACTTACGACATGGGTTACTTGAACCCTAATCGCGCTAACTCGACCCGCGCTGATTCAGCTCAGCAAGGAGCGGTGGCAGCACCTCGAGCAGAAGCAGCAAGTGGTTTACCGACGAGCAATGCTCTCTCTACTCCGTTCATCAAACAGAGTGGAATTGCATCTCCGGCGGCACTGCCGAATCCAAATGCGAATTCCAGTGCGCCTCCGGCCAATACGACGGATGCAGACTTGGATAGTGAACCAGTTCCTTTCGGTGATGTGGATCCAAACGCTCCACTCATTCGCGAATAACTAGTTCTTAAAAATCTTCTCCCTAAGTGAACGCTGTTCTTTCGAAATCCCCCAAGGATTTCGGGGGAGCAGCGTTTGCTTTTTACAGCTGTCTAAAAAATCTACGAACTGCACACTTTTTCGTCGAAATTCCTCAATGTTTCCAAGGCACATATGGGCATTCACCTTGCACTTATATGAATACAACCAGTGTTCAGGAAATATACAGTGCAACAACACGAGACCTACATCCAGAGATTCCTCTTAGTCGCAATCACCGCGATAGCGGGTTTGTCGACTGTGTCTTGTTCGAAAGGCGAGCTGCAAGGTTGCGCCGGTCCTGAAATCAGCTCGAGCCTACTTGAAGTTCGCAAAGGCTATTTACCTTCCGGACCTAAGGGCTACTTAGTCGTTCCAAATCCAATTGATGCGACGGGATTAGCTTCGGCAACAGCAACTACAGCTGAAACATTATCTTCCGCAAAGATGTTTTCGCTCTCGGAACTGACTTCCGCGAGCTTGCTCGAAAATGCTTTCTTAAAAATCCGCATTGAAACCATGAACGACGCCGTTTCGACTTTGGCTAAGCCAAATGCCAGTGGCGAATTTAGCTACCGCGTAGAAGACGTTCATAACTGGGAAGTGATGGCTTACCAAAGCATTACGTCGCTCCGTCGTTATGTGAAAGCAATGGGCTTCGGATTAGACGAGAGCCGCCCGCTTTACGTTACAGTCCGCACTAAGCAAGCCGGCATCGCAGCAGATACGGTAAATGCTTACTACACACACAACTATTTTGACTCAACGGCTCCTCGCACCATCAAATTGTTCGGTAAAGGCACCTATGCTCCTGGCCAAGACCGCAACGTTTACTGGCACGAATTCGGTCATTACCTCAATGAAAGCATTAGCAAACAAGTCGGCATGGACTACGCCGGTGACAGCGGCGCGATTTACACCGAAGGCTCGGCGCTGCACGAATGCTTAGCGGATTACATCGCAGAATCTACTGGCAACGTGTCGTATATCGGCAAATGGATTGCCCCGAATTTTGAAGGTTATAGCGCTGGCGATCCGCTTCGCTCCGCAGCTGATACCCGAGGACAAAAATTAACTTATTCGCAAGTTTCGTTGGCGGACGGCACAGGCGCGAAGCCTGAGCGTTACGCGGTTGCCGAATGGTGCTCGCGCGTGCTGTGGGATATCCGCCAAGCACTTGTTGCTGAGAGCAAAGATATTGGAGCGGTTCGCTCGGACCTGCTGATGCTGTCGGCTTTGAGTTTGTTGAAGAAAGACACTTCGATTTCTGGTTACCGCGATGCAGTCGCACAAGCCGACCAACAGCTTTTCTGCGGCGGACACCAAGCTGTTATCAACCAAGCTTTTGAAAATCGCGGTTTTGTGAAGTCGGCCAACCTCACCAATCCACTCGGTATTACGGCAACGATTTACGGAGTGACGAGCACTGGATCAACAACCTCATCGATTTCTCCAGGCCAAGACTTCACTTTTCGCATCAAGATTACAAATTCGAACAGCCAAATTGCTCGCAACGTCCGCATCAAGCTCGAGTCTACTGACTCGCGAGTGCGCGGTACGACGTACATGCAGGGCCTCGGCGATTTAGCAGCTAACCGCACTTTGGACATCGGCTCCACCAGCGGACTTTCTTTTGAGTACTCGGTTTACGGAGTGGTGGATTCCGCCACCCCTCGCGGCACCAAGGTTTCTTACACACTTCGGCTAATGACTGAAAACGCAGCAGACAAGCTTCTTCGCGGAGAAATACAACTATGAGAAACTTCATCACCGGCATCCTGTTGCTCGCTAGCATTTACTGGGTATGGCAATGGCAAGGCGCTGAAAGATTCGCGGCATCTCAAGCAGATCGCTCGATTGAATCGATTGATCCTGGAGCATTCTTAAAAACTGCTTCTCTTGGCTTTGATAGTGCTCCAAAGGCACGGCCTTTCGTCGCTACCGAGCAAGAAGAAGTGAAAACAGAAACGGTAAGCTATCCTGGTATGTCCCCAGTAGAAGCTGCGCAAACCTATTTAGAAGCCCATCGTCAGGAATGGAATATTCAGATGCACCACGACTACAAGCCAGTAGCTGTGACTTCACCGCTTGGAACTTCGGTACGTTTCCAATTCTCGCAAGACGGAATTCCGTTAACGGGAATGTATGTAAATATCGATATGGGTGCGGGCAACGAGATTAAGCAAGTTGAGAACTTGTATCGCCCTATGGAGATGGCAGATATGAAGGCGGAGTTATTATCGCCTGAAGAAGTAACCAATAAGCTTTCGGAGCGTTTTCAAACAGCGCCGGATGCAGACGCGAACATGCTGTTATTCGCGGGCACACATAATCTTCAACCAGAGCCAGTTTACTCGATTTCGGCCACCGAAATTTCTAACGATGGACAGACCCGCCGTCCCGCGAAAATTCTAGTTCGCGCTAAGGACGGTCAGGTTCTTGATGTTACTTACGAGCGCGCCGAGCGCACTGAGTAATTAGGACGGACTATTTAGCGAAAGGCTAAAGCGTCTTTAGGAATGTCTTTGGCAGGCGTGTTCTTATCGGTAAACACACGCACTTCAATTCCTTCTTTTTCAATTTGTGCTTCAGGAGTCTTCTGATTCAACTGCCATGCTACGTCGGTGTGGCAAGTGTACTTGCGGTTGAATTGCGACAATTGACCCACGTCAAATTTGCAGGGAAGTAATTCGCTGCCCTTGCGGATCATTTGCACAGTGAAATTGAAACCATCCTTCTGCGGCTGGATAGCGCTCCAAGGAATTTCGTACGTTTGCTTGATCTCTTGCATCTGGCCGTTTCCAATCGTCCAGTACTGGCCATTGCCAGGGAGCTCTAAGCGCTGTCCACCTGGGAAGGTAACTTCCAAACGTACATTTGAAATAGGATTAGATGGATCACCGTTCTGCTCCATCACAAAACCCTCGAGTGAAATCCAAGTGCGGTAAGGCTGCACTGGCGGCAAAGCCGGAGCGCCTACTACAGCAGCTGCGCCGGTTGCTGCCAATCCGTTCGCCGGCACTCCATTATTGCTCTCAACGGGAGCAGGAGGAGTGGTTGGTTGACCCTGTTGTCCAGGGACAGCTGGAGCTTCTTGTCCAGGAATGAGCTGTTGCTGAGACGGATCTTGTTCGGGTTGTGATTTGGTGCACGCCCCAATAAAGAGAGTTGTAATTGCCAATGCTACGTTGAGTGTTCTTAGCCCCGAAGTCATATCTTCCTCCATTAAAAACTTCGCCCGACACGCACGCCGGGCATCGGGCGCCACTAGAGCAAGTTTCATTCCACGGCGATTTGAACTTAGTCAGTTGTTCAACGGATGGGGATAGGGCGCACTTTTGTCGGCAAAAGCGCCGTAAAACGTCCCCAGAGCCAAAGAAATCGACGGTGTTTCGCAAGAAGTGAACGGCACGCACTTTGTATATGTGTCTGGCGGGGTTAGGAGGCATCACATGGAACGTCACCTCGATATACAGACAGTTAGAAATGAAGATTCCGGCGCTAGTGCAGCTAAGAGATTAGCTGTAGTCGCTTTAATCGGTTTAGTTTTGGCGATCACCGCAGCCGGTGGCCGAGGCCGGGCTAAGCATGGCTATATGTCCGCCGAGCGATCGGTAGCATCGCAGCCATTTCCTAGACATCCTCGTCTAAGAGATGAAGACGATATTTTGGAGCAGTACCGCGACTACTTAGTATTCGTGGTGAGCGCTGCGCGTAGCTCGCAGCCATCCGAAGCGCGATCTTTAATGGAGCAATTCCAGAAGTTGGAAAAAGAGAGTCCTACTAATGCGGCTCGCTTCTTAAAGGGCTTGAAGCTCGAGTTAGATCAAAAGGTCGAACTCATGAGCGTTGCGCCTGCTCGCATGTCGTCGTCACATCCGCAAATGAGACCATGGATTGGCAAGTACTTGCCGATTTGGTTGCGGGAAGTCGATGAAGCTCGTTTTCGTGCTTACACCGATAAGTTGATTGCGAAGCGCCGTAAGTCTGACTAACAGACTGCATCACTTCGTTCGCAGCGACTGGGTTACGACGGGGTGCTTTTGACGCTGGTTCATATCTTCATTAGACTGATATAAACCATCGAACAAATTGCACTTCCTTACAATCCATCGGTTTTTCAGAAAACTTTTAGTCCATCGCGGCATCTGCATGCTCGCGGTGATTACTCTTTCGATTGTCGCTGTTTCCGCATCGGCGGAGACAGCGCAGGAAAACCCCGACATTAAGCTTTTTCTTGTCAATGACGATGGCGGGCAATCGTCGGTTTATACACTCAATCCTTCTTCAGATGCGGTGAGAGATATTCTCTTCCGCACTTCTATCCCTCCAAACCTTTCTTATTCTTTTTGGGCATTTGAAATTTCTAATACCGCATCTAAACAGACCTATCGTCTAGCGCTGGCGGGTAAAGTACCGCCTGTGTTGCATTGGGACGGCGTGTTCCCCGACGGCGGAACGATTCGCCCGCACCAGACCTATTACATACGTCTGGTTTTGGTTAACTCGGAACGCAAAGCGATTAGCTCACCTTCTCAAGTTGTCACTACACGACAAGGGACCGGTACTGAGTACGTACAATTAGAACGGAAGAAGCAAACGTTCTACGCCTTCCCAGCAGGCGCATTTTATTACACATGGTTGAAAGCCGGACCGGCATCGGCTTCGCATTTTCCCATCATGCATGCGTCGCTACGACTCGCCTTTGATGAGCTAAACTCTTTTGGATTTATCATCGAGACCTCGCCCAATATTTTGACTAATCTCACTGTCACGCCGAGCGGGTTTTTCTACTCGCACGTGTCGGTTTATTATCGCTACCGCATGTTGGGCGCTTTGCCTCACCCGCCCATTCTTCCGGTTAATCCCGAATATTCACGCGGCAAAGACTCTCCGCCGGCACTGCCTGCGCAAGCGTTTGGCGCGAGAAGCAACTTGGAATTTAGTATCCGCGTCTACAACAATATTCTGCGCGGATTTGGCGGTCAGCAGATTGATTCACTGGTCTCCAGACAAACAGTGGGTCTAATGGCAGGAGTATTAGGCGATCGCCGATTGGGCGTGTTCCGAATGCATGGCGAACTAGAGGCAGGTTATAGCGTCTTTAAAGGCGGTTTATTTACCGCCAATGCCCAAGCTGGCATTTCCTACGATCGGTACGAACATCTCTCTCCAGGTATCGAAGCCCGATACCAATTCTCCACCGGCTCCGGGTCTGATGACCCCTTTGACGGAGTCGCCAGCGGCCCCCCAACTGGGATCACCAACCATATCTTTATGGTCGGATTGAACGTCTTGTTTAAAATTTGATCTTTACCGGTTTCACTGCGATTTTAGCGACGTGAAAATCGCCATCGCCCATCCCGCTGTATTTCCCGTTCAAGGTTATGGTGGTACCGAGCGCGCGATTTGGTGGCTGGCCAAGGGGCTGGCAGAACGTGGGCATTCGGTCACGCTGTGTGGATTGCACGGCAGTACCAATCCCTTTGGCGAACTGCATATCACTGATTTCTCCGGCGATTGGTTTGCTCGTCTCCCCAAGGCCGACGTCCACCACTTCTTCTTCACTCCACCGTCGGAACCCAAATCACCTTATCTGGTAACTATCGAAGGCAATGCAAAAGCTGGGGAAGTTTTCTTTCCGAATACGGTTTTTGTGAGTGCGAATCACGCCGAGCGACACGGCGGAAAATATTTTGCTTATAACGGAATTGATCTAGCGGACTACCCGCTCCAACCGCGCGATAAAGATTATTGGATTTTTCTCGCCAAGGCTTCTTGGCGCGTAAAAAACGTACGTGGTGCGATCCGAATTGCACGCAAGGCGGGAGTTCCGCTGGACGTCGTCGGTGGCGGCATTAATGGGCTGCCTCGGTTTCGCGGCACACGCTGGCGCGGCATGCAGGGCGGCCTGAGTAAGTTGCAGATTCTCCAGGGCGCTCGTGGGTTGGTTTTTCCAGTTCTCTGGCACGAGCCTTTTGGTATTGCCATTATTGAAGCGCTCGCACTTGGCGCGCCCGTTGTGGCGACTCCTTTTGGATCGTTGCCGGAGCTAGTGAATAAAAACGTCGGTGTGCTGGCTAGTACCGAGGCCGAACTCATTGCGGGTGTCCGAACCTGTGAAAAGATTCCCCAAGAAGTTTGCCGCCAATGGGTGGAGCAGCACTTCACTCACCATCACATGGCAGCCGCCTACGAATCGCTCTATGAGAAGGTGCGATCGCAACCGCTGCACGTAGCCCCTCTTAAAATCGCTCGCGACCAGGGCACCATGGTTTCTTACGGGGTTTCTTACAGCTAGTTAAAAAGTGGGTGGAGCAAGAACCGAGATTGTCTCAAGCAATCGGGTTTCTACTGTTTGGGTTTTTTCGTCGAATACTTGGCAGGCTGCAATAGGGCTGGCGTAGACATGCAGACTCACAGCGGGTGTGTGTCCCTGATTCTCGATGGAGTGCCATCCCCATTCGTCGTCGATGTAGAATTTTTGACCTGCCGCCAAGATCAGGGGCTCGCCAATGGGGACGGGAAGTTCATTGCCATTTCGACGATAGCTCTGGAACTTCAGAGTGCCGTGGACAACCCACATCCAACAGCGTTGACCAGCGTGATCTTGGATGGGAGTTTTCTGCTGTCCCAACCAACCCATCGCGACCAATTCAAATAAACCCGAGCCGCCGACTAGATTGCGGGTGTGAGCGTCTTCGCAAAACTGCAAGTGGGCATACCAATCCTCCGGCGCCATTGCTAACTCTGAAAAGAGTTCGTCGGCCCGAATGGACGTGAGCTTGTCGCCTGAATAGGAATGAAGAATCCGTAACCAGTCTGCTAGGGTTACGGCCCCGTCATCGCCTTCGCTTGATCCCATTGTTGAACTTCCACCCCAAAGGAAGCTTAGCACCAAAGCCAAAAAGTATTCGAGGAGCGATGCGTTGGAGTTTAGTTGGCGCTTCTCGCCAGATTTTTATCAATTCCCAGGTCCTTGAAAAACGCGTCCATATTTGGCTTACGTCCGAGGAAGTTCGAAATCAGATCTTTAGGGTTCATCGTGCCACCCGGCTCCAAGATCCATTTACGGTATTCTGCTCCGACCTTCTTATCGAACAGGCCCGCTTTTTCGAAGCGCGTGAACATATCCGCCGCGAATACTTCCGACCATAAGTAGCCGTAGTAACCCGCGTCGTATCCGCCCATTAAATGACTGAAACTTGCCTCTGGGATCGTGCCTTCAGGAATTGGCACAAGCATCACCGTTTTGGCGAGTTTCTTATAGACCTCGGTCGTATTGATCTTAGGTTGCGTGTGATAGGTCATGTCGAGCAACGCAAAGCTTAATTGGCGGAGATACTTGATGCCGTTGTTTAAATTCTTCGCAGCAACGAGTTTCTTAATATCCTCTTCTGGAAGTGGTTTGCCCGTTTTGTAGTGCCCGGACATTTTAATTAGCGGCTCTTTTTCCCAGGCCCAGCTCTCAAGCATTTGCGACGGGGCTTCGACGAAATCTCGTTTCACAGCTGTTCCCGACAGTGTTCCGTATTTCGCGCGTGTCAGCACTTGGTGCATGATGTGGCCAAACTCATGAAAGAGAGTTTCCACTTCGTCGTGTTGCAAGAGCGACGGGCGATCTCCCGAAGGCGCACTGAAATTGGAAACAATAGCGGAAGCTGGCGCGTGGTACTGGCCGCCAGCGTTGACGTAGCCTTTGTGCAGAGTAAAGGCCGCTGCATGGTTGTATTTTCCTTCGCGAGGAAAAAGATCCATGAAGAAGTAAGCTACCACTTGACCGCTAGCGTCTTTTACCGAGTAACGCTTTACCGAAGGCTCCCAGCGCTCGCCGGTTTTATCTTCGACGAAAGTCACGCCCAATAACGTTTGGTAAATATCAAACATGCCAGCAATCACGCGGTCAGCGGGGAAGTACTCGCGGATTTTTTCGTTATCCACGTTGTACTTGTTCTTGCGCAGCTTGTTTTCGTAGTAGCGCCAGTCCTCCGGTTGCACGGACTTCGCCGATTTGCCTAGATCTGCTTTTTTGGCTTCGAGCAGGTCCGCAAGGTTTTGTTCGCCCAATGGTTTTAGGCGCGTTTTGAGTTGCTTGAGGAAGTCTTCGACGGCTTTTGGACTGCCAGCCATGCGACGCTCAAGATTAAATTCAGCGTGGTTCTTGAAACCAAGCAACTTGGCGTTTTCATCTCGCAGTGCCAACACTTTTTGCAGGCGCACGCGGTTTTTCTCGCCGCCGCGAGTGAAGAATTTCTTCAGCATCTTTTTGCGCAGGTCGACATTAGTGCCGTTTTCCATCACTGGGAAATAGTGCGGATAGCTGAGAGTGAGGATGTATTTGCCCTTGGGCGTTTTCTTCAGCCCCTCGACGAAATTCTTGGGAAGGCCTGCAAGGTCTTCGGCAGTTACTTCGAGCGTTTCTTTCCACTCGACTAGGGTCTTATTGAATTCGGCTTCCAAGGCGACGATTTTTTTCTTATTCGCGAGGAAGGTTTTTCGCTTCTTCGGCGCTAGCGCCAAGCCGTTGCGTTTAAAACTCGCCATGAATTCGTCGACCAATGTGCTGGAAGACTCATCAAGTTTGTCTTTTCTCTCCGAAGCGGCTTTTACGACTGCGTAGAGTTTCTCTCTTGCGAACACGTCGACAAAGAGTTGCTCGAGTTCTGTTTCACATTTATCGGCAGCTTCGCGGACCTTTGTATCCGTCGAGACGTACTTTAAAAAGACGACTGGGTCGGTGCGATTGCCCATTTCCACAAATTGGCGGTCTAAGGCATGGACCACATTTTCAAAAGCGGCTTTGTCAGTGGGGATAGCTTCTAACTTGGTTAGAAACGCTAGCAGGCTTTCTTTCTCCTGCTTGCACGTCTTGGTCACATCGGCCGGCTTTAAATTAAAATGTATTTGAGTCACGTCGAATCCCGTCGTGTTGGAAGGGGGGTGAGTTGTGGTCTTCGTGCAATTCGCTAAAACGCAAAGCGATAGCACCCCCAAAATGTTTTTTGCCAAAATACTGGTGGAGAGAGCGGTACTACTTTTTCTAGTGTCCAAGAGTCTCTAAGTACCTTTCCGCATCGATCGCGGCCTGGCAGCCCGACGCTGCCGCCGTGACGGCTTGTCGGTATATTACATCCTGAACGTCCCCCGCGGCAAAAACCCCGGGAACGTTGGTACGAGTGGTTGGACGGTGAGGGAGCACGATGTAACCTTTTTCGTCGAGGTCTACATGGCCTTTTAAGAAACCTGTATTGGGTTCATGACCGATCGCGACAAAAACCCCTTCGCATTTGAACTCGCTGGTCTCTTTGGTTTTCAAATTCTGTAGTCGCACGCCGGTAACGCCGCTTTCGTTGCCCAGTACTTCATCAACGCCCGTATCCCAGATAAAGGAAATCTTAGGATTGTTCTTGGCGCGGTCTTGCATGATTTTAGAAGCCCGCAGAGTGTCGCGACGGTGCACGATAGTAACGTGCTTCGCAAAACGAGTGAGGAAATTGGCTTCTTCCATCGCCGAATCACCGCCTCCTACGACGACAAGTTCCGCATCGCGGAAAAACGCGCCATCGCAAGTAGCGCAGCTAGAAACGCCTTTACCTAAAAATTTAGACTCCGATTCAATACCCATCCACTTAGTGGCGGCGCCCGTAGATAAGATGACGGTGCGGGCCTCATAGACTTCGTTGCCGACAAAAACTTTTTTAACGTCGCCTTTGAGATCTACTTTGGTGGCATCTTTTTGAATAAAACTAGTGCCGAAGCGCTCCGCTTGTTTGCGGAAGTGCGACATCAGCTCAGGGCCTTCAATGCCCTCGGGAAAGCCTGGGAAATTTTCAACGTCGGAAGTAAGCATCAAAAGCCCACCGGATTGATAGCCTTCAATGAGAAGTGGGCGAAGATTCGCGCGAGATGCGTAAATAGCTGCTGTGTATCCGGCGGGTCCGGAACCGACGATGATCAGATTTTCTTGAGCCATGTTTGGTTTCTACTGGTCCTGTGAATGGTTTTCAACCGACTTCCAAATATCGGTTAACGTGCTTTCGATAGGGCGAAACTGTAGCGCGGGCAAAGCGCGTGTCAGCTTGGCAACACTCACTCTTAGGCCCTGAAAAGGATTAGCATGGGTGTCGGTTTCACTCTGAATGCGGCAACGGCGTCCGGAAACTTTGACTAGCAACTCGACTAGATCGCGAATCCTGAGTTCGTGCGGAGAGGCGACGTTAAAGACTTCAAACTGGCCTGGCTTAATTTGATCTAGCAGCTGCGGAAAAATCGGAGCGGCATCGCGAACGTCGAGAAAACGGCGAATAGCGTCCAGGGGACCTGTGATTAAGGGCTCGGTGGAGCTAGCGGCGATACCAGCCAATCGGTGCGCTAAGTCTGAAGTAACGAATCCTGGGGACTGGCCGGGGCCAATGCAGCTATAGAGCCTACCGACGACAGCACCAAACATCGGGTGATTGCGGACGGCTTCTTCTACAGCGCGCTCGGCTAGGTACTTGGTGAAACCATAATGCCCGACCGGTTCGACGGAACTGGTCTCGCCGACAACTTCAGAGCGATTGCCGTAAACATGGACGGAACTGGCGAGAAAAATTCTTACTGGCTTCTCTAATCTTTGCAGCGCACGCAGTAGGAAGGTCGTCGCGGTAACATTGGCGCGATAATACTCCGGCAGTCCAGCACTTTGGAGAACGCGGGCAATGCCCGCCAGGTGATAAACGTAGTCGGGAGCCCATTCGCGGATTTGCTCGTCGACCTCTTCGTCGTTAGCCAGATCACATTGGCGGTGGAGCACTCCGGCTGGCCCCGTGGGACCTTGGCTTAACCCAACAACTCGCGCACCCGGGTATGCCTTGAAAAGGTATGCCGCCAGATTGGTGCCGATAAAACCCGAGTCGCCTGTGATGAGATGCGTCATCTGTTTGATTGTTATAAAACAGAAAGTGAGAATTATAAACTGGCCGTTCGCGAAAGCCCCAGCTGTTTGACTTATACGGTCGGTTTCACCAAGATTCCGGGGAAATGAAATACCATCACCTCGTCGTAACAGGCGGGAGCGGCTTTATTGGCTCCCACTTTATCTCCCACGTCCTAGGCTCCTATCCTGGGGTCCGTGTGAGCTGTGCCGATTCGCTGACCTATGCCGCCCACCCCGATACGGTTGAATATTTGGCCAAGCTCTCGCCCGAGCGCTATTCGTTTCACCGCTTGGATATTACTTCTCCAGCCTTTAGCGAGTTTTTGAAGACCTCGGGTTGCGACGCGATTGTCAATTTTGCCGCGGAATCGCACGTGGATCGCAGTATTTTGGATCCGGCGTCTTTTGTGCGCACCAACGTGATGGGTGTGCAAAATATTTTGGATTACGTCCGCAGCCAGCCCTCTGTGCGGCTG
>Ga0163144_10016751_pt1 | contig 14995 bp, 14 predicted proteins | sample OliLak19BULKMAT1_FD_123175 | JGI IMG/M metagenome (GOLD analysis project Ga0163144, IMG submission 123175) | Freshwater microbial mat bacterial communities from Lake Vanda, McMurdo Dry Valleys, Antarctica - Oligotrophic Lake LV.19.BULKMAT1 | ecosystem: Environmental > Aquatic > Freshwater >... | reverse complement strand
CAGGCGTCGTCGCGGCCAACGATAACGGATCGCAAGTGGCCCAAATCTTCGATCGACCACTTCGTGCTCTCGAATCTCGAGGAGCATGAACTGAGTCCTTCGACAGATGCGGAGCCGCAAGTATTATTGCGGCGGCTGCACTTCGATTTGGTCGGGCTGCCCCCTTCTCCGGAAGATCGATCTCGATTTCTGGATCAAGTAAAAACCGGGGGCATCGACAGCGCATTAGCCGCCGAAGTCGACGCGTTGCTAGAGTCACCGGGATTCGGCGTGCGTTGGGGTCGACATTGGCTGGACGTGGCGCGATACGCCGAGTCGAGCGGGACGGAAGCGAACATTACCTTCCCCTATGCCTGGCGCTATCGCGATTACTGTATCGACTGCCTCAATGGCGATGTCCCTTTCGATCGTTTTCTGCTGGAGCAGTTGGCTGGCGACCTGCTGCCCTACGACAGCGAGTCGGAGAGGGCACGTTTGTTAATCGCGACCGGATTTCTAGCCGTCGGTCCCAAGAATCTCGACTCGGTCGATCCAAAACAGTTTCATGCCGACCTTATCGACGAACAGATCGATACGGTAACGCGGTCAATCATCGCCGATTCGGTGGCTTGTGCGCGCTGCCATGATCACAAGTTCGATCCGTTTACGATGACCGATTATTATGCTCTCGCCGGGATCTTTGCCAGCACGAAGACCTTCTTCGGTACCGCAGTATCACCGTCGAATCGAATCGATGGTGATCCACTACGACTTCCGCAAGTTGCCGGGCAGAAAGTGCTGCATGCGTCCTTACCGCTGGAAAAGGTTAAGGCGTTAAAGAGCCAGCTCGCAAAATTACGCGATGAGAAACAGGAGATGGACGACGCCCTTAAAGCGGTCTTCAGTGGAAAGACGCCAGCGAAGAAATTTACACTTCAAGATGCGCTGCGAGTTTTCTGGCAGAGTGGCGGGATCGAAGGGGAGCTCGAAAAGGTATCCGATTCAGGCGCAGCTCTGCCGCTGACAATGGGCGTCCTCGAAGCAGAAGAGATTTCCAATGTCGCACTTCTCGAGCGGGGCGATATAAAAAAACCGGGAGCGACGATTCCGCGTGGATTCCCTCAGGCGCTGCGGCTGGATGATCAGCCCGCGATTCCGGATGACCGAAGTGGGCGGCTCGAGTTGGCTCAGTGGTTGACCAGTGGCCAGCATCCGCTAACCGCTCGCGTGATCGTCAACCGAGTTTGGCATCACATGTTTGGTGTGGGGATTGTGGCTACGGTCGACAACTTTGGTTCAACCGGTGAACGCCCGAGCCATCCCGAGTTGCTCGACACAATGGCAGTAGAGTTCGTCCAAAACGACTGGTCGATCAAGCAGTTGGTGCGGCAAATCGCGCTGAGTCGATCGTATCGACAAGCATCCGAATATCGGCATGACTCTTTTCTTCGCGATCCAGAGAACCGTTTTCTATGGCGTGTTTCAAAACGGAGGTTGGAAGCCGAAAGTATCCGCGACGGTATGCTTGCAGTTTCCGGGGAGATCGATTTGGAGCGTCCTGCGGGTTCGCTGGTGGGGCGTGTGATCGGGGACAGGCCAGTCTCGCTGATCGGTTTAGATAAACGACTGCCTCCGGACCTCGATGGTTGTCTCCATCGTTCCGTGTATCTCCCCGTGATACGCGATCGACTTCCCGATGTCCTTGATTTATTTGATTTTGCCGAACCTAGTCTTGTCACGGGCAGTCGTGAGACGACCAACGTTCCGATTCAAGCTCACTACCTACTCAACAGTCCCTTCGTGCAAGATCGCGCCACGGGCTTGGCAAAGCGACTCGAGAAGGAAGCGACTGACGAGCAACGCATCGTGAAGGCCTTCGTGCTTTGCTTTTCTCGTGAACCAGAAGAGTTCGAGTTGCGACGCTCACTTGAGTTCTTGAATAGCGAAACCACGTCACCGGGTGAGCCAGCGAAAGTCGGCTCTCGGCAGTTGCTGAGTCTTTGCCAAGCGTTGCTCGCGACCGCTGAGTTTCGCAACCTTGACTGACTGAAACCAACTTGATTGACTGAAACCAACGCAGATACAGATGAACGCTTCCCCTCCATACAATTGAAAATACTCAATGTCACCGACGCAGAAAACTAGTTTTCCAGGATGGTTATCACGCAGGCATTTGCTGAAATCTGCTGCGTCGGGGTTCGGATACTTAGCTTTTGCGCATCTGGCTCACCAAGCGGCGGCGCGCGATGCCGCTGCGGGCTCTTCGCTTCTGGCGGCGCAGCCCACGCACTTCGCCCCCCGGGCCAAACGCGTCATCTTCTTGTGCATGAACGGTGGGCCATCGCACATGGACTTATTCGATTACAAGCCAGCACTTAACCGAGATGCTGCGCAGGGGAAGGGGAATTTGTTGCCATCTCCCTATCGTTTCGCACAACACGGCGAATCGGGTGCATGGGTCTCGGAGGCATTTCCGAAGATAGCCGAGAAGGTGGACGACATCTGTTTTATCAAGAGTATGCATACCGACATACCGAACCACTCCCAAGCCTTTATCCAGATGCACACTGGGAGTTTCCAATTTGCGAGGCCATCCATCGGCGCTTGGTCGCTGTACGGCTTGGGGACGGAGAACACGAATCTGCCCGGATTCATCACGATCAATCCCCCTGCCGATAATGGCGGTGCGCGTAACTATGGCAGCGCTTTCCTGCCGGCGATCTTCCAAGGCACGAAGATCGGCACGAATCAAATACCTGGTTTTTATGCAGCCTTTCTCGGAATCGATCAAGAGCCCGGACCGCCACTCAAGAACATGGAGAATCGGCTGCTCTCGCCCGTCGAGCAGCGCAAGCAACTCGACTTGATTCGCGACTTAAATGTTCGCAAGCTCGAGCGCGATGCAGTTCATCCGGAAATCGAAGGCGCCATCGAGTCGTTTGAACTCGCCTTTAAAATGCAGGACGAGGTTCCGAGTTTGCTCGACCTAAGTGCCGAATCGGATGCCATGTTAAAGCTTTACGGTGTTGGAGCAGGGCTGGCTACGGATCGCTTCGGCCGACAGTGTCTGCTTGCGCGTCGAATGGCTGAAGCCGGAGTTCGATTTATCGAGATCACTTCACCGGTCGGTTGGGATCACCATTTTATGCTCAAGGATAAACTGGATGAGAGTTGTCGTGGGACGGACCAGCCGATCGCAGCACTCCTGACCGATCTCAAAGCTCGCGGGATGCTCGACGACACGCTCGTGGTTTGGGCGGGTGAGTTTGGTCGTACACCCGACGCTCAGAGTGGCACAGGACGCGACCACAACAACAAAGGCTACACGATTTGGATGTCGGGTGGTGGAGTCAAGCCAGGACTAAGTTATGGGGCGACGGACGAGCACGGCTATCAAGCGGTCGAAAACCCCGTCCATATCCATGACTGGCATGCAACCATCTTGCACCTGCTTGGCCTCGACCATACGCGGCTGACATTTAATTACGCCGGCCGAGATTTCCGCCTTACTGACGTTTACGGCCAAGTCGTCAACGGGATTGTTGCTTGACGTCCTACGATGCAGTCTTTTGCCTATTGCCTATTGATGTGCCGTTCGCAAAGGACGAATCGCCGCTAGCCAACCCATTAAGTAAGCTCAGCAAAGTGTCGTCCTCCGTGACCTCCCGTCGCGTCCTCAATTAAGCTGCCACGCTTCAAGGTGTCCAAGCGTAAGGTGATGAAGGGGCGGACGATTACAGCGGACGAATTCCAGCAGTTCGGCGGCTGTGGGAATCAGTTGATTGAGCTGCTAGACCGCGACGCGTGCGACATGAACAAAACCATGCACCACATTTCGCACGCCGAGCACTTCTTCCTCGCCGAACATCGCGAATGGTGCCGACTGCAAATTGAGTCAGAATGGTATGTCTAACGAGCAATTCAACTCGAAAACGCTAGAATCTAGCGCTACCGACTCTGGAAATCATTGTCTGGCTGCCAACCTCGGACCATCTTCAAAGTCTATTGGGGAGTATGAATACTGGGCAGGGGCAGTCGTTCGACTTCATCACTTCGGAGCGGCGAACGAGGCGGTTTCGCCGGATGGGATCCGCGACGCGATCACCGGCGAGCTAGTTCACGTGGTGAATGATAGCTACACGTTAGCCACGGCGAACGATCCTAAGCCGACGCCGAGCGATATCCAAGGAATTTATCCACTGGAACTGCGCAAGATGATCTCCTTGTCGAACGCTCGTTCCGACTACTTCGCGGGGCATCATGCCGGGATCAAGTACGAGATCGCTACCGGTAGGCGTTTCGAATTAAGTGCCTTGAGGAACTGAGTCAGATGGAGCACAACCGCTGGTCAGCGGAAATGCTGATGCGGAATTTTCAGTATGTGGACAAAGAGGAAACCGCCTGGTATCGACTCGACGTTCGACCCGGCGCGCCCAAGCGGTTCCGCAAGCCCGATTACGTCCATCGTCGCAGCACACTCAAGGCCTAGTCCGAACTCTCTCCTGACGAACAAGCCAAGGACCGCAACCAAGTCTTCTACGTGCTTTACCACTTGATTCGTGCGAGCCAAAGCAGGACACCGCCAGCTTAAAGCTCTTCCACGCTACCCCCCGCGAGTTATCGCTATACATTAGACGAACTGATTGCTTCTCGTTCCCAGGCTGCTTGCCTCTTTATCCTACACATCTTCTTCGAGACCCCCATGAGCTCGACTCATGGGTGAATGAGTTTTGAAGTTAGATCGCTTCGTCCCCTAAAGCCCCCAGATCGTTGGTCACAGGCTCCCGATAAACGACCGTTTGCGTGTTGTGCATGCAATCTGGGACACGCTTCCTGATGACGTGGACCTGAAGCCAACTCCTGGTCAGCAAGCAGAGCTTGATCGGCGATTAGCAGCACACCGATCGGACTCCCATTCAGGCCTTCGATCAGGATGCCAATTGCTGCGAGAAGGTGGTAAACTTAGTCAATCCGGCAAATGACCAAACGAGTGCGGTACCAAGGCATCGTAAGATATAACGATTTCCTAGCTCGTAAAAATCTGCCGGGACCTTGAATCCAACCGCATCGATCGCAATACGATCGTGTCGAAAGGAGTGTTTAATGAAAATAGCAAATACACCGCTTGAGTCAATTCGCATCAAATGGACCTTGACGGGGCTATTTATCGCAACCGCGGCACAAGGACTTATAATCTTCGTTCAATGGTTTCAGGGCCGGGCAGTAGTCTGGTCGGACGTTTTCCCAACGATAGCCGCTGTTTTTGCCGTGCTATTCGCAGTACAAGGTGCGGTTTACGAGGTTGCCCGTTTGCCCAAGTCATAGTATCCGCGAATCGCGACTTGAGGAGCGTGTGAAACTCCAGAGTCGAGAAACAGTGCAAAGTGTAGACTTCGTCAGTCATTAGCAGCCTCATCATTATCATGACTACAACTTCCTCAGAGCCAAGGACAACCTTATGGATCTAGCAATTAGCGGCCTTACCATCGCCCCCGTCATCGCATTCATCATTGGGGCGCTAGTAAATATTTTTTTTGCAATTGGCGTGTCAACTGACGCCAAGCAAATACAGAGGGAAAGGCCGTTGTGGTTTGCGGGGCGATTCATGTGGTTCATCGCCACACTGTTTGGAGGCGTAACTGTCGCGGCTATTTACTGGGTCATGCACCGATCAACTCTCAACGGCCACACGAACAATGCCAAATAACAAAGCCTCGGCATAGAGGCCGGATTGCTCCGAGCCCCTGGCGCACCATCTGGCATGCGAGCCCGCCCCACGTTGCGTGAGTCCATGTTGCATGAGTCCATGTTGCATGAGTGTAGTGCGGATCGTCGGCTAGAAGCGAGCTTGGTCCAGATATCTAAGAGGCTCACAAATCCTAATTGCTTGAGATAGTAGAGCGAAAGATCGGTAACTGCCCGCTATCAGCTAATTGCTCGATAGTGAGCAGCGTACTCGGAACCTCGGCTACCGATTCAACGATATAATGAGCTCCAGCGGCTTTTAGTTTGCGGGCTGCAACGTCGCATAGTGCTTGAACCTGTTCACTGGAAAGCTGCGACAGCTCCTCTTCCGTTTTCCCGACACAGTTGCCAGAGCGAGTGATGCCGATGGTCCAGCATCCGGCGTTGCGGCCAGCTTCAATACCGACGGGAGTATCGTCGACTTTTACCATTGCCCACGTAGGATAAACATCCATTCGTTTGGCGGCTTCAAAGATCAGGTAGGGCGCGGGACGACCTCGTGGTGCATCTTCCGAGCAAATGACACAGTCAGGTTCGTAGCCCTGTAGCCGTGCGGCGGCGGACACAACTTCCATCAGCTCTCGCGTGTATCCCGTGCTTGAACCGATCTTCAAACCCATGGCTCGGCACTGGGCAACTGCTTCGGCTGCACCAGCGATCAACGTCGAGTGCTCACCTAGAATCTCCTTTTGCAGCGGCAGGAATTGGTGGTACATCGAGTCAATATCGTCTTCGCCAAAGTCCCGGCCCAGCGACTTTGTCCAAGCCTGCTTAACGGAAGGCATGTTGGCGATCGCGGCGATATGCTCGCGTTTGGCCATGCCCATGGGCTCCCGAGCCTGTTCGATCGTGATGTCAATACCACGCTCGCGAAACACTCTTTGGAAAACTGCCGCAGGTGCACAACTACCAAAATCGATAACCGTCCCCGCCCAATCAAAGATTATGGCTTTTAAATAGTTCAACTTTTCAGACACTCGCATTTTCTCCTATCCAGCGTTTCCAAGCTCGTTCTGCTAATCCAAACGCCATTGTCATGCCAGCACCGCCGGTTCCAACAAAGACATGTATACGAGGCATCACTTCGCACTCAAACACCGGCATTTGCGAGTGCTTAGCATAGATACCATGCCAGCGTTCATGAATTGTCCAGTCGTTCAAGCAGATGATCTTTCGCAGTTCGCGCAGCAGCAGTTCATCGATCTCTACTTTATCAAACGGACTGATTTCTGCATCGTACTCGTGCGAATCACCGAGCAAGATATCGCCATTGTCGAACATCGATGCCATCACATGAATACCAAAACGATCGAGCTCCGGCGATTCGTCAGCGATTCGAGCTTTCAGAGCAGGCAGCGTCGGGCAAGCGTTGAACGACGTGTAATGTCGCAAGGTCAATCCGCTAGCGATATGTGGCATCGATCGCATCGCGTTGTGCTGGATCGCTTTGAGCATCTGCAATTTGCAAAGTCGAAGTCCTGAATTCTGCAGCGCCTCAGGAAACAGCGTTTGTAGATCATTGCCGCTGCAGACGATGATGCGATCAGCGGACCATTGACGATTGCCTGACGCATAAGCGGTGTGGTCGTCGACTTCGGTGATGATCGTGTTAAAGCAACAGTTCACCGAATAGCGAGCTTCCAGAAACTTTGCGATCTGAGCCGATGCAATGCGTGGGTTGACTCGCAATTCAGACGGACTGAACATGCCGCCAAGTAGACCCTTCGGATTTACGATTGGCGCACGCTGCAGAATTTCGTCAGCCGTTAGCATCTGTAATTCATGTTGGCCCAAGTTCGAGAACTCTTCGATAACCGCGAGCTCATCCGCGCGGTGCGCTGCATGAATGGAACCACACTGTTCAATGGTAACTACTCCAGCGGCGTTCAGCGCAAGCCAATACTCACGAGTTCGCAGTGCGACGGTATAGAGTTCTCCGGCAGGTTGGCCAATCGGCCAGATCATTCCAAAGTTACGGACCGAAGCACCTTGTGCGATCGGCGATCGATCAATCACTTGAACCCGCAAACCACGTTCGGCCGCCATCCAAGCATGCGCCAATCCAACGATCCCTCCACCAATCACGATCACGTCAAAATGGGTGCTCATTAATTGACTGCCTTCAACTGGACCTCTTGAATGAACTGTGCGAAGTAGGAAATCGGAGGTGTCACGAAGTTCGGATCTTTGGCTTCGTCATCCCACTTGCGAAGTCGAACTGCATCCTGCGAAAACGGATGGCTGCGAAAATCGACCACTTCGTCCGATGACATTGGGCCGCCTTGTAATTGCAAGCTGACGATCGAAGACTGACTCAGTTGCTGCATGTAAGTCGGATCAACCGTGCATAAGTAGCGTTTCGCCGCGACATGCAAACGCACCGGCTCCGTTACTGAATCTGGAAAGTGTTTGCGAAGGTAATGACCAGCGCTCGTTTCATGGTGATCATCGATGCCATCTTCAGGAGCGTGGTCCGGCAAGTTGTGCAGAAGATGTCCAATGTCGTGCAACAGTGCCGCAGCAATTAGCGAGGGAGTTGCGTGCTCACGTTCCGCGAGCGCAGCGGCTTGCAACGCGTGCTCCAATTGTGTGACTGCTTCACCGCCGTACTGCGAATCGCCGCGCGACTCTAACAAACTAACAATCACCTCAGCAACACTCATTTACCTTAACTCCCAACCTCTTTTATGGACGAACGGCAATTCTTACTGGACGATGTTCTAACGCGTAGCTGATCGCTTGATTCACTTCAGTGAGCGGAAACGTCCGCTCAACCAGTTCTGAGAACGGATAATCCGCTCCAGCCTCTAGCAGAAAGCGGAGCGCGGTCACCAGATCTGCGGGCGCATAATTATGAACGCCACGAATCATCATGCACCGCCGCACGATCATCTCGGGATCCAAACCAACCAACGGTGAAGGCATCACTGTGCCAACCAAAATAACGCGACCGCCAACTTCGCTCGCCCGACAAGCCGCCGATACAGCTTCCGATGAACCCGAGAATTCAAAGACGACGTCGAACTGATCGTAACCACATGTTTGCTGAAAAACGTTGCAGAGTTTCTCCCAACTAGGTTCCCATTCCACAACACAATCAGCACCAAAGCGACGTGCTAATTGCAATCTTGCTGGTAATGCATCAACCATGGTGACTTGTGCTGCGGACATCCATTTTGTCATCGCTGCAGCCGTCAACCCAAGCATGCCAGCGCCGAAGATCAAGACTCTCGCCGCTTGAATGGGTTGGGCATTGCGGAGCGCGCAAGCCACTGTTGCTGTTGCACAGTTTGCGGGACAAGCCACTTCAGCGGCAAGTCTCTCGTCGACTTTGACAACTGCTGAACCTGGACGCAATAAGATATGTTCTGCCAACCCTCCGCACAGCGCCGCGCGGCCTTCAGCCAATTCGTGGCCATACTTGCTGAGCGAGCGGCATTTCTGCGGCAGGCCAGCTTCGCAACGATCGCAAGTGCCGCATGAAACCGAAGTCGACCAAGTTACGCGATCGCCGATTTGCAGGCCCTCACCATGGACATCAGTCAATGCTGGGTTGCCAACTGCGACCACGTCGCCGACCGACTCATGACCCAAGATCGTAGGGCAGCGTTCGCGACGGACTCCCTTAACCGTATGCAAATCACTACCGCAAACTGTCGAGCACTCGATAGCTACCAAGGCCTCATGCGCGAGCAATTCGGGAATCGGCATCGTTCGTAGCTGCATCGGATGTTGTGGACCAACGAAGATGGCTGCTTGACTAGTGGCAGGTAGCTTTAGGGATGTCATCAAAACGCAGTACGGTTATCGAGAGCCTGTTCGAGCGACGTTTCAAACGGAGCAGCGTTCACTGAAGATTCTTCGGGAGCGAGCACTTTCTGGAAGTATATCAGCGCCGCCAACAAGCACACGACCGACGTTCCTGCAGCCACTAACAATGTCCACTGGAAGAACGGTAGCAGTAATTGCGCGTCCTTCATTTGTGTTCGCACCACGATGATGATCGCGTAGCCGAGATAACCAATTGAATCTGCCATGTACATCAGAAAACCTAAGTTGCTGGGCATTCGTGCCACTGCGATCAAGCGTTCGAATACAGTGGTGTGAAATGCGACGTAGGGGGTGTAGAGCCCGATGCCGCAGGCGACCATGAACACGAACGGCGACAAGCTTCCCGATCGCTGAAGCAAAGTGGAGGCAACGACAAGTGCAAAAGCCCCGCACATTAACCACACCGTAATGCGGATGGCCAGTAAGTTGTCTTTGATCCATATCGTGAACGCGCTAAAGGCTGTAACGGTGATTCCAACCCACATCTCCGAAGTTGTAAACACGGACGGTGTTTTAAGGACTCCCATATCGCGCCAGATTTCAACTGCAAAATCATCCCGGACCGTCCGCACAATCGTGAGAGCGATATAAACAAAAAACAGTAGCGAAAGGCCTGGCCAATAAGTATGGAGAAAATTCTTTCGATCCGTGCTGCTCATCGCTACCCGCTCTGCTCGCAACTCGCGATCCTCCTGGTCGGGCGGTGGCGTTGCTTGCAGAATCCAGACTGAAAGCAACAGCGGTACGAAGAAAATAAAGCCCGTTACCATCGGCATCGAGAACTCTAAAATTCCGACGTCCTGCACTAACCAACTGCCAACCGACTTGACGACACCCGACGATATGATGAAGCTCAAGCACAGAGCTGCCGACAACGCTTCGGTCTGCTTTCGTCCTTCCAAATAGGACAGAATCAATCCAAAGATCATTCCGAGCGGCAAACCGTTGAGGAAGATCATCAAGACCTTGAAGGGCAGTGGCAGGAAAGCGAACCCGACGAGGGCGATTTCTGCGAGTCCGATCAAGCCGATAATTGCCAGCGCTCGATACTCGCTGCGCATTTCGGAGACGACTTTGATTCCAATGAACTTCGAAAGTGTGTAACCGAACAACTGCGCCAAAACCAAAACCGTCTTCAATCCCAAGCCCCACATTGCCGGGCCTTCGAAGGTCGCTGCCGTGAAGGGTTTGCGAAAGGCGTACATGCAGAAATAGGCGCTGAACGCGGCTGCGGCGGCAAGCAGCAAGCGACTTGCAGAGTTGCCGGAAGCTGAACTGCTTCTAGAAGATTCACTTCGATTTCGGTCGAACAATTTATTGAATCCCATAGATGCGACGTGGCTTGCAGGGCGGCCTTTGTTGACCGCCTCGAACGCTGAGAGTACTTCAAGACGGGCGGTCTCATGGTGCCTTGATATATCCCGGTTCACCGGTAAGCAATCATCGCCACGTTAAGCATCGATGAATACTGCCAGTTTCGACGTGGTGCTCGACATTTTTCTTTCCATCGTTAACGATTCCTCATCAAAGCTTAACGTTCCGTTCACAATGCCGCAGGTCACGCGGCTCGAATTGCAGGTCGTCGCAAAGTCGATCACCGCAACGCTTGATTACCCTCACATGCCGAAGCACGACGGTGAACTTTGAAACGGTTGACTATCTGAATCCTGAAATCCCCGTTGGATTGAGTCGCTGCTAGGGAGCTGGTTTTTCGGCCACTACCGACACGGTCTCGGGGCGGTCGTTTTGCCGAACGATCTGCAAAGCGATTGCGTCGTCGCGACCCGAAACAAGGTCATTAAAAGCAGTTGGCGAATCGATCGCTTTGCCATCAACGCTCAGCAGACCGTGACCGGGCCGAATGCCGGCTTCCCAGGCTGGAGTGCCGGGGTCAACGGCGAGAATCGCGAGCTTTGGAGCGGCGCGGCGACCGAACATGCTCGCGCCACGCGCTAGCTCAGAAGGGACAGCGGTCGCGTATTCAACCAACATGCCTCGCCATTTCTTAGGACCATTCAGTGCGTAGCCAGGACGAGTTGTCGAGACATACTTTTTGCTCAACGTGGCTGTTAATATTAGAACATCTGATCCCCGCGACGAGTTCTTAGGACGTTCGACGAGCAAACTAACTTCCGCACCGGCGGGCAACTTACTCAACTCGCGAAAAAGATCGTTGCGATTTTGGACTAATCGCGAATTCACTTGAGCGATCACGTCATCTGATTGCAAGCCGGCAAGATCGCCCGGCAAACCGGGCACCACGTTCGCCACTTTGGCGCCGCTAAACCCGCGTTGCAAATCGATCGCTCGCAGGTCTTCAGGTTGAATTCCCAAGAACCCAAACTCCGGCAACTTGCCTGCCTTCAAGGATTCCACAACCCGCAAAAACATCTCATCCACAGCCAAGGCGAATCCTGCCGATTGCTCAAAGCCGCCGATCGCAGCAAGAGAAGTGGTCAGTCCAATCATTTCACCTCGCAGGTTAATCAGCGCGCCACCACTGGTCCCCAAATTCAACTTGGCATCAGTCTGTATCAAGGTCCCAAATTGATGCAAACTCTCCTTCGCCGCGACGGTGTTATTCTCCGGTGCATCGGCTGGTGCAACCCGATTCAGATTTGAAATCATCCCCCAGCTCGCGCTCGCTTGTCCGTCGCGAGCGATGGCGTAAGGATTGCCGAGCACGATTACGAACTGGCCTTTTTTCAGGTCCAAGTTCTTGGCATAGGCGATCGGCGTCAGGCCTTCAGCTTCGATCTTGAGCACTGCCAAATCGGTAAACGGATCCGCCGCGTAAACCTGCGCGGCCTTGCTAACCACACGCGCCGGGTAAACCCGCTTGTCTAACCATACGTAGTAATCATTCTGCCGTGGATCGTCGAGCACATGAGCGCAGGTGACAATAAAGCCATCCTCGCTGATGACGACGCCGCTGCCAAAATGGGATGGTACAAAATCAGGGCTGTCCGGTAGCGCGTCAAAACCGCCACTCTCCGGTATCCGCAATTCCATCACGCGCGCCGCAGGAACTTGTCCGCGCTGCACACGAGCGATTGCCACGACCGATCGTTCAGCCTTGGCGATCGCCGCTGTCGTTGTCTGCTCGATTGCCGCTAACAGCGCCAAGCCATCTGCTAGCGGTGCTTCCTCAACTTGCACCAGCGGCTTACTCGGCGAATTCTCCGGTGCAGCCGTTTGTGCAATAGCGCCAGTAACACTTAACCAAGCACTGGCGAGTGTTACTGCTGCGACAACTGCCGAGTCAAATCGAAACATGAATGGCTACTCTCTGGCAAGAAGTTTTAGCGCATCGAACTCAGCTTGCAAAGAATCTTTGACAACAACTGTCGACTGCACGCAAGCCACCAATCCGGGAACGTCCCAATAGCGAGCCGCGCCGGGCAAGAAATTTGGATCACGAATCGAGGCGGCTTTGGCAAAGCGGAATCCAGCCACGTCGAGCTGCAAGCTGACATTGGACAGCGCGCCGCGATTCAGTTGCTCGGCGCACACGACTCCTGCGGCCGCCAATGCAGCATCTTCGCCCGAAGCAGTTATCACGACCTGCTTGTCGGGGTTGTTAGCAGCCATCCAGGCGATGGTCGCGCCTAACTGCCGCGATCGTTTTGAAAACATTGGCAAGTTGTACGCGTAAGTGAAGGCCGCTGCCAAACGTGGATTACTTACCAAAGGTTGCTCGGTCAGCGAAGCACCTTCGAGCTCAACGGACCACGAAGCCGTCACTTTTGGAGGCTCCGATTTTTCGCTGAGCGAGATACTCAGTTTCGATGTTTGGTTTGCAGCGGCTTCTTTGACTGACCATTTGCCGTCATGTTCCGCAATCAGGTTCCAGCCACCTGCGACCTGTTCGGCTTTGGCTTGGGCGATTGGAAAAGAGGTTAGCCCCAAGCACACACGCCAGCCGCCAGTGAGTATTTCTTTGAGCTCTGCTTGCTGCTTGCGATCGCCTTTCAGCAAACCTTGCATGACACTGTCTACGTTGGCTGCAAAGCCCTTCATCAACTTGCGTTCAAACTCTTCGCCGCTCACAGGTTGCGGATGGGCTGCATCCCAGACCGTCAATTCAGGCCCTTCAGTCAACTCAAAATCTTTCTCCAGCACAGGCTTCTCATATCCCAAACCGAAATGTTCGCTCACCCAACCGTACATCGCCACGCGGCTGACATGGTTGTAGTTGTGACCAAAGTGAATGGCTGGAAACAGAGCCACTTTCTTCTCTGCACCAAACAATCCATAAAGTTTCTGTAGCTCTGGAAATCCATCCTTCGGCATCGTTCGTGTCCAATCGTCGGCCGCAGTCAATCCCATCGGCCGGGGCGCGATCAAACCAGCCATCTCAACATTACCAGTGCCAACTCGCAACCAACAAGAATTTTCACAAGTGCATCCACCTTGCATGCCTGTGCTGACCATCACCGCAGGAAACGCCAAGCTGATACGAGGGTCAAGTGCCGCACCGATGAACGATTGAGTGCCACCGCCGCTCGCGCCGGTAATCGCGATGCGTTTCGGATCGACGTCACCGAGACTTAGCAACATATCGACCGCTCTTTGACCAGCGAGCGTTTGCAAGCCTGGTACCGATTGGCAATGGGATTCGGCCAGTGGGCTAAACAGCAACCAACCATCATCCTTGATCTCCGTCTCAGCCGGTTGTTTTGCAAAACGATGCGCCCGATCGAAACTTATTTGTTGACTATCGCAATAGCCGAGCATATCCCAGTGAAACACGACGCAACCCATTCTCGCCAGTTGAACACAGCGAGCTTGGATGTGGTTTCGGGCTGCGGTTTCATAGCGTTCTGCGCCTGTCGCCAACAGTTGTTTTACTTCAGCCTTCGATTCGTCATAGAAGCGTGCATTGGCCCAATGGCCGTGCGGGCAAAGCACTCCAGGAAGCAACTTGCCTGGCTCCGTTTGCTTGGGTCGATAAAGATTGCCGGTGACATACAGACCCGGCAAACTTTCGAACGTGACCTTTTCAATCGTGTAGTCGTCTTTTTCGATCTTGCCGTAAATGCTCGGCTTCACCGGATCTAACTCAGGCTTGGGCCACAAACCCTGGCTCACATTCAACTGCAATTTCAAGTCCTTCGCCCGCTGCTCCCAGGCTCCCAAATCGGTCGGCGGTACGAACGGACAGTGACTATCCAGATCTCGCAGCTTCGGTTGTTCGGCCTGCAGCGGCGCAATCGGAGAACTGACTAGTAAACCCATCACCAGCGCTACAGCAGCGATCAGCAACCGAGCCGATTTTGAAAAAACGAGCTGTGTAAGTGCGAGCTTTGCAAAGGCTAAATGTGTGAATGCAGAATTATGTGCGGAAGGTTGACGAGTGAGCATAGAAAGCTCCATGTATGAGGTGAGACAATTCGAGGGACGCACCGCGTCGGGCTGAGCTTGTCGAGCTGAGCTTACT
>Ga0163144_10016750_pt1 | contig 14997 bp, 12 predicted proteins | sample OliLak19BULKMAT1_FD_123175 | JGI IMG/M metagenome (GOLD analysis project Ga0163144, IMG submission 123175) | Freshwater microbial mat bacterial communities from Lake Vanda, McMurdo Dry Valleys, Antarctica - Oligotrophic Lake LV.19.BULKMAT1 | ecosystem: Environmental > Aquatic > Freshwater >... | reverse complement strand
ATACAGGACTGTTGCATGAGAGGTGGTGAGTTGTTTTGCAGATCTTCGAACACTAAGCCACCCGGAAACTCGACCGGCTACTCCAATCCAAGCTGTTACGCCCAATCGTTGAACGACTGTTCGACCAAGATGTCGCAAGAGCATTGGATCAGTCGAGCAATATTGAACTTGTTGGAGGCGGATGGCGGGCTGATGTTCAAGGGCCTTGCATGGATGGTTGGAGACGAGACCGTTAAGTTGAGCCCGAAGACAATGTCGGCAGGTATTTTATGTACGCGGCACAACTCAGCATTGTCACCGTTGGACGCATCAGGGAAATCACTATTCCAGATGCTACGAAACATTAACATGGTTCACGGTTGCAAAATCGATGCGTCGACTTTCCCAAACGTAATGCTGTTGAATGGACACGATATTGAGCGATGGTTCCTCAAGTACCTGTTGGGTGGGCTTTTTTCGAGAAACCTGAAATTCTATGGCGAGTCCTTGAAAGGTTGGACGCCACCTACACACTGGGTGAAGTATTTATTTGGTCAGCAGCCCGATTTTGCGACGGGTGGTCTTTACTACTTGAACCCTGTCGAAAAGACAGCCGATTCGTCCCAAATTTCGGGTGTCGTTTTGGGTAGGGAGGAATTACCAACAGGACACCTCGTTCGCATCATGGGCTTTCAGTTTGCGTTTGTAGATGGGCCAAGAGATGATCAGCCTCTCTTAGATGGAGTGCTTAGACCGAAGGGGTTACTTGTTCCATTGTCAGGTTCCGCTTGGGCGAGGGTTTTGTTTAGTTGGGAGCATCCTGGTGATGATCAGAATGTCACCTTGAATTGGATTCCAGGAAGGAAGTGAATCTGTAGAGCCACGGGTGGCCGCGACATGGGTGGCATGGCGAAGCCGCTTGGGTCGAGGTGAGCCACGGGCCCGAGCCTCGGCGCATCATCACCATGCAACCCGCCGCCAACTCCCAACTCCCGACTCCCGTCTCCCAACTACCAACTACCAACCGCCAAGCCACCACCCTGGTCCAAAAAGCAAATCAGTTAACATACGAGTTCCGCCCCCCAGTTGACAAACCCCGCCCCCGACGCCATCACCTCATAAGTACCACGAAACCCAATTCCCAATCTCCCATATCGGCGAAGGAAGCCCTCGGGGTTTGGCGTGAATCGTGAACCGCCGGACTCAAAAAACATGGAACACTCGATCTGCCCCGAAGACCCGTACAAACTCGTCAAGCACGCCGACAGCTACGGCCGCATCAACCTCGGCCGCGCCAACGCCTACAAAACTTATGTCGTCCAAGAGATGACCGAAGGCGCCATCCTCCTCCGCCCCGCCGCCATCGTCGAACGCCGCAACCTCCCCGGCCCCGTCGAAGAAATCATCCGCCTCCCGAAAGACTACTAAGCGCCGGCGGGCAGCCCGATGAAGACGCCGCGAGGGCTTCTATAAGGTCGGTTGGAACTCTCGGCCCTGTTTCTTCTCCATGTGGCTTCGGACTACCGCTCTGGCAATTCGACGCCGATCAGCGTGCCTCGATCTCCTCCGTAAGTTGCACTAAATGCGTCCCGATTCTGAGATTCTCTGGAAATTAGACCCAAACCGCTACTAGGTTTTGGTGCCTGACCCTTCTGGTGAAAACAATCGAGACCAAAGATGACTACTGGTCACGCGGGATTTCGGCTCGGCGTCAATTGACTTGTTGCCATGGATCATTTTGCTTGGGGTTTACTTGCCGCCGGTGCTTTCGTCGGTTTTCTTACAGAGTTCGCTTACGATTTTTTTGTCGCGAGACGAAAGACCGTCCTTGCGCCTGAATTTGTCTTTCGCAAGGAACACGAGAAGATTCTCGCCGCATCTCATGACCTTGAAAAACGACTCTCTGAACTAGAAACGCTACCAAAATTGCTTGATGCCAAGCAAATCGAACTCGACGCTGTCACCGCCAAGGTCGAAGGCGCCGAGAAGAAAGAGGGCGAGATTACAGCTCTCAGGGCGCTCCAAGAGGCGCACGACACCGAAATCGAACTCCTCAAGGACTCCGTCGCTACCAAAGAAGCAACGATATCCAGTCTTGAATCCAAAGCCCTCGAAACCCAGCATCCGTCCGACGTGGCGGCGATCGAGAGCCAGCTCAACGAGCAACGCGAGGAGGCGACTCGACTGAAGGGCATTATCGAGGCCCGAGATGTAGAGTTCAACGCCTCGTCCAATGAGACAGCCAAGCTCAAAGAAGCCCTGGAAAGTAAAGAAGCGGAGATTGTCGCTCAAGTAAGCGAAACTTCCAAACTAAGAACTGCACTCGAAAGCAAAGACTCAGATTCAGGCTCACAACTGGCCGAGGTCGCCGAGTTGCAGTCTGCACTTGAAGCCGCCAAAGCTGAACTCGAAAAAGAGCAGGAAGAAGTTTCACGCTTGCAATCGACAAGCGAAGCAAAGGCGGCTGAAATGGCTCAATTGCAGACCGAGGTTGAGGCTCAAAGGTCACAAGCAGAGTCGTTGCAAGCCGAAGCAGCCCAGTTACGAACAGATTCCGAAGCTATCGTTGCGCAATTGCAGACGGAACTCGAAACCCAGAAATCACAGGCCGAAGCACTGCATTCTGAAGCGTCTGCGCTACAGTCAACATCTGAGGCCAAGGAAGCCGAGCTCGCGGCTCAACAGGGCGAAGCGGTCAAGTTGCAAGTCGCCCTTGAAGCCAAAGATGCCGAGCTCAGAGCCCAAAGGGACGAAGCCGAGAGGCTCAATACTGCCCTCAAATCCAAGGAGTCGGAAGCAAAGACACAACATGACACGACGATTCGACTTCAGGCAGCATTGGAATCCAAAGAAGCCGAGTTGAAAGCTCATCAGGAACGAGAAGCACTTCTGGGCGCCAATTTTGAGGACAAAAGTAATGAAAGTCGCTGCATTGCAGAAGAGTTGAAAATAGCAAAGGCGACGCTCGATGCGAAGGAAACCGAGTTCGCTACTCAAAAGGAAGAAGTCGCCCGGGCTATGTCTCTTGCAGACTCAAAACAAGCCGAGGTAGGAACTCTCGCAAGCCAATTGGAGGACCTCAAAGCGAACACCAGTACAGCGAACGCTGAAGAACTCTCAAATTTAGCAAAATCGCTCGAGGAGGCCGCCAAAGCCCACGACGAGGAACGAAACAGGCACTTGGCCTCGATCAGTGAGCTTGAAAACCAAGTCAGGGCTTTGCAAGAATTAAGAGCAGTCCAAAAAGTCGAAGAAGCCCAGGAAGTCGTGGTTGTCGCGAGCGTCGAACCCGAAGCAAAGGAAACCATTTCTGCAAAATCAAGGGCCGAACTCGAGGAAGCCAAACTTCAAGCGTTCAACGAAGGCGACTCGCAACTCTTCAAAGAATGCGCCAAGACGCTGGAACAAGACGCCCCAGCACCAAAGAAGGCACCTCAACTGGGCGCAGAGCCGTCACGTTTAGAGGTGCTTGAGCATCTCAAAGCCGACCTTGCCGCCCGAGACCAGGCTCATAATGTCGTGAGCGAGAATCCCCATGAACCACCGCGACGCGGCCTAGTCGGTGCGATATTCAAAATCGAGAACGATCACGGAATCGTTGATCGACGTGACTCCATGTTCCACATTCTGGAAATTTGCCATCTATTCGAACAAAAGTTGACCGACGCAGGAATTACGACTCTTGACTTGATGGCGAACATGACAGTTGCGAAGATTTACGATATCATTCAACCGACAGAAGGGCATGATGTCGATCCTGCCGAGTGGATTTCCGAAGCACAGCGAAGAGTGTGGCAGGCAGGAGCATGAGCAAGAATGTCCGGTTTGAGCCGCGACAGCCGACGATGCGGTTCTCAGACTTCGCGAGAATGCTCGTTCTAGGCGGGCTCGGGGGTTTCGTCTATCTCAACCAAGCCGACCTCGAAAGACTCGGCCCGACAGGCCCATCATCCCCCGACCAGCCGTGGATCGTGTCTCCGGCACTCGGCGAAGCCGTCTCTGCCGGGAAAGTCAAGTTTCAAGGAACAGGGCCGGCAGGAGCCAGGGTAGAAGTCGTAGAGAACAAACGTGTCGTCGGCGAAGGATGGGTCAAAGACGGAAAATGGACGATTGAAGGCAAAATGTTCAAGTCTGGGCCCACCGCAGTTCGAGCAAGAGTCGTCAAGGACAAAGGCATGGTGTCACCATCACGTCACTTGACGATCAGCGGTAGCGCGGAGCAAACTCTGACCATATCTTCCCCCCACGAAGGCGGTTACATTCAAGCAGGCAAGATCACGCTTAACGGAAGGGGCAAGCCTGGCGACAAACTCACAGTCTTCTACAACAATATCGTGATTGCGGACACGATGGCGAACAAAGACGGGCAATGGAAAAAAGTCGTCAAGATTTCCGAACCGAAAAAGGAAGCCAGTTTCAAAGTCACCTCAAAATCTGAGGCGGAAATCGCAGTCGTACTTGTTCGCGGGAACAACTAAGCAGAGGTCAATCCTCAGAATCTGACGAACCGCCTTCGAGCAGCTTCCTCAACTTTTCTCTTTCGGCTCGCTCCTTTTCCTTGCTCCGAACTTGCCCTAGGAACTTGTCAAACTCTTTGGGGTCTTGCGCCTTTTGACCACGGCCCGACACGACCATGCTTTGTTTCTTTCCAAAAATGACTCCAGAGCCGTGAAGCCAACCGACCACACAAGGCAGGACTGCAAGCACACCAAGCACCGGCGCACCGCTACCGTACATCAACAGGTTTCCGACCGCAGTGATCACGGCCAAAATCTTCCCTGATACTGGAATGACGCCCAAAAGTCGGATGGAGGCGGTCTGGTTGCGTGCGCACCATAAGCAGGTCAATGCAGAGAGCGGAAGCCAAACTCCAGCCAAGAGGTTCGGAAATCCAAGAAGGCTACCGACAAAAGCGGTAGACAATGCACTAAGCAAAGTGTAACCAAAAAATGCCAAAAGATAGTTCTTGACACCATCAGACTTTTCGGTCGAAGTTCCGATCCAGTAAAACCAAACGAGTTCGAACACCAAGAACAGAATGCCCCGCCCCCCAGCGACGGCGGCAAAGGGATAGGTCAAGAAAGTCCAAGGTTTGGCGAACGACCCATCGCATCCCAGCAACTCCACCACCTTTCCAGCGGTACCCGGAGTCCAACCTATCAGAAAGACGGCGGCCATGACGCCGATCAAAATCTCAGTTACAGTTGGTTTTCGTGACAAATACGCCTCTCTATTGGATGACGCGCCCAAGTAGCGAAATGGTCTTTGGCGGAATGCTTTTGGCACTTTCGGGCGAGCTTAATGAGCCCTGACCCAATCAAAGGTACCATCCAGTTCGCAAAGGTGCTGTGAGAATTGAATTACTTCGTCGTGTGGCCTGACGGCCAGAAATTTGGGCCAGCCGACCTTGCAACCCTTTCCCAATGGGCGAAAGAAGGTCGAATCAACGACGACACCGTCCTCGAAGAAGCCGAGACCGGCAGAACCCTAAAGATGTCCGAAGTCGATGGGATCGACTTAGCTTGGGAAGAGCCAACTCCGATGCCTCCAGAGCCGAGCGCGGCAGACTACGAAGTGATGCAAGCGGTCGCCTCTGACCGCCCCATCGGCGACACGAATTTTGAGATTCCTCAAGAATTTCCCATGTCCTCGGGAAGCCCGTATCCAGTAGAGTCTTACTACAAAAAGGGCAAGAACGAGCTATCGACGGCATGGGCATTGATCGCCGGTGGCTTCGCTATATTCTTTATCCCCTGCTGTGGAATTTTCACGTTCGGCGGTATTGCCATGGTGAGCGTTGGCATTTACAATGCGGACAAAGCCATGAAAGCCGGAGAGGAGGGAGCCAAGACCGCACGAACCGTCGGCATAATCGCCTTGATTTTGCAGGTCTGCATGATCGTCGCCTATTTCGCGTTTATCGCATTGATGTTCGTTGGAGGGATGAGCGGCGGAATTATTAGACCCTAGAGTCTAGATCAGACTCACCACTGCGTCTCAAGCAAATCGGCGAAGCATTAGTGAATTTAGGACAACGGAAATACTACTCACTGCCATCGCTCCTGCCGCTAGCATTGGACTGAGCATCCCAAGAGATGCAAGCGGAATCATGACAATGTTGTAAATGAAAGCCCAGAAGAGATTCCATCGGATCGTGCTTAGAGTAGCACGAGCAAGGCGGACGGCCTGAGGCACACCGCGCAAGTCTGCTCGGAGGAGCGTGACCCCGGCCGTTTCAATCGCCACATCGGTTCCCGTTCCCATTGCAATCCCGAGATCTGCTTGAGCAAGGGCAGGAGCGTCGTTGATACCGTCCCCGACCATTGCCGTGGCTCCGTTCACTTGGTACTTCTCCACAAATCCCGCCTTGTCAGCAGGCAGGACTTGGGCTTCGACGCGCTCGATACCAACCTGTCTTGCGACGGCCTCAGCCGCGTTTTGATTGTCACCGGTCACCATAACTGGGAGTATTCCAAGTGCTTTAAGTTGCTCAACCGCTTCATAGCTATGAACTCCAATCGTGTCGGAGACGGCGAGCACGGCCATGTCTGCCCCGCGTAACACAAGGAAAACTGTCTTGCCGTCGGCTTCAAGGCCCGTTATTGCTTCCTCGATTTCTTTCGTTAGAGGAACCTGTTTTTCGAGAAGCCAGGAGCGCCGACCAACCATCCCGGACAACCCGGCAACCGAACCAGAGACTCCCTTGCCACGAACCGATTCAAAACCAGTTGGAGCAAGGATGGTGATTCCACGTTCATTTGCCGAAGCAACCACGGCACGCCCAACTGGATGCTCACTTTGCGTTTCGAGAGAGGCCGCAAATGCAATGGCTTCATTTTCCGACCATGAACCGAAAACCTTGGCATCGGTCAGCTTCGGTTTTCCTTCAGTGAGTGTGCCAGTTTTATCGAGCAGAATCGTCCTTATCCCTCCCGCTCTTTCGAGGGCTTTGCCGTCTTTGATGAGGATGCCAAGTTCCGCGCCGCGTCCTGTTCCGACCATAAGTGCTGTGGGAGTGGCGAGGCCAAGGGCGCATGGACATGCAATGACGAGGACGGCGACCGCAGCGAGAACCCCGGTATCAATTCCCCGCCCGAGAGCAATGTACGAAGCCAAAGTGATCGCCGCAATGAGGATAACGACGGGAACGAAAATGCTCGACACCTTATCGGCAAGACCTTGCATCGGTGCTTTGGATCCTTGTGCTCTTTGGACCATCTTCGCGATGTGGGCAAGCATCGTGTCAGAACCGACCTTTTCTGCTCGGAAGACGAACGAGCCACTTTCGTTCACGGTTCCGCCAGTGACTTGGTCTCCCAGTTTCTTGTTCACGGGAAGCGGTTCTCCTGTGACCATGGACTCATCGACGAACGATTCCCCCTCGGTGAGGACGCCATCAACGGCAATACGCTCACCGGGACGAACGCGAATCAGGTCATCAATTTTAAGTTCTGAGAGTGAGACGTGACTCTCTGTCCCCCCTTCTTCGATGCGAGTGGCGAACTTGGGAGCCAGATCCATGAGCTTGCGGATGGAGTCTGACATATGGCTTTTCGCCTTCGACTCCAAGTAGCGTCCGAGGAGAATCAGGGTGACGATGACCGCTCCTGTTTCGAAGTAGATGTGATCGCTTTGCATGTGGCTATGGTTCGCCAGAAGCGAGTAAGTCGAGTAACCCCACGCCGCCGCCGCTCCAATCGCGACGAGAGTGTCCATCGTCGTCGAGCCATGCCGAATCGCCTTTGCCGCGACGAGAAAGAATTGTCGCCCGCACCAGAAAGTGACTGGGGTAGCCAGCGCAAACAGAAGCCAGTTCGCCCACTCTGGTCTCGCATGCCAGAGCATTGACAAGGCGACCAATGGAATGGTGAGAATGGCGGAGAGCCAAAGATTGTTCCTTACCTTGACGATCTCAGTTTCGGACTCGATCCGCATATGTTCCGCGTGCTCGCTCGGCGTGTGGTGCGAATGAACGTCGTCTATAGCCGGCTTCGCGGTGTACCCGGCGGCATCCACGGCTTTCACAAGCTGGGCGGGGTCAACTTCATGACCATGCTTCACAGTTGCCTGGTGAGTGGCAAAATTGACGTTCGCCGATTGGACTCCTGGAGTCTTGGTGAGTGCCCTCTCGACTCTACTTACGCAAGAGGCGCATGTCATCCCTTTGATATCGAGCTGTGTCTCTTCGGACGGTTCCGAACGCACATGCTCGTGAACTCCCGGAGTCATTCCCCGCTCGTGGCCGCGTAGCCTTCTTCCTGAACTGCAGCGATCAACACGGATTCATTCACCGTTCCATCGTGCTGTATTTCGGCGACACCACGCGCCAAGTCAACGCTTGCAGAAACGACTCCAGGCGTGTTAGTGAGGGCTTGGGTGACACTTTTAACACAATGTCCGCAGGACATTCCTTCAATCTTGAGTTTAGTACTTTCCATTCTATTACTTACTTCTACGTTCGGCGCGTTAGAAAGGACTCATGAACCTAGCTCATTTTTGGGAGGATGCTAGTTTTCGAAGTTCCTTGATCTCTTTGAGCTGAGCGCTCTTCATTTGTTTGGCCATTGCTCGAAGTTGAGGGCTTTTGCCTTCTTTGAGTTCAATATCGGCCATCTGAACCGCGCTTCTGTGGTGGTCTGCCATCAGAAGTGCGAACGCTTTGTCGGTGTGCAAAGCCATCGGTTTGGTGTCTGCAATCATCTTCTTCGCCGAATCCATCATGACTTTGTGCAGCGCTTTGGCACCAGCGTCCATACCCTTCATTCCCATCCCGCTTTTCATCGGGTGGTTGGTTGTGGAGTGTTGTGCGAACGCTTGGAAGCTTGTCGCGATTACGATTCCCACGAGTCCGGACAGCATCGCGATTTTGAATTGGGTTATATTCATTTTAGTTCTTGGTTGGCATTCTGCGGGCCATCCGAAGATATCGGATGTCCCGCAGAATCCGAGGGAGTTATCCGCCCATCGTGCCCTTCATCATCGGGCAATCCATCTTGCCTGACTTCATCGGCATCTTCATGTGCTCCATCATATGGGCCATCATCTTTGGATCCATCTTTTCATGCATCATGCGCATCATGTTCTTCTGGGAAACAAGCTCCTTAACGACGGCGGACATCGCACTGACCTTTGCGTCACCTGTGGACGAGTCCATGACGCTGACCAGCCGATCGAGCTTGGCGTCCATTTCCTTCATGTGCGCCTTCATTTGGTCCATTTCAGCCTTCATCTGTTTGCACATCTCCATGGGAGGAGCCATCTTTGTCTGTGGGGCCCCCTCATCGTATTGAAGGTCATTTGCATTTGGGTGAGCAATAGCTGAGTATCCGCTCATCATCATGAGAGCAAGGGCGAGGGTGGTTATTTGTGATTTCATTTTTTTTGAGTTCCTACCTGTTTGAATCGCTGTTTTCTACTGAGTAAGTGCCGCTAGTGGCATTCCGAGCTCTTGAGTCCGCTCGAATACGAATCGACCTGCGTCGCGGGAGTCTTGGCCAAAATCTCTTTCGCTTCTTTCACTTCTTGTTCTGAGCCGTGCGCGAGAACGAGGAAACTGCCAGCCTTAAGCGCAGTTTCATACTCAACGACTGTATTCTCGGGAACACCGATGCTCGCAAAGGCTCCGCCGAGAGCGGCAATTCCACCCCCGACCAATGCGCCTTGAAGTGCGGCGACAAGCCATCCAGCGAACATGACGTGCCCAATTCCGGGGATGAACATCATCGCAGAGCCGAACATCAGGCCCCAAATGGAGCCCCAAAACGCGCCGAGTTTGCCCCAAGACCACATTCGCTCACCGGTGTTCACAAAGCCGACGGGGTGTTCCTCCGTATGATAGTTCTGGCCAATGATGCTCAGATTCTTCACGTTGTAACCGGAATTACTGAGGCTCATTATTGCGGATTCGGCTTCATCGTGTGTTGCAAAGACAGCGACGCTGTGGTCGGTGATGGTTGGGCTTTCATCCATGGGAGTGTTTGTAGGATTGAGGCGGTTAGAAGATTTGGGCAAAGCAAGTACTTTGCCCGATTAGCTCCTAGACTTTTGCGGCCTCAGCTTTACGACAAGCATCCGCACACTTACGGCATGCGTCAGCGCATCGCTTACAGACATCCATATGGTCTGCGCCCTTCTCGCATTCGACGGCGCATGCGTCACAGGCGGCAATGCAGGTCGCAGCCTTTGAGTTGTCTCCTCTACCAAGGCTATTGCTGTGCTGTTCGCACGCTGTGCCACAATCGCGACAGAGCTTTGAACACCCGTCCATGCCGCCCATATCGTCGCAAGCCTTCGCACATTCATGGCAAATAGACGCGCATGCGTTGCAGGCGTCAATGCAGGTCTGAACTTCTTTGGTCAATGTCATTTTGGTTACTCCGGGAATGGCGAAGTACGCTATTCCACTTCACAGGATGGGACTCTACGACCCACGAAGGCAAGTCCGCTCTTTCGTGTCTATAAGTCCATGGGCTCCGAACTCCATACGACAGGACCGGAATTCATGCAGTCCTTCATCCAACATTTTGAAAGAATGGCCAAAGGTGAGCCGCACCGGAGCCCTGCTTCCTCACCCCGATTCCCCTTCCAGCTGTTTGCGCTACCTGAGTCAGATTACTTTGGTTCGACTCCTAGCGCGACCAGACTCGTGGTGTCAAAATGCCGAATAAGCGACACCATGCGCCCAAGGTAACGCTGATAGAAACGACTCCAGGCGTGTCAGTGAGGGCTTTGGTGACGCTTTCGACTCAATGTCCCCAGGACATTCCTCCAATCTTGAGTTTAGTACTTTCCATTTCGATCCTCACTAATTTGCCACGGTTCCCATTGCCTGAATCAGCCTGGCCCACGACGCCCTCGCGAACGCTTCGACTTCGGCAACGCTGACGCGAGCGATGGCCCGTTGCGCTCTTGCGTCGATCAGCTCTACTAAAACGGCTTTCCCAGCCTCATATCTCTCACTCATTACGCGAAACGCCTCGTCAGAAGCCGCCAACTGGGCTCGAGCCGCCTTTCGCTGTGCAGGCACTGATCCCCATTCAGCAAATGCGCTCGCAACCTTGGCCTGAATCTGCAACTCCAACATCCGAAGCTCCTGAGACATCTTTTTGGCCATGGCGTCAGCCTCTGACTTGGCGGCACTCCGCTCTCCACCATCCCCCACAGGGAAACTCACTACTAGGCCCAACTTGGTCGTTGCGCTTCCTGGCATTCCACGGACGCCCATCCAGTCCCCCATTGCCATCAGGGAGGCTTCTGGTAGCTTTGACCGCGACGCATCGAGCCCCTTCCACTTGGAGATGTCTACATCAAGTCGCGCGCTGGTCAGTTCGGGATGCTTTTTCATGGCAGCTTCGATTGACGCCCGCTTCGTTTCGGGAGCGACAGGCTCCTCATCCCAACCTTCAAACTGTAGCTCGCCACTTTGATCCAATCCCACCTTTTCCCTTAACATGGCATCTGCCATGCCCAGGTCTGCTTGAGCAAGCGCGAGCTCGCGTTCCATCCCGGCGACATCAGCTTCAGCTCGAAGGACGTACGCCTTCGGCGCGGAACCCACATCGAATCGCGCTTGAGTGACTCGCAACATTTCCCTCGAAGCATCGAGGGCAGCTTGCTTGGCATTCAGGGCATCCTTGCGGAAGACCAAACTGCTAAACGCTTCTCGAACTCCGAAATCTACGTTGATGGCAATGATATCTAGACGCGCTTGAAACTGGGTCACTTCTGCGAATCCGATCCTGCGGGCGATACCGTCACGTCCCGAAGTCCAGAATCGCCACATGGCCGTTCCGTTCAAGACGCCTACAGAGTCTGTCGGCAAGAACGAGTAGTTGACCGGCATCACAGAAGAGGGAAAGATCATCGAACCATCGCCAGTGGCTGCTGTGCCATTGACTGACATTTGGGGACGAAACGGTGCGTTCCGCATTGATGCCCGCGCCTCAGCGGCTGCAACGTCAGACTGAGCACTCAAAAGTGAAGGGTGGCCTGTTCTGGCTTTCTCCAGCGCTTGACTGAGCGATAGGCTTTGACCGCCTGCAACGCTTGTTGTCCCGATGGCAAGAATCAAGGTAACAAAAGAAGTGTAGGGCATTTTCATGGTTGCGTCTCTTCTGGGATGTCTACTGGCGGAAGTGTCGCTGGGTCGACTTTCATAACATGGACCTGGAGCCAGCGAACAAGGTCGTCGATCATCGTGTGCATGATCGGTATGTCTAGGAGGGAAAGCACGGTACCGACCACTAGTCCCCCGATCACGACTGTCCCCAGCGGCTGATAGGCATCAAGGCCAGACTTCGGAAAGAAGGCAACCTGGGACATTGTCACGATGGTGATGAGTGAGGTCATCAGGATGGGTCGAAGCCTCTGCGGGCATGCGCGAGCGACCGCTTCGTTTCGCGGCATGCCGTCATGGCGATAGCGAAGGATCAGGTCGATCAGCAGGATCGCGGTCACAATGTCCATGCCGCTTAGAACGATGACGCCTAGGATCGAAACCGTTGAAAACGCTTGGTGCATGATCCAGAGTAGGAAGAAGACTCCGCTCAGTTCCAACGGCAGGCTGAAGATCATTTGTAGGGGCTGGAGGAATCCTCCGAACTGCGCGACCAGAACAAAGTACATCAGGACTACAGCGAGGATGAGCCCTGCGGTCATCGTTCTAAAACTCTCCATCATCTGGGTCATGTCCCCTCGAGCTTCGATGCCGTAACCAGCTGGAAAGTTAAGCTGCGACATAGCTCTCATCTGGACATCCATCGTCGCGTCCATGCTAGGGCGGCCATCCTTGCGGTAGTAGCCGCCAAAGTTGATGACGCGCCTAAACTGGTCATGCTCTATGGCACTCGGCTCCATCTTCTTCTCTAGCCTGACCAGTTCTAGCAACGGAACCTGCTCCCCAGCCGAGCCAGTAACGAACATCCCATCGAGATTGGACAGGTCGTGCCGCTGCTCCCCCTCATACCTCAGCAGAACCGTGGTAGCTCGCTTGTTGTCGATCCGATAGAACTCCATAGCGAATCCGCCTCTTAGCGCGTAATAGGCTTGGTCGGCGATCCTTGCCGCAGTCAGTCCATGAGCGACAGCCTTGTCCCGATCGACAACCAGCGAATAGCTGGGCTTGGTCATTTCCCAGCTCAGGAAGGGCTGAGCGATATCTGGTTTCTTTGTGCGCGGATTGACCGCATCCTGTTCCGCGATGCGGACTACTTCCTTGCCCATTCGGTCTAGAGTCTCGAAGTCTTTGCCGTAGATGATGAGCGAAATTGGAGACAGCGATGTGGCCATGAGGTCACTCCCCATTTCCTTTATCTGGACGCGCCGAATTCCAGGAATCTCGGCCATCGCCCGGCTTTGGACCTTATCGATGATCTTCCAAATATCTGGCCTCCCTGTGTCCTTGTCTCGAAACGTGAGCATTGCGGATGCAGAACTAATCGAGTTCATCTGGTAGCCGGTGAAGTAGGCACCGCCAGTCGTCATCCCGGGGCCACCTTCAAGCCCAACTTCGATGCTGGCGTGTTCCAGCCACCCTTGTTTGCCCCCCTCTTGGATGAGAATCTGTTCGAGTTGCTTGACCGCTCGTTCGGTCTTAGCAAAACTCTGCCCAGGCTTCATCTCCATCTGGAGGCTAGCCTGACCTACGTCGGCGAGAGGCATCATCTCGGATCCAATGAAGTAGTACAGGGTGAACCCGAGCAACACCGTGATGCCAATCCGAACGAAGTTCGCGAAGCGGTGCTTGAGGAGCCAGCGGATCAGCCGCTCGTAACCCTTCTCCATGCGCACCAGACGTCGCTCAAAGGGCTGTAGGAAAATACGAGAGAACCAAGTTTCCTTCCGGTTTTCCGGTAGCTGCATAAAATTGGCGCACAACACCGATGTGAGCGTCATCGAAACAAAGTAGCTTGCGACCACACCGAACAGGATCGGCCAGCAAAGTCCAACGAACATGAGCTGGGTGATGCCGCCACTAAACATCAATGGCAGCAAAGCGACGATCAGCACGATAGTCGCCGCAAGCACCGATCTCCTAACCTCTGAAATGCCGTCGATGGTCGCAGTGCGGCGATCTTTGCCCATTCGGAGATGCCGATCTACCGCATGGATGTCGATGATAGCGTCGTCAACCAGGCGTCCAATTGCAATCAACAACCCGATGAGCGTGCTCGAATTCAGACTCATACCGAGCGGAACCATGGCTAGCAAAGCTATCGCCATCGATGTGGGAATCGCGGTCAGGGCAATGACCGTGCCCCTGATTTCTCCAAGGAAGAACAGAACGGCGAGGCCGGTCAGGACGATCGCAACGATAAGCTCTTCACGGATGTTGTCGAAGAGCTTGTCGACAAATCGGGCATTGTTGTACGCAACCTCAAGCTTGATGCCAGGATAGTCCTTTTCAAACTCGCGAACCGTCTTCTCGATCGCCTCAACCGTAACCGGAGAGCTTGCATCAGGATTCTGTAGGACATTGACGAGGATCGCGTCCGAAGCTTGGTCGCGATGGAGGAAGCGATAGGCGCTCCGACGTTCTATCGTTCCGTCGACAACTGTCGCGACGTCTCGGACGCGAACGACCTGGGAACCAACAGCCTTGATAGGATAGGAGCCTATAGTTGAGGCATCACGGGCCAAGGAATCAACTCTGAAAATGGACTCATCTGTCTCGGACGTCAAGTTCCCGGCTGGCTTGGCGACATTCTGCTCGTCGATAGCCATTCGCACGTCAAGAATCGAGAGGCCGTAGTCCTTCAACTTGTCCCGGTCTAATCGAACCTGAAGTTGACGGCGATAACCGCCAAAGGAAGAGACGGTGTAGACGTTGGGATGAGCGGCCTTAAGGCGATTCAGAATTTCGTTGTCGGCGAGTTCGCGTAGCCGCGGAAGAGTCCAGCCTTTCGTACTGTCGCCTGTCAGGGCTAGCGACAACACTGGTAGGTTGAGCGGGTCCACCTTCACAATCCAGCTCGGCTTCAAATTCGCGCCCGTTGCGGGAAGGTCTGCTTGCACGACGTT
>Ga0163144_10016749_pt1 | contig 14997 bp, 12 predicted proteins | sample OliLak19BULKMAT1_FD_123175 | JGI IMG/M metagenome (GOLD analysis project Ga0163144, IMG submission 123175) | Freshwater microbial mat bacterial communities from Lake Vanda, McMurdo Dry Valleys, Antarctica - Oligotrophic Lake LV.19.BULKMAT1 | ecosystem: Environmental > Aquatic > Freshwater >... | reverse complement strand
AATTGACCATTGAGCAAAGCTCGAGTCAGTGACGATACATAACAATGGGGGAGGAGATAATCCTCTCCCAATTGGAATGAGTACAATCTAAACCCCTTAACGAGGAACAATTGGAGGGAAAGTCTGGTTGAGATTTGTTGAATGCAGCCAGATGTTGATGGGGGGTGTGGTGTGGTGTGGGGGTTATATATAATCCTACCTATGCTTTCCCCATTGGCAGAAAGTGAGAGTTGAGTACTCACTGTACACTTGTAAATTGCGGGGAAGTCCTGAAAGCTCTTGTACACCGCGGTGGGAAGGGTGACCTTTTCATGCAGCAGAAGGAAGAAATTCTTTCGGATGGTAAAAGCGACAAGAGATTGACCTATTCTCCCAGGTCCAAGAAGAGGATTATCCGCAGCCAAGCCGAGTCAATTGCATTTTTGTGATTGAGTTGGAAGGTTCAGAGACTACAATCAAGTGGGGGGAAATGAGATAAGAATCAATTTCCTCTTAAGGTATAGTCCACTCCCATGGGTAACCATGCCCATCTGTTGCCAATGGAAAATACTCCCATTTCAGGACAGATGGAATCAAATGAAACTGAGACAAAAATACTCAGTGGATGGATTGGTAGAAAGGGCCAGCAGCCGCGGTAATTCCAGCTCCAATAGCGTATACTAAAGTTGTTGCAGTTAAAAAGCTCGTAGTTGGACCTAGATGTGGAGGGAGATTAAATTTTGGTCTGCCGGGACGGTATGTACCAACTTCCTTCATGTCTTGTGTGAGTGGTTATTTGGGGAGTGGAGATGGTGTTAACAGCATCTTTTCCATTTCTCCTTTTTTCTGTTCACACAAATCACAATTTGGTCGGATGATCGGTTCTGCTCTTAATTGAGTGGGACTCTAGATCCCGACTCGTTTACTTTGAAAAAATTAGGGTGTTCAAAGCAGGCTATTTAAATGCCTTGAATAATTCAGCATGGAATAATGGAATAAGACTCGGAAAATGGTGTTATTTGAGGGGTTGGTTTTTTTTTGGGTGAGCCTTAAAAACTTATTCTTAATTACAATCACATTCCCCAATTTCACCAATCACCGCACTATTTCGTTGGTTTAGTGTTCCGGGTAATGATCAATAGGAACAATCGGGGTGGTTGGTATTTCATGGTCAGAGGTGAAATTCTTGGATTCAGGAAAGACCAACTTCTGCGAAAGCATTCCGCAAGGGTGTTTTCATTGATCAAGAACGAAAGTTAGGGGATCGAAGACGATCAGATACCGTCGTAGTCTTAACCATAAACGATGCGGACCAGGGATTGGAAGACGTTACTTGGATGACTCCTCCAGCACCTTTGAGAGAAATCAATGAGTCTTTGCGCTCCGGGGGGAGTATGGTCGCAAGGCTGAAACTTAAAGGAATTGGCGGAAGGGCACACCAGGAGTGGAGCCTGCGGCTTAAATTGACTCAACACGGGAAAACTTACCAGGTCCAGACATAATGAGGATTGACAGATTGATAGCTCTTTCTTGATTCTATGGGTGGTGGTGCATGGTCGTTCTTAGTTGGTGGAGTGATTTGTCTGCTCAATTGCGATAACGAACGAGACCTCAGCCTGCTAAATAGTAAAGGGAGTGATCGAATTTGGGGTGAAGGTGGTGTTTGTCTGTTTGGGTGTGGTATTCGTAAGGGTATCATTTCTCGAACACAATATCATCGGATCCCTGCATCCACTCTCCTTCTTTTTTTCTTTACTTCTTAGAGGGACAATTGGTGTCAAACCAATGGAAGCGTGAGGCAATAACAGGTCTGTGATGCCCTTAGATGTCCTGGGCGGCACGCGCGCTACACTGCTTGGTTCAACGAGCATCGTTTTCTCTTCAATTTTTAATGTTTGATCCGTTAAAAGGTTGGATATTATTGATTGAGGGGAAATTATCCCTGTCAGAAATGACCGGGGAATCTTCTGAAACCCAAGCGTGATGGGGATAGACCCTTGTAATTATTGGTCTTGAACGAGGAATTCCTAGTAAACGCACGTCAACAGCGTGCATTGACTGCGTCCCTGCCCTTTGCACACACCGCCCGTCGCTCCTACCGATTGAATGATCCGGTGAAGTCTAGAGATGAATGTGGATCAAGATTGGTGATGGGGAAACTCGTCATTATCCCACGATCAGAACTTGACTAAACCTTATCATTTAGAGGAAGGAGAAGTCGTAACAAGGTCTCCGTAGGTGAACCTGCGGAGGGATCATTAACACATACATTGTTGATATTCAAAACAACAACAATCACCATTTTGTTGTTCTTTGTGAACTTTAGAAATTGTACCTTATCCTTTTGAACTCCAGTATTTTACTCTTTTTTATTTTTCTATCTTCAATGGGGGTTGGTTGCACTTAAGAATTCATTCTTTTGAGCCACTCCACCCTTTGTTGAATCGAAATAAAATTAGAACCAAAAAGAATAACTGTTGGCGATGGATATCTTGGCTCCCACATCGATGACGAGCGCAGCGAAATGCGATACATAGTGTGAATTGCAGAATTCCGTGAGTCATCAAGGTCTTGAACGCAGTCTGCACTGAGGGGCAATCCCTTCAGTACGTCTGTTTGAGAATCGGTAAACACTATCATCAATCGTTCTTCTTTTGGGTGAAATTTAATTTTTGCTCACAAGTTGAATTGGATTTGAGAGTGTACCCCCCTTCAAACGAGGGTACTCTCTTTAAAAGCAAAGGAATCATTGTTTTCAATGGAGAAAGCAAGTGAGGATCATTGTGTTTTTTTCTCCTTAACCGGGGGACTTGCACTTTGAAAGTTGTATTCTGATATGGGTCAATGCACTCGTCTATGTTTGCGTCTCATTCAAATTGGATTTACCACTACAAATCACATGATGAGGACGTTCATTTTTCAATCGGTTTCGACTGATTCTAAAGTGGACAGCCAAAAATAATTCTGTGATTGGGTTTACTCAATTATGAGCACCTTGATTTAGAAAAGAGAATGACCACTTAAAAAAAACATATCGGTCCACAGCCTCTGACTCATTTGAACTTACCAATGTAAATAAGCAATAAAATCCATATGAAGCTTCGAGGGGAAATAAATCACCCCTCAAAAAAATTTCAATACCTCGATCTCAAATCAGGCGTGACTACCCCCTGAATTTAAGCATATAATTAAGGGGAGGAAAAGAAACTAACAAGGATTCCCCTAGTAACTGCGAGTGAAGAGGGAACAGCCCAAGCCTAAAATCTGGTGCAGGTAACATCTGCATCCGAATTGTAGTCTATGAGTGTGTCATCACGGATGGGTTGCTTTGATCAAAGTCTCTTGGAACAGAGCACCATAGAGGGTGATAGTCCCGTAAACGGTCAAGGATTTATCCATCAACACGTGTTAACATACTTCAGAGTCAGGTTGTTTGAGAGTACAGCCCTAAGACGGTGGTAAACTCCATCGAAGGCTAAATATTTGGTGGGAGACCGATAGCAAACAAGTACCGCGAGGGAAAGATGCAAAGAACTCTGAAAAGAGAGTTAAAAGGACTTGAAATCGTCAACATGGAAACGATTGGGAGGGGTTTTTGTAGGGTGATTTTGGTAATCAATTCGGGTTGTGGTGATTGGCAAGCTGAAGTGGGTAGATGGGTATTAACTATCATTCACTAGGTTGTCTGGTCATTCAAAACGGGTGCACTTATCAATTCACTTCCAACGGACATGATTGGTGGGGGTGGTAGAAAGAGAATAGTTTGAAGTGATTGCTTAGGTGATCAACTAGACTATACCCATATGCCACCTCTTCACCAGTGAGGGGTTTAATTGAACCTTGATGGATGCTTAATCGCGTGAGGTTGAAGTTATGATGGGGATTGGATTGGATCATCTCTAACTAATAATTAGAGTCTTCCTATCCACCATTCCTCGTTATCAATTCCAACCTTTCACTATCCATCTCGATGTCCGTATGATTGCCCCCAATCGACCCGTCTTGAAACACGGACCAAGGAGTCCAGCGTGATAGCAAGTCTGTTGGTGATTAAAACCATATATCAGGCGAAGTGAAAGCGAGAACGTTGTGGGAAAATGGAATGTAGTACATTCTATTATGCACCATGGGGGGTCAGAGGTTTGCCTCTGCATCACTCGTAGCTATCACGCTGGGACCCGAAAGATTGCGAACTATGCCTGCATAGGATGAAGCCAGAAGAAATTCTGGTGGAGGTCCGAAGCGATACTGACGTGCAAATCGTTCGTCAAATGTGGGTATGGCGGCGAAAGACTAATCGAGCAGTCTAGTAGCTGGTTCCCTCCGAAGTGTCCCCCAGGACAGCTGGAACACAAGTAAAAAACAGTTTTATCGGGTAAAGCGAATGATTAGAGGCATTAGGGATGAAACATCCTTAACCTATTCTCAAACTTTAAATAGGTAAGAAGGGAGCATTTCTTTTAAAAATTAAATTGAATGCATCCTATTTTGAATGGATAGTGTTCTTAGTGGGCCATTTTTGGTAAGCAGAACTGGCGATGTGGGATGAACCAAACGTTGGGTTAAGGTGCCAAAAGATACGCTCACCTAGATACCACAAAGGGTGTTGATTCATTTAGACAGCAGGACGGTGGTCATGGAAGTCGAAACCCGCTAAGGAGTGTGTAACAACTCACCTGCCGAATGGATCAGCCCCGAAAATGGATGGCGCTCAAGCGTATTACCGATACCCAACCTGTGTGAGAGAGTAGATTTTCTGTATTTTTTCCACACAGAGTAGGAGGGCGTGGAGGTTAGCATGGAAGTCTAAGGGTGACCTTTGATGAAGCATCCTCTAGTGACGATCTTGGTGGTAGTAGCAAGAATTCAAGCGAGAGCCTTGAAGACCGAAGTGGAAAAGGGTTCCATGTGAACAGCATTTGGACATGGGTTAGTCGGTCCTAAGAGATAGGGTAACTCCGTGAAAAGGAGGGGGTATGGCTGGGGAAGTTATAAAAGAGTGAGTGTAAAATACTTATTCAATTTCCTCAGAGTGTAACCACTCCCCACCCCGCTCGAAAGGGAATCAGGTTAATATTCCTGAACTGGGATCCTCATTCATTGCAAGGTGGTAACACATGTGAACTTGGAGAAATCGGGGGATGTCCCTAGAAGAGTTGTCTTTTCTTCTTAACAGGTGTTTTTCAAAATTTATATCGAAACTAAATCTAAACAATTTAGAGAGAACCCTGGAATCGAATTAATCGGAGATAGGGTACGATACCTGGAAGAGTGGTGTACTTTTCACATCATTGGGAGCGCATTCCACGATCCTTGAAAATCCAAGGGAGCTAAAAAACATGTCCAATTGGATTTTTCTTTTGTTTGTAAAAGGATGAAAGAAATTCCAAACCTGGATTTAGTGCAGGACTCAGCCGTACCAACAAACCGCATCAGGTTTCCAAGGTGAGCAGCCTCTGGTCGATAGAATAAAGTAGGTAAGGGAAGTCGGCAAAATGGATCCGTAACTTTGGGAAAAGGATTGGCTCTAGAGGTTGAGTTGATGGGTCCGTGTGGATATGGTTGAGTATTTAAAATGGGAGGTTGGGGAATTGCGGATGTCTACTTTAGGGTGGATGACTGCGAGTCTTTACTCTCATTCTTGGCCATTTTGTTTGCATGGGTGTCAATTTGTTTTATTTTTTGTTTGGAGTAAAATCCATTCGATTGATCACTCAATTTGGCTTCCCCCGTCAACAACTAACAACCCATCTAGAACTGTTTCGGACAAGGGGAATCCGACTGTTTAATTAAAACAAAGCATTGCGATGGTCTTAACAAGATGTTGACGCAATGTGATTTCTGCCCAGTGCTCTGAATGTCAAAGTGAAGAGATTCAACCAAGCGCGGGTAAACGGCGGGAGTAACTATGACTCTCTTAGACAGTGTTTATATTTATACACGAGCATTATGCCACATTTGGAATGCTTAATTGAGAGAGATAGTCAGGCAATTGGGTTTTGAAAGCAACGCAAAAAAAGAAGGTTGTGATTCCAATTGTTATGCTGGCTAGTTCTTGGCAAAATACATATATGAGGTGCCAATGAGCAACACCACCTGGAACGGGGGAGCCTGTTCACTTTTTTCAATTTTTGTTGCAAAGAAAAAGGTGATGGTAATCCCGTAGTGAGTTACGAATAATGTAACCGCTGTAACGCACGCAAAGGGGTGCGGTGAGACCCTTTCTCTCAGAGAAGACTCATCGTAAGGTACGTGCTAAGCCCTGAAGAAATTCAGATTTACACAATAGTTCTCATATAACAAAGGTGTGAATCATCGTTGCTTTTTTTTCCTTTCTTTGAAATGGCAGCAAAAGAAAAAAAAAAAAAAGAAATACTTGCAGTAACAAATGACTGCAAGGAATCGATGGGTACAACTGAAGGTAGCCAAATGCCTCGTCATCGAAGTTATTTTTTAGGTGACAAAATGTCTTGCTCAAAAAAAAGAAGAAAGATTTTTTTTTTTTGGTATAAACTCAAGGCAAGTGCTTCCCTCTCTTGAGGGAGTGACGCGACACCATCAAATTGCGGGAACATCCTAAAGCCTCTGCTAACCAAATGTAGCTCGAAAGGGACAAAAAATTGCAAATTCCATTGTGGGGATTCTTTTGAATACCCACTAAAAAGTTTGTGGTTACTACATGGCCAGGGTAATGACCTCGGGTATGGTAAAATCAGTAGAGGATGCACACAGAAAAAAATCAGTGTGCGTTGTAATGGAAAATCCGCAGCCAAGTCCTAAAGGGAAAAGTTTGATTTTGTTCAAATCTTTTTTACGGATGCAGTTCAGAGACTAGATGTTGGTGGGGGTAAAAAACTTCAAAAGAAGAAGAAAAAACAACCCTTAAGGTATAGTCCACACCCCTCCGAAAGGTTGGGTACAAAAAGTGCTAATTAGTGACGCGCATGAATGGATTAACGAGATTCCCACTGTCCCTATCTACCATCTAGCGAAACCACAGCGAAGGGAACGGGCTTCGCATAATCAGCGGGGAAAGAAGACCCTGAACTTTAAAAGCTCAAAAAACGGGGTCAACAGTGGGAGTAAGATATGGTGATCTTTACTTGTAACCCACTAGTCTTGAGGGCCCTTATTTTTCATCGTGAAAACTAAGGTAGGAATTTAAACCAAAAAAGAAAAAAAAAAAATAAGGCTGGTTTACTTTCTGTGTGAGAACCCTTTTAAGGCGAGACAACCTGGTACGGGGGAACCCTATGAAAAGATTTGTACACACAAAATTTTAGTACCACCTAAAAAATTTGGAGTGGATTTATTAATAGGGCAATCCCGTGGTGAGCTATTTCTTTGCCAGAATAGCCATCGTAACGCGCGGAAAGGTGTCGGTTGAAGAGGAAGCACATCTTCTCTCTTTGGCTTAAGGTACGTGCTGTCCCCCATATAAATGGGCCTTCAACACAAGTGCTCACACCATGAATGTTGAATGGGACTTTGTTTCCGAAGATACGGAGAAACAAGTTGGGGTGTTTGTTTTTTTTTCTTTTGTTCTTCTCTTTCTTTCAAAAAGAACAACAACAAGAAGAAGAAACAAAACACAATAAACGGTTGAGCTTGACTCTAGTCTGAATCTGTCGAGTGTCTTCTGAGGTGTAGCATAAGTGGGAGGACGTTAAAAACCCGACCTTGAAATACCACTACTCAGAACGATACTCGACTCACTTGGTTGATTGGGGAATGTTGCCATTGGTGTAAAAAGCTAGTGACAATATTATTCTTGCATTTTAAGGGGATTTTTTAGTGAATGAGATGGCTTTCAACTACCATCCCCTCTTCACCCTCGACCCTAAAAAACATACTTTTCGACGCCAGGGACCGATTCAGGTGGGGAGTTTGGCTGGGGCGGCACATCTGTTAAACGGTAACGCAGGTGTCCTAAGACTAGCTCAATGAGAACAGAAATCTCATGTAGAGCAAAAGGGCAAAAGCTAGTTTGATTTTGATTTTCAGTACCAATACAAACTTTGAAAGAATGGCCTATCGATCCTTTAGTATAAAAATGTATTCATTTTGTGTGAGTTTCACACTAGAGGTGTCAGAAAAGTTACCACAGGGATGAAATTTTTATAACAACAACAGTCCCAGTCAAGTGACCTCTCAAAGTGGTGAGGTGTTTATTTGTTTTCCACTTGGCTAGTCCACATAATTGATTTGTTTGAGATTATCAATTTTGGATGGGCGATACACCTGGTTGCTGGAATTTCCCATTTTAATAATAGGTCCACAGTACCAAGCATTCTGAGGGAAAACCTCAGTGTTAAGAGTGACGAAACCACTCTGGTAATAATCTGTTGGAATAGGGAGAATCAGCAGGTGACAAGGCAAAAAAGGATTCAATTCACTTTGAATCCTTTTTTTGCTGAGTTGTCTCAACGACTGGTAAGGTGTAGGCGAGAGACTTAAAAAGAACTCGCTTAAGGTACAGTCTACCCCCACTCGAAAGGGTGCTTTTCTTTAAATCTATTCTTCAATAATCTCCCAAAACAACAACAAATTGAAGAGGATAGAGAAAAGAAGGGTGTATTCAATCACACCCCGGTATCGGGAACTGGCTTGTGGCAGCCAAGCGTTCATAGCGACGTTGCTTTTTGATCCTTCGATGTCGGCTCTTCCTATCATTGTGACGCAGAAGTCACCAAGCGTTGGATTGTTCACCCACTAACAGGGAACGTGAGCTGGGTTAACCACATGAAAAAGAAATCTAAAATAGCCCAAAAGTCAAGTGTGACTTGATCACCTGTGAGATTACACCACGTTACTCACACTTTTATAAAAAAAAGGAAAAGGGTGACAGTCAAAAGATACCTTGGCTCGACTGAATGCACCAGAGCTGGTCAAATTGTTCGGGTAAGCCCTGAAGGTCATAGATACTAACCATAAGCTTGAAAGAGCTATTGGGGCCCTGTCTTTTGGGATATAAGTAAAAATTCTATGATTATAGGGTGATCCGCAGCCAATCCCTGTAAATCAGATTTTTTTTTTTGATTCGTCAAAAAATAATTTTTTGAAGGGGAAGGTTCAACGACTGTAAGGCCTACCACATTCATTATTATTTTTTTGTGGAATATACAGTCTAGCCCCACGCGAAAGTGTGCGAGATGGTTATTAAGTGATTAAAAAGAGTGCATCAAAAAAATTTTTTGTCTTTTTCACCTAGGGCCATCTCGGAGACGATTGGGGAAACAAGAACAACAACAACTACCTTGTTTTCTTCCCGCACAAATGCAACCAACCCCCAATCCATTACATCTCGGTACTCAGCGTTAGACCGTCGTGAGACAGGTTAGTTTTACCCTACTGATGAAATCTTCTATTTACATATGACCTCGCCCTGACAGTAATACAACTCAGTACGAGAGGAACCGTTGTTTCAGATCCCTGGCTTCTACCGTTGATCGAAAGGTCATTGCGGTCACGCTACCATCTGTTGGATTACGGCTGAAAGCCTCTTAAGCCGGAATCCATGCTTGTAAGGGCGATCGAATTTTATAAAACTCCATGCTATCAGATGACAAAGAGAGTAAAGGGGGGTTTTTATTTTCCTTCCCAAATAACATTGTCTGGAGAGATGGTTGTTTGAGACGACTCATGCTTATTCAACTTATCTTCCAAAAATTCTTTCGTAGTCATGGAGTACCCAATCCTTTGCAGACGACTTAAATAAGGTACTGGGGACTGTAAGTGGTAGAGTAGCTATCATGCTACGATCCACTGAGGTTTAGCCCATGTACTTGAGATTTACCACAAATATATTATTTTTTTCTTTTTTTTTCGTTTTGGATTCTTGTGAACGAGTTGGACTAGTTTGTGTGGGGTTTTGCAGTGTTTTTGACTGAGTGGAGGTGGTCCTTACCCTCCATTTCTTTTTTCAATCATTCATCAATATTTTTACTTCCTCCAGATCACCACTCACTTTCACTGCTACTTCACTGCTCCAAAGTCCTCTTCAATAGCTTGCTTCATTTTTCAAATTCCTACTTTGAATGGTGTTCACCCGTATTAAAGTATGCAAGGATTTATGGGGGTGAAAATAGGGGGTACACCTGAAAACAAGTCAAATTCAACTCATACACCACCTTCAACTTTCACAGTCACTCTACTGGTACTTTCAACGTACTTGAATGGGTACTTGACTGGGAGAAATCTATGGACTTGGGTGAAAAATTCGAAATCCACTTTGGACTTGGGTGAAAATCACTTTGGGCATAGGGGGAGAGTACGCATAGAGGAGACAGGAGAATACATGGTCAAGTTGGTGGTGACTACTTTTGAGATCCTCACTTGACCACCAAGACCACCCACTGACTTTGACATGTTCATAGTGGTATGGAGACGTGTTTGGAGTTGAATTGGTGAATTGGTGAATTGGTGAATTGGTCAGGAGTCACCTCCTTGATACGTGATTTCATGGTAAATGAGACCAGATTTCATGGTAGGTGATGGGTGGTGTATTTTTTGACCACTTCACTCCATATGGGGAGAACACGTCTCAGGATACCAGGATTCAAAGGGGTCTGAACTGGTGAAAATAAGGGGGTAATGGTAGGTGGTACTTGATGGGCAGATTTTTTACCTCACTGAAAACAACTCCAACTCCTCTTGTCCTGCCTTCAAGACCACCCTTTTCACAGTCACTCTACTGGTACTTTCAACGTAGTGGAAATGGCTACTTGACTGGGGAGAAATCTTTGGACTTGGTCAAATTTTCGATTTGCTTTGGACTTGGTCAAATTTTCGATTTGCTTTGGACTTGGTCAAAAATTCGAAAATCTACTTTGGACTTGGTCAAAATTTTCATGAAAATATTTTTCTATGGGTTTTATGACTTGTGAGAAATAGGTGGTCACTCCCATTCCTGAAAGCATCAAAAAACGTGCTCAACTAAAGGGGGAGGAATACCAATCAAATAAACCCTCCAAACCCCCCCTAAAATCTAAAAAAACTTGTTCACTTTAAAAAATCTCAAAATTCAATGATTCAGGAGGGGAAGGTCAAGGGGGTCAAGAGGTCAAGTGGGAGTGAGGTGTTCTGGGCAATGGTTGGTGAGTGGGGTCACTTTCAATAAATCTTTGGACTTGGAGAAATTTTCCAATTATTTTGGACTTGGAGAAATTTTCGAAATTATTTTGGACTTGGGAGAAATTCACTTCCTCTTGGACTTGCTGAAAACTACTGCTCACTTTCACTTCCAACTGAAAGCATCTCAAAAAACGTGCTCAAAGTAAAGGGGAGGAATACCAATCAAATAAACCCTCCAAACCCCCTAAAATCTAAAAAATTATCTTCACTTTAAAATACCAAAAATCACTCAAGGAGGGGGTGGTCAAGGGGGAAAGCAAGGTGTTGTGGGTGAGGGTGGGTGCAAAAGGGTCACTCACTTAGCTTAATTTCGAAAATCACTTTGGACTTGGTGAGTGAGTAGCCACCCCCTACCCCTTTTTTTCCCATTGTACTCAATCTTGTGATCAAGTAATAAGTGCTACTGGTGAGTTCCAACCAGAATTAAAAAATTTCAAAAACAATGTGGCAAGAGAGATCAGTAGGAGTGGATGGTGAAAGTAGTCATTTTGTTCAAGGGAAACTTTTTATCACTTTCACCACTTTCTCCCAAAAAAACTCCTCCCCCCTATTTCCCCCCCATAGAAGTAGGCTGGAGAGCAGTGGTCCTGACCACCCTACTTTTTCACTTTCAGCTTTCCTATGCAATGTCTGTAGCATAAAGTTATGCGTGATTCCTGCATACTGGTTGAGACTGGGAATCACGCATAACTTTATGCAGAGACTATGTGGTCAAGTATGGGTGAACCTATGCATCCCTCACCAGTCATCTCCCCATTGATACCAGTGGTCTCCTACGTATCAGGTGGTGGTGTACTTGGTGGTAGGGAAAAAAAAAATTTTCACTGTTACCTACCCACCTACTACCCCCTATTTCCCCATACAAGTAGGCTGAAAGTAGTGGTCCTTACCCCCCCTCCCAATTTTTTTTTTCTTGAGTCAGGTTTCTTATGCATAGAACACGCATAAAGTTATGCGTACTTTCTGGTCTCGACCAGTACGCATAAGGTATGCATGAATCACGCATAACTCTATGCAGGAGTACGTGGTCAAGTATCAATGAACCTATGCACCCTCACCAGTCATCTCCCATTGATGCCAGTGGTCTCCTACGTATCAGGTAGTGTTGTACTTGGTGGTAGGTGAAACTTTTTTTTTCACTGGTACCTACCCCCTATTTCCCCATACAAGTAGGCTGAAAGTAGTGGTCTTGACCCCCTCCTCAAATTTTTCACTTTTTTTTTTCTGAGTCAGGTTTCTTATGCACAGAACACGCACAGAGTTATGCGTACTTTCTGGTCTCGACCAGTACGCATAGCTTATGCAGGAATCACGCATAGATCTATGCAGGAATACGTGGTCAACTATGGGTGACCCTATGTACCCTCACTGCTCATCTCCCAGTCACACCAGTGGTCTCCTACGTATCAGGTAGTGTTGTACTTGGTGGTAGGTGAAACTTTTTTTTTCACCAGTACCTACCCCCTATTTTCCCCATACAAGTAGGCTGGGCTACGTGGTCTTGACCCCCTCCTCAATTTTTTCACTTTTTTTTTTCTGAGTCAGGTTTCTTATGCACAGAACATGCATAGAGTTATGCGTACTTTCTGGTCTCGACCAGTACGCATAGGGTATGCAGGAATCATGCATAGATCTATGCAGGAGTACGTGGTCAACTATGGGTGAACCTATGTACCCTCACTGCTCATCTCCCATTGATGCCAGTGGTCTCATACGTATCAGGTAGTGGTGTACTTGGTGGTAGGGGAAACTTTTTTTTTACCAGTACCTACCCCCTATTTTCCCCATACAAGTAGGCTGGAAGTAGTGGTCCTTACCCCCTTCCAAATTTTTCACTTTTTTTTTTCAAGTCAGGTTTCCTATGCTTGGTTTACGCATAAAGTTATGCATACTTTCCTGTCTCAACCAGTACGCATAAGGTATGCAGGAATCACGCATAGATCTATGCAGGGAGTACGTGGTCAACTATGGGTGACCCAATGCGTCCTCACCACTCATCTCCCAGTCACATCAGTGGTCTCCTACGTATCAGGTAGTGTTGTACTTGGTGGTAGGAGAAAGTTTTTTTTTACCAGTACCTACCCCCCCTACTACCCCCTATTTTCCCCATACAAGTAGGCTGAAAGTAGTGGTCCTTACCCCCCCTCCCAATTTTTTTTTCTTGAGTCAACTTTCTTATGCTTGTCTTACGCATAGAGTTATGCATACTTTCCTGTCTCAGACCAGTACGCATAAGGTATGCATGAATCACGCATAACTCTATGCAGGACCTACGTGTTCAAGTGTATGGGTGACCCAATGACCCCTCACCACTCATCTCCCATTGATGCCAGTGGTCTCATACGGTTCAGGAGACCATACTGAGACGAAAATGTTTTGCTTGTATGGTAGGTGGTACTACCCCCTCCTCCCCCGTTAAAGTTAACGTGATTCTAGTGGTCCTGACCCCCTCCTCACCCCCCCTCAAAAAAAATTCTTGAATCAGGTTTCTTATGCGTAAGACACGCATAGAGTTATGCGTGGTTCCAGCCTTGACCACCACACGCATAGGGTATGCAGGAATCACGCATAGGTTTATGCAGAGACTACGTGGTCAAGTACAGGGATCATATGCACCCTCACCAGTCGTCTCCCAGTCGTGCCAGTGGTATCTCCCTGTTCAGGAGACGATACTGGAGGTGGTAGGGGAAACTTTTTTTTTACCAGTACCTACCCCCTATTTCCCCATACAACTAGGCTGATCTACGTGGTCTTGACCCCCCTCCTCACTTTTTTTTCTCAGACCAGTTTTCCTATGCGTGTCTTACGCATAGAGTTATGCATACTTTCCTGTCTCGACCACCACGCATAAGGTATGCAGGAATCACGCATAAATCTATGCGTGGAGTACGTGGTCAAGTACAGTGAACCTATGCACCCTCACCAGTCATCTCCCAGTCGTGCCAGTGGTCACATACGGTACAGGATAGCATACTGGAGGTGGTAGGTGAAAGCTTTTTTTTTACCAGTACCTACCCCCTCCTCCCCCATACAAGTTAACGTGATTCACGTGGTCCTTACCCCCTCTCAACTTTTTTTTTCTCAGACCAGTTTTCCTATGCGTGTCTTACGCATAGAGTTATGCGTACTTTCCTGTCTCGACCACCACGCATAGGGTATGCAGGAATCACGCATAGATCTATGCAGGAGTACGTGGTCAAGTACAGGGACCCAATGTACCCTCACCAGTCATCTCCCAGTCGTGCCAGTGGTATCTCCCTGTTCAGGAGACCATACTGAGACGATGATATTTTGGTGGTATGGTAGGTGGTACCTTCGTGGTAGGGGTATGCGTAAAACATGGGTAAAGTAGTGGTCAAGTGGTGGTCAGGTACTGGTCAAAATTTTTTCCTCTCCCATTTCACCACCCACTCCTCCCCACTACTCTACCACGTACTGGTAGTGGTACTGGAGGTACTGCTAAAAAAATATATTTTCACCACTACCCCCCTTCAACACACTGGTTCAAGGTTTTTTTTTTTTACCCCCCCATTTACGCCTCCCCTATGCATGATTTACGCATAAAATCACTCTATTTACGCATAAAATTAGGTGGTCAAATTGAAAAAACCCTAATTAACCCTAATCACCCCCCCTGATACAGGGAAAATGGGTCTCCACTGTTAAACTAGTGGTGGATCTATGCAGGAATCAAAAAATCTTACTGTCAACATTTTGACCCTAACTTTACCCTAACCAACTTTTGGAAAAAAATCAAAAAACTGGGTCCCTACCACCTGAGTCCCATTACTTTTACCGGTGCGGAGGCGGTTGCGCAATAAATGATCACCAAAAACCATGTTCAATCAGTTTTCTCCCCAACAACTCATGTCCCAGACTTGATTT
>Ga0163144_10016747_pt1 | contig 14997 bp, 9 predicted proteins | sample OliLak19BULKMAT1_FD_123175 | JGI IMG/M metagenome (GOLD analysis project Ga0163144, IMG submission 123175) | Freshwater microbial mat bacterial communities from Lake Vanda, McMurdo Dry Valleys, Antarctica - Oligotrophic Lake LV.19.BULKMAT1 | ecosystem: Environmental > Aquatic > Freshwater > Lake... | reverse complement strand
CTAAGGGCCGCGGCTGGTGGCACGAGGGGACCGATTCCCGATGTTTGGCCGCGGGCTACGACAGTTTGATGAGGCGGCGACCCATCCACTCCAGGACCAGCAAGGTGAGCAGGAGGATCAGCGCGAGGGGTTTGTCCCAGAGCGTCTCGATGTCGGGCTCGCCCTCGACGGTGCGAGCGCGGCTGGGGAGGTCCGCCAGGGCCGCGAGGTCTGTCGTCAGGAGCGTGCGTCCGGCGTTGGGCTCGCTGAGCGAGGCCAGGAGGGGGTGGTCGGTCTCGAGGCGGCGGAGTTCGTCGTCGGGGTGCGAGATGATGATCTCTCCCGAGAGGCCGGGGAGGAGGGCGTCGTCGGAGGTGATTTGGTAGCGACCGGGCTGGGTGGCGACCCAGGTGGCGGCGTAGGTGGAGCCAGCCTGGGCGCCGGCTTCTGGGGCCAGGCGGATGGCGACGGGGGTCTGGGCGTCGCCGGTTGGGCCGGCCCGGGCGATGCGGAGCAGGACCGACTCGGCGGCGCGGTCGACGAGGGATTGGTCGAGCAGGCGGACGACCAGGCGAACCGGCTGGTCGACGCGGGCCTGGCGGGGGGTGACTTCGAGCATTGCGGCCTGGCCTGTGCGGGCGAGGCGGTCGCGGCCCAGGGCGCGGATGAGGGGGATCCAGAAGCGCTCGGTGAGGGCTTCGCCTCGGCCGTAACGCCAGCGCCAGATCTCGTCGGTGGCGACGTAGATGACGCGGCCCGCGCCGTAGCGCATGGAGGTGACCAGCGGGGTGGCGGAGTGGAGGGTTGCGGTGGTGGGCGCGGCGAGCGGTTCGTCACCGACGGTGGGCCACGCGATATCGGGAACCGCCAGGGCGAGCACCTCGGCGGTGGCCTTGAGGCGGTCGGGCGTGAGGAGTTGCGACCAGCGGAGGATCGACCAGCCGGTGCGAGGGTCGGAGACGCCCATGGGCCAGGGCGAGAGGCCGGTCCGCGGGTCGGGGTCGCCCAGTTCCAGGACGCCCAGGCGCTGGGCGAGGGGGGTGCGCCAGAGGGTGATGCCCTGGGCGAAGTCGGGGACCTCGGCCCCGCCGCGGGAGGAGGAGATGGACATGGGCAGGAGGTCGGCCAGGGGGCTGGAGGCCCAGGTCTTTGGGGTCGCGCCGGGGCCGGCGATCCAGAGGATGCCCGCGCCGCGGGTGGCAACGTGCTGGCGGAGGGACTGGGCCTGTTCCTGGCTGAGCAGGTCGGCGCGGAAGTCGCCGAGCATGATGACGTCGTAGGGGAGCCAGTCTTCGGGTGTGCGTGGCAGCGCGGTGAGGGGATCGTCGCCGTCCTGGGCGTAGCGGCGGTCGGGGGAGAGGATCATGGCGGTGCCGCGGATGGACGGTTCGCGGAGGAGCAGGTTCTTGATGTAGCGCTGCTCCCAGCGGGGGTAGCCGTCGAAGTAGAGGACCCGCAAGGGGCGATCGACGAGCTCGATCTCGAGGGGCTGGCGGTTGTTGCGGGCGATGAGGTCGGGCGAGTCGGGGACGATCTGGACATCCCATTGCGCGCTGCCCGGGTTGGTGGGGCGGATGGTGAGTGTGACGGAGAGGGGCGTGTGGCCAGCGGAGGCCAGGTCGGCGGGTTCGACGCGCTGCTCGACCAGAACCAGGCCCGTGGCCGAGTCGATGATCCGAAGGGTCGAAGGCGGCGGGTCGGCCTGGCCCAGCCGCTCGAGGTCGATGCGGACGGGGACGGTGTCATTGACGAACGCGGCTCCGGGGGCTTCAACCCGGGCGATGGCCAGGTCGGGCAGCGGGTCGGGGCTGCCCAGCGGCACGCCGAACACATCAACGCGCTTGAGGCGCTCGCGGAGAGAGTCGGAGAGGGTGTCGATGGAGCGGCCGTCGGAGAGGATGACGATGCCGGCGACGGGACGGGAGGCGACGAGGGCGAGGGTGTCGGAGAGGGCGGCGGCGATGGCGGTGCGTCGGCCCGTGGGTTCTTCGAGGAGTGGGAGCAAAATCTGGGCGGGCTGGTTGGGGTCGACGGGGGCGGAAGGCGAGGCGGGCGAAGCGGATGATGCGGGGTCGAGGGGCAGTTCGTACGCGCCGGAGTCGAAGCCGAGCCAGAGGATGCGACGTTCCTGGGCGAGCGTGGTGAGGGCGGGACGGGCCAAGTCGAGTGCGGCGTGGAGTTGCTGCTCGCGCGTAAGGCGATCAGGAGGGAGGGCGGGGTCTGATCCCGCGGCGGGGTCGGAAACGGGCGCATCGGGGATGGTCATGGAGGCCGAGCGGTCGATCAGGACGACGAGCCAGTCTGGCTCGGTGGTGACGTTCGGGCGGACCAGGCGTGGGCCGGTGAGCAGGATGAGCAGGAGGATGATGGTGAGGGCGCGGAGGGCCGCGAGGGGCCAGCGCCAGCGTTTGCGGCCTTGGAGGCGCCAGTAGGTGTACCACGCGACCAGGGCAGCGCCGACGACGAGCAGGGCCCAGACCCAGGCGGGCATGTGGTGGGCGAGTTCGAAGCGGACGCCGGGGTCACTCAGGCGCACGCCGCGAAGGCCCAGCGCGCGGGAGGCCCAGAAGCCCAGGGCGTCGGAGGCGATGTTGGAGGAAGTCGCGATCACGCGGCCTCCTTGGCGGGGGCCACCAGCGCGTGGGAGAAGAATCGTGCGGTGATCGCCTCGAACACGGCCAGGGCGAGGGCGGCGGCGAAGAGCGCGGGCAGCCAGGACCAGTCACGACGAGCGGGCTGGGCGCCCGCGGCAGTGGAGTCTGCGGCGAGGGCGGCTTCGGCATCGAGCCACATGGCGCGGCCTGCGCCGGTGGTGGCGAGCCATTGCGCGATGTCGCCCTCGGAGCGGAGCTGGGTGTTGGACGCGCTGGCGGCGGGATTGACCAGCACGACGCCGCGGGGTGCGCCGGAGGAATCGACCCCGCGGTACGCGCCGGCATGGCGGATGGGCTGGCGGGCGAGGCCCGAGGGGTTGAGGGGGATGGTGGATTCGGCACCGGCGGGCGGAGGTGTTGCGGCGATCCAGTTGAGTTCGACCGCGCCAGCGGCGGCGACGGGAGTGGCACCGGCTTCGATGACCCATCCGCCGCGGGCTTGCGAGACGCCTTGGCGGACGACCTCCTGGAGCAGCGGCAGCAACAGGGGCTTGGTTGGAAGGTCGGTCCAGGCGAGGTCGAGTGAGAGGCCCACGTACACGATGAGGCCACGGGAGGTGGAGGTTGCGGCGAGCGCGGGGTCTTCGGAGAGGATGGCTCGGGAGCCGGGAGCGGCAGCGACCATGATGGGGCGTTCGTCGCTGAGGGTGAGAAGGACTTGGGTGCCCGGCGTCGAACGCAGGGCGACGGGCAGGGCGCGGGTGACGGAGATGGGACGGAGCAGGTCGGTGAGTTCGCCCTCGATCATGGCGAGCAGGGGTGAGGGGGTTTCGGGGCGGGCGAGGGCGGGGCCGATGGAGGGCGTGTCGCTCGCTGGGTCGCCGTCGCCGTCTGGGCTCGCGGGCACGTCGGGCGATGGTCCGGGCGTGCCCGTGTCGGCGGGCGGCTGGCCAGTTGGGGTGTTGATCGCTTCGAGCAGGATGCCTTCGCGCGGGAGTTCCCAGGCGAGATCGAACGCGCCGATGGCGGCGTCGGTCCAGACCTGTGCGCCATCACCCGGCTGAGGGAAGAGGACGACCAGCCCGCCCAGGTCGGCGAATCGGCGGAGCGCCGACCAGCCCTCGGTGGGCACGCTCTGTGGTTCGGCGATGACGACGGCTTCAAGCCCGGCCAGGGTCGAGGCATCGACCGCGCCGGGATCGATGCCCTGCACGCGGATCTCGCCGGCGTCGCGCAGCGACTCGGGATCGAGGGCGGCCTGCACCCAGTCCGCGGCGCGATAGTCCGACACGCTGGGCAAGGGGCCGAACCGGCGGGGGGCGACCAGGCCCACGATCAGCGACTCGCGGCGATCAATGACGGCGCGGCGGAGGTCGTCGGCGCGGAGGGCGTCGCGCGTGGTCAGGCGGGCGGTGATGGTGATGGGTCCCGGGCCGTCGCGTCGGAGGTCGCCCAGGGCCGCCCCGTCGACACCAAGGGCGACCGAGGCGTCACGGGAGCCGGGCTCGAAGACGAGTGTGCCGCGGGCGACGACGCGGGCGTCGCCGATGGAGAGTTCGACGGGCGTTTGGGCGCGGGCGGCGATGGAGGGGCCATAGCGGGCGGCTCGGATGCGGACCTGTGTGGTGGAGGCGTCGCCCGCGCCCAGGACGATGGGGCGGAGAGGCTCGACGGCGGTGATGGCGGTGTTGTCGATGGGTTCGCGGGCGGGGTTGGACGCGGCCAGGGCCAGGTCGGGCGATTCGCCGAGCGGGGGGAGCGGGCGGTCGATGGGGGCCGAGCCGCCTCGGAACTCGCTGAGAATGGCGACGACGCAGCGGGAGCCGGCGGCGGAGTCCTGGGAGATTTCCGCGGCGATGCGGGAGAGCGCGCCGTGGAGATCGGCCGCGCTATCGGCGGGGGCCAGTTCGCGGATGGAAGCGCCGACGGACTGGATGACCGAGGTTGCTGGGGAGACGACGGCGGAGGACGGGCCGGCGAGGGTGATGAGGGCGGCCCGGTCGCCGCGGAGGGGGTCGAGGCGGTCGAGGAGGGCCAGGGCTTCGGCCCGGTGCCCGCTCAGGGCGTCGGGGACGCCCAGGGAGGAGGTGAGGCTGTTGTCGATGACGAGGTAGAGGGTGGTGGCGCGCGACCCGAGCAGCGGGTCACCGCCGGGGAGCGTGGGGCGGGCGATGGCGAGGGCGGCCAGGGCGACGATGAGGCAGCGCGCGAGCAGGAGCAGCCATTGCTCGAGACGGACGCGCTGGCGCTGGCGCTTGGCGGCTTCGATGAGGAACCGCATGGCGGCCCAGCGCATGGGGCGGCGGCGGCGGCGCATGAGGATGTGGATGAGGATGGGCAGCGCGATGGCGGCCAGACCGGCGGCGAGGAGGATGGGATGGGCGAAGGTCATGGTGAGAAGCGACGGAGCGACGCGGCGACGAAGGGGGCAAGCGACGGAGATCGTGTTCGTGGGTTGGGTTGGTGGGGTGAAGCGAGGGAGGCTCTGGACTTGCACCCTTCCAGGGCGCCGGGGCGTACCGGCTCGATCCGGGGGTGTCGCAAAGCCCGCACCCCCGGGTCCTGGCGTTCAGGCGTTTAGCCTGCTGAACGGCATTGGTCCGATCGACGCGTCAGCCATATTTCGAACTCTTGATCTGGGCGTTGCGGCGGGCGACGAAGGCGGCCAGGGCCGGGCCCAGCCAGTCGTGGGTGTTGATGCGTTGGTAGTCGTAGCCGAAGCCGAGCATGAGTTTCTGGATCGACTTTTGGTGGGCGTTGAACTCTTGGAGGTAGGCGGTGCGGAGGGCGCGGGGATCGACGCGGAGGCGACCCTCGCCCTCAAGGCCTTCGAACGGGGCCGAGTCGGTGAAGTCGAACTCCATCTCGGCCCGGTCGAGCACCTGGAAGGCGATGAGGTCGTGCCCGCGGTGGCGGGCGCGGGCCAGGGCGGCCCGGATCTTGGCAGGCTCCTCGAACAGGTCGCTGATGAGCACGATGAGGCAGCGGTGGTTGAGGTGCCCGAGCGTCTGGTCCATGACGCGGCCCAGGTCGGTGGGAGCGTCGACGGGGTGCATGGAGAGGGCGCCGATGACCTGCCGCCACATGCCGCGCTGGCTCGAGCGGGCGAGCATGGTGCGGACCTTGTCGGCAAAGACCACCACGCCCACGCGGTCGCCCTGCTGGAGCGTGATGTACGAGATCGCGGCCGCGACGGCGGTGGCGTGGTCGTACTTGGACCAGTATGGGCGACCATCCGGGCTGGTCTTGCGGCCCTCGCCGGAGGCGGACTCGAAGGAGCGCGAGCCGTAGTTCATCGAGCCCGAGGAATCGACCATGACGATCAGGTCGAGGGCGGTCTCCTGCTGGTACTGCTTGAGGTGGAGTTTGTCGGTGCGGCCATAGACCTTCCAGTCCAGATGGCGAACGTCATCGCCGGGGACGTAGGGGCGATGCTGGGCGAACTCGACGGAGAAGCCGTGGTGGGGCGAGCGGTGCACGCCGCTCATGACACCCTCGACGATGGACTTGGCCCGCAGGTCCATGGTGGCCAGGCGTGCGAGGGTCTGGGGGTGGAGGTAGAGGGAGGCGTCGGCCTCGGGGGGGCGCGATGGGCGGTCGGGGCGAGCGGCGGGGGCGTCCGGTGCCTGAGCCGATCGGGGGTTGGGGGGTGCTGGCTCCGCCATTGAGCAGATGGTACCGGGTCGAGGGGGCGGCGATGCTGGGAGCCAGCGTCGCGTCCGTGTCGGCTGGCGGGGTCCAAGCACGAAGCAAACCAAAGCCATATCGAAACGCGAAATTCACTCAAAATCAAACAAAGGTTGGCGGTTCTCCGCCTCCCATCGGCTATTCTGTTCGTTCTCGTCGGCCATTGCGGTCGGAAGGGTTCCGGCGTTCGAATGGGGTCGCGAGGGAACGAACAGGAGAGCGACGCATGAAGACTCGGATTCTCGGGAGCCTGGCCATGGTGATGGCGTGCGGCTCGGTCGCATCAGCCCAGTTGTGGAACGACAACTTCCAGACGAGCGGGGGCTTCGGCCCTCAGTGGAACCTGCTGGAGGGCACATGGTCGGCGGTCGGCGGACAGGGCACCCACACGAGCGGCGGTGTTGAGGTCATCCAGCACACCCTCGCCAACCTGTCCTACGTCCACTCGCGCGTGTCGATGGACATGTTCACGAACGCGAACAACCAGTTCGCGGCCATCCAGATCGGGCTGGGCGGCAGCGACAGCATCCAGGTTAAGCTCCAGCAGCAGGCGGGCGCGGGCAACTTCTCGCACATCGGGATCTATAGCCAAAGCACGCTTGGCCCGGTCGCCCCGTCGGGTTTCGTCTCGTGGGTGGGGACGACGACGCTGCCGGACCTGACATTCGATGCGAGCGGGTTTGTGGCGCTGCCCGTGGGGGCCGCGTTCAACGCCGCTCGCGTGTACGTCCGGTTCCAATCGGCGGATGTGATCCAGGTGGACATCGACGCGAACATCGACGGCTCGATCGACTACACCTACTCCCGCACCGGCGTGAGCACGGTCTCGGGCAACTTTGGCACGCGGTACGGGCTGGCGGCGTGGGGCGTTGGCACGGCGTTCGACAACTGGCGCGTGCAGAACCGCAACCATGTGATCGTGGACTTTGACTACACCCCCGGCGGCGACGGGCGCCTGGGCACGAACGATGACGTGGCGATCATCGCGCCCAGTACCTTTGCCGCGCAGGCAACGCAGCTCAGCACGGAGTTCGCCGGGCTGGGGCTGAGCTTCCCCGCCGCGGTCGGCGATCGCAACGAGATCGTGAACAACACGACGTTCGGAGTTCCGGCCTTCCAAACCGCGCCGAACCTGCTGGGTTCGCTCGGCGCGGCCGACATCGGGTTCGGCTTCACCCGCCCCATCTATCGCGTCGGCGCGCTGCTGGGCATCTCCGGCGGTTCTGATCGCATGATCGCGTTCAACGCGGCCAACGTCCAGATCGGCTCGATCGTCGGCGATGACACCTTCGAGTTCATCGCCACCGTCCAGCCCATCGCCCGCGTCTTGATCGAGCCGTTCGGCGGCAGCACCACCCCGACGATCGACAACCTCACCTTCACCGGCGCGCTGGTGGCGGACGGCGGGCCGAACTCCAACGTCCAGAGCTTCGGCGCCGGCAACTACGTCGCCGGTTCGGAGTTCACCCTTGACTCGACGACCGTGATCCGCAGCCTCGGCTACGTCGATGCCGAGGGCGATGGCCTTGCGGGTCCCCACATGGTCGGTTTGTGGAACTCCGCCTCGCAGGCGCTGCTCGCACAGGCCACCGTGACGCCCAGCAGCGCGACGCTGCCCTCGGCCAACGGCACCGCCCGGTGGTACATGGCGTCGATCTCCCCGATCGTGCTCGTGCCGGGCACGTACCGCGTCGCGGGCGAGGTGCTCAATGACGGTGGGGCGCTGAGCAACGACAAGGTCGCGCTTGCCGGTGCGATCATCACGGCGGGCTATGTGCGGACGGACTTCCCGAACGGCGGCTTTGCGTTCCCGAATCTGACCTTCGTCTCAGAGGCCATTCGCGCCACCGCGTCGATTCTGTCGGTCTGCCGCCCCGACCTGACCACCAACGCCATTCCCGGCTCGCCCGGTTACGGCGTGCCCAACGGCGTGCTGAACAACGACGACTTCTTCTACTACCTGTCGCAGTTCGCCGCTGGCAATCTGGCCGTCGCCGATCTGACCACCAGCGCGATTCCCGGCTCGCCGGGCTACGGCGTGCCCAACGGCATCCTGAACAACGACGACTTCTTCTTCTACCTGTCGATCTTTGCCGCCGGATGCTGAGAGAGCCCTGAGCGCGAGCTCAGGAAACCCTCCCGGTCATCTCACACATTGGCTTTGAATCACGGGGGGCGGGCGCACCAGCGCCCGCCCCTTTTCATGTGGCGTTGACTCTCCCGTTCGCCATTCGATCGAGCCACGCACCGGCGTCACCAAGCACGGTTGTGCAAGAGAGCCGAGCCCGTGAGCGATCGACACTATGAGGCCAAGAACTGATCGCTCGCGCGATCGGCTTCAAGAGTCAGGCCAGAATGCCGCGCGTCTTGAGCATATCGAGGCACTTGCCCACACACGCCGCCACATCATGCTCCGCTGTCTTGAGCACCAGCTCCGGCTCGCGCGGCGCCTCGTACGGGTCATCCACGCCCGTGAACTTCATGCCCTTGCCCTCGGCCAGGGCGGCCCGGGCCTGCTTGTACAGGCCCTTGGGGTCGCGCTTCTCGCAGAGTTCCAGGGGCGTGTCCACAAAGACCTCGATGAAGTCGATGCCGCTGGGCTTGGCGTTCTTGTGCGACGCCCGCGCGATGTCGCGGTCCTTGATGTACGGGCTGATGAACGAGGTCAGCGCGATCGAGCCAGAGTCGGCAAAGAGCTTGGCGACCTCGCCGATGCGCCGGATGTTCTCGGCACGGTCCTCGGCGGAGAAGCCCAGGCCAAACCGCTTGGCGGCGTCCGGGCCGAAGCCGAAGGCCTCGCCCAAGATCTTTGGGCCGCAGTTTAGCCCGAAGCGGACGTTGTCACCATCGAGGCGGTAGCAGTGGACGCCGCGGCTGACGATGACCTGCTCGAGCGCGCTGGCGATCGTGGACTTGCCCGAGCCGGAAAGGCCCGTGAACCAGAGGGTCGCGCCCTTGGACTTGAGTGCCTTCCAGCGCTCCTCGCGGGTGATGTCGCCCTCATGCCAGTGGATGTTGGTGGGGCTGTGGGCGGGGGCGACGAGGGCCATGGGAATCTCCGGAGTACGGTGCGGGCGGGAGTGTAGGAATGGGACGGGGAGGGGCACCAGGCACCAGGCACTGGGCACTGGGGCACGGGGCACTGGGCCGGGGCCGAGATCGCCGGGTGCCAGGCGCGGGCGACACCGCGACACTCGGTCTTGCCACATCCGCCTGATGGAGGCGGGTGCCTCGTGCCCAGTGCTTTCTCCCTCTTCTGAACCCCATTTCACTTGCCCCCGTGCCTCCGGTGGCCCACAGTCCCAGCATGACGATTGCCGTGGCAGTTTCGAAGAATGGGCGGACGTTCCTGGCTGCGGACTCGCTGGTCACATTTGGCGGGCAGCGGTTCGCCGCGGACAACTGCGAGTTCCACAAGATCCAGCCGGTGGGCGATTCGCTGATGGTGTGGTCCGGGTGGTCGCTGTATGGCGAGATTCTGCGGTCGCACCTGCTGTCGGTGCCTCCGCCCACGCTGCGGACCGAGCAGGAGGTGTTCACGTTCTTTGTGAGCCTGTGGCGCTCGATGCGCACCGACCTGACGTGGGTCGAGCGGGGCGGGAAGGACCATCCGTTCGCGGACCTGGAATCCACGTTCCTGCTGGCGAACAAGGCCAGCATGTTCGTGGTCGCGTCGGACATGGACGTGACGCAGTTCAAGCAGTACACGGCGGTGGGATCGGGGTCGAAGTACGCGCTAGGGGCGCTGCGGATCCTGTACGAGCAGCTCGATGATCCGGAGGAGATCGCGCGGCGGGCCGTGCAGGTGGGGATTGATTGCGATGTGTATTGCGGGGGGGCGATTGATGTGGAGGAGGTGGGGTAGCAGGGGAGCGCGAGCGTGGTCCAGCAGCCTTCGGGCTGACGAGCCACGTTGGGTTGACAACTGTCTGGTTTTTGGTAGGATTGTTCGAGTCGCGAGCGGGTCGACCGGGCGGGGGAACAGGGTCAGGGGCGTGGGGCAGGCGCGGTTCGATGATGCAAAAAAGGCCGCTGCGATCGTCGGCGCATGATTCGGCACGCGGATCGTGGCTTCGCCATCGGCGGTACTCACGGCCTCACCCCACGGCCAGGTCGCGCCCGACAGTGCCGTCACGGTCAAGTACACGGAGACATGGACCGGAGCCCCGTCGTTCTCGGAGATTCTCGGACGGATCGAGTGAGAGGGCAACCAGGCCTTCGGGCGGGACCGCGCGGGCGCGGGTGGGGTTGGCGTGTGCGGGCCGCCGCTCAGAAATCGCTTGCAGTGTGCGCCTGCGGCGTGGATACTGGTGAGTGCCCTGTCCGCTGGCCCGTGGCCTGGCGGCGGGGCCGACGGGGAGACTTCCATGTCCAGGTTGATGCGTGGGGCGTGGCTGGCGGGCGCGGCCGTGTCGTGCGGAAGCGGCGGAGCGCTGGCGATCGACCTTCAGAACGCGACGGCGACCTTCAGCCAGACCCAGTCCGCCAACTTCTTCGCCAGCACGATGATCGATGGCAGCCTCTCCAGCGTTGGCAACGGATGGGCGATCTTCGACCCGAACGCTCCCGGAGGGCTGTTCACTTCGACCCAAGCGGCCGCATTCGAGACGGTCACCGATTTCCCAGCGGCTCAGATCCGTCTGACCCTTCACAACCTGAACTTCGACGGTGTGCACAACGTCGGACGGTTCAGCTTCTCGGCGACCGTCGACGACCGCAGCACGTTCTGCGACGGGCTCCAGACCGGGGGCGACGTCACGGCCCAGTGGTTCACGCTCATCCCCGGGAATGTCACGCTGCCTCCGGGCATGAGCGTCCTTCTGATGCCCGACCTGAGCCTGCGGATCTCTGGCCCCAACACGCCCGGCGTGTACTCGGTCACATACAGCCCGCCGCCGATCGGCAACATCACCGGCTTCCGGATCGATGTGATTGAGGATGCCTCGTTCCCCACGAGCGGGCCGGGGCGAGCCCCCAACGGCAACTTCGTCATCACCGAGCTTCGCATCACCAGCTACCCCTGCGTCGCGGACATGTCCACCGGTGCGATCCCGAGCCAGCCGGGGTATGGGGTGCCCGACGGGATCGTCAACAACGACGACTTTTTCTTCTTCCTGAGCGAGTTCGCGGCCGGGAACCTTGCCCGCTGCGATCTGACCTGGGGCGCGATCCCGGCGACCCCCGGCTACGGCTTTCCCAACGGGGTGCTCAACAACGACGACTTCTTCTACTTCCTGGGGCTGTTCGCGGCGGGATGCTGAGGCGCGGCCCCGCGAGGGCGTGTCGGCAGAAACTCAGTCACCGCGCACCTGGCCGATGATCCGCCGTGCGGCTTTGCGGCGCGTACCGCTGATCCGAACACGGGTGCGGGGTGATTCGCAGCCCCTCGCAACCGCATGGCGGCGTCGATGACCCGGCATACGGCACCAATTTTTGCTCGTGGTGGCACTCGCGGCCCTGCCGGTCGTCAGCGGGATCATCTGTCTCGTGTTGGCCCGGGCCGAGTTTCTGGGAACTCTCCATACCGGCTCCCAAGTGAACTACGCTGGCATCACATGGGACGAGATGTACGAGATCTTGCGGTCGAGCGCGTGGGATCAGGTTTCGTTCTATCAGGACCCGGGGGGTGATCCCATGGACACACCCGGCTGGGACCACCACTATGGGCACGACATGGTGCGCGCTTACCGAACGCTCCTCGCGCTTGAACGCCTCCACTGCCGCGCCGATCGAACCGCCAACAACACTCCGGGATCGGTCGGCTACGGGATCCCTGATGCGCAGGTGACGCAAGCCGATTGGGACTACTTCGTGGATCGGCTTTGGACATTGAGCCGACCCCCGCGAGCGGTCGATCCGGGGATCACTCGCAACCAACCGCCCCCGATCGAGGGCTCGCGCGATCGGCTCCATTGAGATCGCCCCGCTGTCCAGCCCCGCCCTCGCCCGGCCGATGATCCAGAACGCGGCGAACCTGGGCGTACCATGCGCCGTAGGGCGGATTCCCACGTCAACCACGCGCTTCCTGGGGAAGGGACCACTCAGCCATGGCATCCAAACTCGCAGTCATCGCCGGCGGCGGCGGCTTCATCGGGGGGCACCTCGCCCGGTACTTCCTCGAAAAGGGCTTTCGCGTTCGGGTTGCGGACATCAAGCCGCTAAACGAGTGGTACCAAGTCCACAAAGAGTCCGAGAACCACGCCGGGCCGACCAAGGGCGACTGCCGCGATTTTCGGATCTGCCGGACGCTGTGCAAGAGCGCGACCGAGGCGTATCAGTTGGCTGCGGACATGGGCGGCATGGGGTTCATCGAGAACAACAAGGCCTTGTGCATGCTCAGCGTGCTGACCAACACGCACATGATCCTGGCGGCCCAGGAGGCCGGGGTCGAGCGGTTTTTCTACGCGTCGTCCGCTTGTGTCTACAACGCCGACAAGCAGAAGGACCCGAACATCACGGCACTCAAAGAGGCCGACGCCTACCCCGCTCTGCCCGAAGACGGCTACGGGTGGGAGAAGCTGTTCAGCGAGCGCATGTGCCGGCACTTCCGCGAGGACTTTGGCCTCAAGACCCGCGTGGCCCGGTTTCACAACGTGTATGGACCTGAGGGGACGTGGGAGGGCGGGCGCGAGAAGGCCCCGGCCGCCATCTGCCGCAAGGTGATCGCCGCCAAGGTCAGCGGCAAACACGAGATCGAGATCTGGGGCGACGGCACGCAGACCCGCTCGTTCATGTACGTGGATGACTGCACCAAGGGCATCGACAAGATCACGCAGTCAGACATCCTCGAGCCGATCAACCTGGGGTCGAGCGAGCTGGTGAGCATCAATCAGCTTGTGGACATCGCCGAGGGGATTGCGGGCATCAAGCTCCACCGCCGCTACAAGCTCGACGCCCCGCGTGGCGTGGCGGGCCGGAACTCGGACAACGCCAAGATCAAGCAGTACTTGAGCTGGGAGCCCGACACGCGGCTTCGGGACGGCATGGAGAAGACGTATCGGTGGATCTGGGATGAGTTCACGGCCAAGTACAACGCGGCAACCGCGGGCCAGTCCTCGATCTCGACGTTTACCAAGGGCAGCCACCCGATCCCGGGCGATGGCTACAACCCCGAGAGCCGCCACGCCGACACCTGGAAGCAGGGGATCCCCGCGACGTATGACGGTGGGGTGGGTGGTTCGAGCGAGCCCGCCGCGCGAGCCAGTGCCGCGACCGGCAGTCGCGGGGGCGGTAAAGCCACGCCCGCCGCGAAGAAGGCGGCCAAGCCCGCGAAGAAGGCCGCGGCCAAGCCGGCGCGGAAGGTGTCGGGCAAGAAGGTGGTGAAGGCTGGCGGGAAGAAGAAGGCCGCGGCGCGGCGCTAATCAACCGACCTTTCGAAGAGTTCACTCGACGCGGGCCGCGGGGCGGACCGCGACGGAGGTCTGATCGATTGGCGCAGCCCACCATCCTCATCATCTCCCAGGTCTATGTGCCCGACCCCGCCTCGGTCGGGCAGCACATGCACGATGCCGCGGCTGAGCTCGCTCGGCGCGGCAACCGCGTGGTTGTCTATTGCTCTCGCGCGGGCTACGACGACCCGTCCAAGAAGTACCCGTGGAAGGAGACGAGAGACGGGGTGACCATCCGGCGCCTGCCGCTCTCCTCGTTCGGCAAGTCCTCGATCATGGTCCGTCTGCTTGCACAGACCCTCTTCATGTACCAGGCGAACATGCTCGGGCAGTTCTGCGCCGCCTTCAAGGGCGGGCCGACGAAGTCGGGCCTGAAGGCGATCCTCGTGTCCACCTCGCCGCCGATGGCCTCGATCTCCGGCTGGTGGATCTCGATCCTCCGGCGAACGCCCGTCACGTTCTGGGCGATGGACCTCAACCCGGACCAGATGATCGCGATGGGCAAGATCGGGGAGAAGTCGATCCCGGCCCGGTTCTTCAACTTTCTCAATCGCCGCATCCTCAAGCGGTCGCGGGGCGTGGTCGCGCTGGACCGCTTCATGGCCGAGCGGCTGAATCGCAAGGTGGACGCAGCGGTCGGGCTGCCCACCAAACTCTCCATACAGCCACCGTGGCCGCACGAGGGGCACCTGGAGGTCGTCGCCCACGGCGACAACCCGTTCCGCAAGGCGCACAACCTGGACGGAAAGTTCGTGGTGATGTACTCGGGCAACCACGCACCCTCAAACCCGCTGACGACGCTGCTGGCGGCCGCCGAGCGGCTGAAGGACGACGCACGATTCGTGTTCATGTTCATTGGCGGGGGGCTGCTGAAGAAGGAAGTCGAGGCCGCCATCGCGGCGGGCGCGGCGAACATTCGCTCGCTGCCGTACCAGCCGATGAGCGAGCTGAAGTACTCGCTGAGCGCGGCCAACGTGCATGTGGTGTCGATCGGCAACGATGTGGTGGGCATCGTCCACCCGTGCAAGGTGTACGGGGCGATGGCGGTGGCCCGCCCGATTCTGGTCTTTGGCCCCAAGCCCTCGCATGTCTCGGACCTCATCGACCGCTACGACATTGGGTGGTCGGTTGAACATGGACAGGTGGACGCCGCGGTGGCGGCCATCCAGGAAATCGCGTCCACGGGCGAGCGCGACCCTCAGCGGCTGATCGCGATGGGCCAGAGGGCTAAGACCGCGATTGAGACGACGTACTCCAAGGCCGCGCTGTGCGGGCTGTTCTGCGATGTGGTGGAGGGCAAGGTGGTCGGGCCGGCGGGGAGCGTGGATGCGGGGGCGGCGGGGGCGGCG
>Ga0163144_10016745_pt1 | contig 14999 bp, 15 predicted proteins | sample OliLak19BULKMAT1_FD_123175 | JGI IMG/M metagenome (GOLD analysis project Ga0163144, IMG submission 123175) | Freshwater microbial mat bacterial communities from Lake Vanda, McMurdo Dry Valleys, Antarctica - Oligotrophic Lake LV.19.BULKMAT1 | ecosystem: Environmental > Aquatic > Freshwater >... | reverse complement strand
CGCTGCCGTCGACGATCATGCCGCGCTTGATGATCAGATCGTATTGCATTGCGGTGCCTCTGCGTGGGGATCAGACCGCAGCGTAGCAAGTCCGGGAGGGCGGGCAAACCGGCGGCAGCGCACTGGGCGCGTCGTCGGCTACACTCGCCGGGTCCCATCCTGCAGGTCATCCGATGTCGCCAGCCGCCGCCCTCACCGAACTCGACGCGCTCGATCTGCTGGTCGTCGTCGACAACGAAACCGACACCCTGTCCAGCGTCGACGACGGCCTGCCGCAGATCCCCGAAATCATGCACCTGCTGACACGCCGTGCGCCCGATCGCGTGCACGACGGCCACGAGTGCAAGGTGGTGATGGATCAGTTGTGCTGCGCCTGCCACGGCTATTCGGTGCTCGCCACCGCTCGCCGCGGCAACGAAACCCATCGCGTGCTGTTCGATGTCGGCCCGTATGCGGACATCTGGCTCGCCAACGCGCGGCGTCTGGACCTCGATCTGGCGAGCATCGAATGCCTATTCCTGTCGCACTGGCACTCCGATCACAGCGGCGGTTTCCCAACCGTGATTGCGGCGATTGCCGACGCGCGCGCCATCGCGGGGCTGCCCGCGCCGCGCGTTGATTTGCACCCCGATCGCCCCGACCAGCGCGGCCTGATGACGGCCAACGGCACCCTGGTGCTGCTGCCGACCGAACCGACCTTCGACGCCATCACCGCCGCCGGCGGCGAGATTCTGAAAGCGGGCGACGCCCATCTCGTCGGCGGCGGCTTCTTCTTCAGCAGCGGCGCCATTCCGCGCGTGACCGCCTACGAAACCGGCCTCGCCGGCCATCACTCGTTTCGCGCGGGTGAACTCAGCGCCGATCCGCTGATCATGGACGAGCGTTATCTCGCGGCGTGGGTCCGCGGCCGGGGCGTCAGTGTGATGTCGGCGTGCTCGCACGCCGGCATCGTGAACGCCTGTCTCGCCGCGAAAGGCGAATTCCCGGCCCTGCCGATCGATGTCGTGCTTGGCGGCTATCATCTCGCCGGCAAAATCATGGAGCAGCGCATCGACGACACCGCGCGCGATCTGCTGGCGCTGATCGCGCCACGCGTGCTGGCGCCAGGCCACTGCACCGGCTGGCGCGCGAAAGCGCATCTGGCCTCCCGTTTCGCACCGGGGCACTATGCGCCCAGTGTGGTGGGCAGCCTCTACCGGCTGGTCGCAGGCTGACGAAGGCGCCCCCTACTTTCACCACCGACTCTGCGAGGAGCCCGCATGAGCACCGATCCCTTTGCGTCATTCAAAGCCGCCCAGCGCGAAGGCTGGGCATTGTTCGCGCCGCTGGAGGCCATCACCACCGTGCCTGCAGCGGCGCTGGTGCAGTTTGCGGGCGTGACGCCGGCAGACGCGGTACTGGACGTCGCCTGCGGCACGGGCGTGGTCGCGGTGACCGCTGCGCGCCTCGGCGCGCGCGTGCGCGGGCTCGACCTCGCGCCGGCGCTGCTCGAACGCGCGCGCCACCATGCAACGCTCGCGGGCGTCGACATCGAATTCACCGAGGGCGACGTCGAAGCCCTGCCGTATGCGGACGGCGAATTCGACGTCGTCATGAGCCAGTTCGGCCACATGTTCGGGCCGCGGCCAGCGATCGCGATAGCAGAGATGCTGCGCGTCCTGAAGCCGGGCGGGCGCATCGCGTTCTCAACCTGGCCGCCAGAGATGTTCACCGGCCGCCTGTTCGGCCTCGTCAGCCGTTACCTGCCGCCGCCGCCCGGCGTGCCGGCCGCGACCGACTGGGGCAACGACCGCATCGTGCGCGAGCGGCTCGGTGAGGCCGTCACGGATCTCGTGTTCGAACGCGAACTGATGGCCACGCCGGCCTTGAGCCCGGCGCATTACCGGATGACCTTCGAGGCGACGGCGGCGCCGGTGATCAAACTCGTGCAGACGCTGCAGGACGACGCAGCGCGCGTGGCGCAGTTCCGGCAGGAGTTCGAAGACCTGATTGCGCTGTATCTGAAGCAGAACGCGGTGCGGCAGCACTTCCTGATGACGCGGGCGGTGAAGCGCTGATCCCTCGGCCACGCAGGGCGCGCAAGATCCCGGGTTCCACTACGTTGCACCCGGGCCACAGAGCAGCACGAAGTGGCCCGGGTGCAGCGTGACACCCGAATCCTCGGTGCTCCGCATGCGTGGGGATTCCTCAGCGCGCAGCGTAATCCGGGATCGAATGCAGCACGGCGTGAAACCCCGGCGCGATGATGGCGTTCCGTGCGAGGTCGATCGCCATCCGTGTTGGGCTTCCTGCGTCAGCCCAGGCGATGGTGCTGATTCCACCAATTCTCTTTCCTCCGTGTTCTCGGTGGCCAATCCCAACCATGCCGCCTGCACAATGGCCAAAGTTGACCGAAAATCGGGTGGCCCTGCCGCGAGACCTCAGACGCCACGCCCGAGATCCGCGTCAAGCGGGCCGGAAACGCGACGGCCAAAGCCCTTATAATTCCCGGGGCAGCACGCGCGACGCCGCGGGCGCCCGCCACTCAACCATCGAACCGGATCCGAGCCATGCACGACACACTTTTCAAAGACCCCACCGCCCTGCAGGACCCGTTGCAGACTTTCATGGACGCGCACATCTATCCGAATGAAGAGCGCTATCACGAACAACTGAACGCGCTGCCCAACCGCTACTCAACGGTGCCCCTGATGGAAGAACTGAAGGTGAAGGCACGCGCGGCGGGCCTGTGGAACCTGTTCATGCCCGCCTGCCACGGCGGCCTCACCAACGTGCAGTACGCGCCACTGGCCGAAATCATGGGCCGCGTGATGTGGAGCCCGGAGGTTTTCAACTGCAACGCGCCGGACACCGGCAACATGGAAGTGTTCATGAAGTACGGCACGCCCGCGCAGCAGGAGCGCTGGCTGAAGCCGCTGCTGAACGGCGAGATCCGTTCGAGTTACGCGATGACCGAACCGGACGTAGCCTCCAGTGACGCCACCAATGTACAGACGTCGATCACGCGCGACGGTGACGACTACGTGATCAACGGCCGCAAGTGGTTTATCACCAACGCGATGTACGAACGCACGCAGATTTTCATCGTGATGGGCAAGTCCGATCCGGACAACCCGAACCGTCACCTGCAGCAGAGCCAGATCCTCGTGCCGAAGGGCACGCCCGGCATGACGATCGTCCGTCCGCTGACCACGCTCGGCTACGATGATGCGCCGCAGGGACACGCCGTGGTGCATTTCGACGATGTGCGCGTGCCGGCCGAGAATATCCTGCTCGGCGAAGGCCGCGGTTTTGAGATCGCGCAGGGCCGCCTCGGGCCCGGCCGTATTCATCACTGCATGCGCCTCATCGGCTGCGCGCAGCGCGCGCTCGAGTACGCGTGCCGCCGCAGCGTGTCACGCACGACCTTCGGCAAGAAACTCGCCGAGCATCAGTCGATCCGTGAAGACGTGGCGAAGAGCTTCGCTGAAATCGAACAGGCACGCCTGCTGACGATGAAGACCGCGCAGAAGATGGATGATGTTGGCGCCAAGGACGCGATGGATATGATCGCCGCCACCAAGATCACCGTGCCGCTGATGGCGCAGACCGTGATCGACCGCTGCATGCAGATCCACGGCGCGGGCGGCCTGACCGGCGACTACTTCATGGCCGAAGCCTTCAACTATGCCCGCTGGTGCCGCCAGGCCGACGGCCCGGATCAGGTGCACATGATGGCGCTCGGCAAGCAGATCATCAAACGCTACGCCGAAGGCTAAGGACCCAAGTCAGTATTATCTTGTCAACCTCGAGGGTGTTCCTGCGTGGTTGCGGCAAGGCGCGATGCGCAGGCAATAGCCGGGCTATTGCCAAGAAGCGCAACGCCGCGGCAGCTGCTCAGGAACAGCCGAATGTAATGATAATGTTGACCAGGGCCCTCTGGCCCGCCTGACGACGCGCTGCCCGCAGGCGGCGCGTCCCGTTCGTCACTGCACTTTCGCCAGCATCACAATCAACGGACTGTCGGGATCGTCCGGGCGGTCACGTTCGAAGGCGAGCACGTCCATCTGTGCCCGGATGTGCTCGAACGGATACAACGCACCAATCCCCTTCAGCGGCGGATAGGGCCGCGCGGCCACCATCAGCACATACGGACAGCGGCTCAGCGCTTGCGCGAGCGTCTGGCCGCGCGCCTCTATCTGCGTCAGGTCGATGCCTGAACGCGGCCCGTAGACGAGCACCTGCTGCGGCACAATCGACGCGACACAGGCGCCGGCCGGCACGAGCGGCAAGTGTGCGGCCTGGAACGCCGCCAGGCGGCGCGCAAAATCCATTGAAATCGCGGCCTGGCTTCTGCGCGACTGATACCATGCCGGCCCGCGCATGGCGGTCACCATCGGCTCGGCGCGATGCTGCCATAAGCCCGTCAGCATCGTGGCGGTGCTCGGCAGCGCCAGCAACAGCAACAGCACCGGCACCACTGCCGCGACGGCCCGTGGCGTCGTGCGCCGACGGGCAGTCAGTGCGCATACGCCGAGCAGCACATACGCCAGCGCGAACGGCGCGACGACGAAAAAAAAGCGCGCCGCATGGTGGGGATGCGGCCACAGCATCAAGATCGCGAGATAACCCGCGCAGTACCACGCGTCAAAACGACCCTGCAGCAGACGGAGCGCGAACACCAGCGCTGCGACCACGCCGAACGCTGTCAACACGATCACCGTGTGCGGGCGCAACGCGAGGTCTACCGCCTGCACGGCGTACTGCCGCCAGGCGTCGGCATTGATACGCAACAGTTGCCAGGGGCCGCGCCCGGCGACGCTTGCCAGGGCGTAGTCGTCGTAGCCACCGAGATGCCTGAACAGCGCCCAGGCGGCGGGTGGAACCACGGCGACCAACGGCGCGCTCCACGACACCCGCCAGCCGCGCGCCGACACCCAGCAGAGCAGCAACGCGCCAGCGGCTGCCACGCCAACGCTGCGCGTAAGGGTCGCCAGTGCAACGAGCGTGGCCGCCTGCAGCCAGCGGCGCGCCGTCACCGGTTGCGCGCAGAGCAGGCTGGCTGTGCCGAAGATCAGCAGCATGAACAGCGGTTCGCTGAGGACACCCATCGCCACCTGCAGCGTCAGTGGCAGGCACGCGAACGCGACGCAGGCCAGCGTTGCGGCGAGACGTGGCGCGCCCGCGCGGCGCAGCCAATGCCGGAAAGCCACACACGCGGCCGCCAGCAGCAGCGCACCGATCGCGTAGCTCGCCGCCGGGGCCGACGATCCCCCGCCCAGCAGGCCGAGCAGGGCCGGAAACAGCGGCGGGAACGGATAGGCCTCGAGCAGGTGGCGCAGAAGCGCAGGATTATGACCTGCACCGGGGCTGAGGGCCTCCGCGGCTGCCAGATAGACGTAGGAATCAGACAGCAGACCGTTGAACTCGGGGCGCACGCTGACCCAGGCGAAGAGCAGCGCGCAGCCGATGAACAGCAGCACGCCGATGGGCCATTCGGCTTGACGCATCAGCGGATGTCGAAACCGGCCAGTGCCGGCTCCGCGCAGTCGAACGACACCACCGCGCTGACGCGCGCGAGCGAGGGTCCCTGGTGCAACCATGCGGCAAAAGACGACAGCGCCTCCGCGCTGCCGCTGGCGAGTACCTCGACGCGGCCGTCCGGCAGATTCCGCACCCAGCCGCACACGCTGAGCCGTACGGCCGTGTCGCACGCGGCGCGGCGGTAGCCCACGCCCTGTACGCGCCCACTCACGTGATAACGGTGCGTTGGCATGTCAACCCGCCTGGCGCAGCCGTGCGCGCGCGGGATCGTCCGCCGGTTCGTCGGCCGCAAGCAGACTGGCCAACGGCCGCGAGAGTACCGCGGCCGACTGGGCGGCGTACTCGAGCAGCAAGGCATGCAGATGACCATCCTCGGCCGCGAGCCGCGCCGGTTCGCAGCGGCCCAGGGTGTCGTCCGGCGGCGTGATGCGCGCGAGATCACCGAGCGTCAGATCGTCCAGATCGCGCAGCAGCAGCCAGTCGTAACGGGTGTCGCGGGCGATCCAGTTCACCTGTTCCAGGCGCAGCAGCACGTCGTCCACCAACGCGTGATCGAGATCGGGCTCGAGCAGGCGCAGCCGCTCGTCGCTAAGCGTCTTGCCGCTGTGCTGGGCGGCGTGCAGCTGATGCAGCAGCCGGAAGCCGCAATACAGCTCGCTGGCGCGCCAATCCCCACGCGGAATGCGCCGCGGCCCCGGGGCCACCGCCAGGCTGTGCGTCAGCTGCGCGCCCAACAGCACGATCACCCAGGACACATACACCCACAACAGGAACAGCGGCACCGCGGCAAATGCGCCATACACCGCCTGCTGCGTTGGAAACTGTGTGACATACAGGGCGAAGAGACGCTTCGCCGCCTCGAACGCGAGCGCGGCGGTAACGCCGCCGATCAGCGCGTGGCGAAAGCGCACCGGCCGGTGCGGAATCAGCTTGTAGCAGAGCACGAAGGCCGCGGCCGTCGCCGTGATCGGCAGCCACTGCAGCAGCTGCGTGGAGAGCAGCGCGATATCGAGCGAGGCGAGCAGCGGCAGCGACACGAGGGCCGAGGTCGCCACGATGCCGATGCCGATCAGCAGCGGCCCCAAGGTCAAGACGGCCCAATACACCAGAAAACGCACGGCTAGCGGCCGCTGGCGACGCACGCCCCAGATCAGGTTGAAGGTCGATTCGATCGTCCACAGCATCGACAACACGGTGATGACCAGAAACCCGATGCCGATCGTCTGCAGTTCACGCGCTTTGCTGGTGAAATTGAGCAGATAGGTTTGAATCTGTTCGCCGAGCGCGGGCACGAAGTTGTGGAACACGAAGTTCTCAATCGTGCCTTCCCATACCTTGAATGCCGGAAACAGGGACAGCGCGCCGAACACGACGACGAGCAGCGGCACCAGCGCGAGTATCGACGTGAAAGCCAGCGCGGCAGCGATGTCCGTGCCACGCTGGGCGTCGAATCTGCGGTAGACGTCCACGAGCACACAGAGCGCGCGGCGGCCGTAATCAGCGAGCGCATCGATCATCGCGAAATAGCCGCGCCCAGTGCGCGCGTGGCCTCGGCCGCAGCGATCCCGTCGTGCCGGCGCAGGTGGGCGTTCAGGCGTTCGATGGCAGTCGCGGCGAGCGCCTCCCGGTTGAGATCGAGAAAATAGCGCGCGGCTTCGAGCCTGGCCTGATTCTGCGCGAGCCGCGCCTCCTGTCTGGCACGGCCGGCAAACAGCAGCGCGTTGTGGAGCGCGCCGAGCTCGAAGGCGCGCCCCGCGCGCGCCAGCCACGCCTCGGTGCCCAGCCACAGCGCGTGCCGTGCGCGGGCCTGTTCGATATCGGCGGCAGCGAGCGCGTGCGCCCGCTGAAAAGCCTCGGCCCGCCGTGCATCGTCTGCCAACAGCGTGCGCGCGCCGAGCCCGCTCAGCGCATGGCCTATCCAGCCCAGCACCACCACCAGCAGGAGCACGCGCGGCGTCATGCGCGGGCGTCTGCGGATTGCCACCCGCCGCGTTCGAGATCACCATGGGCGTACATGCCATGACTCCTGGAGTCCGTTCGTGAAAGCGATTATCTACCATAACCCGCGCTGCTCGAAATCGCGGCAGACCCTGGACCTCCTGCAGGCGCGCGGCATCGAAACCGACGCGGTCGAATACCTGAAGACCCCGCTGAACGCAGCGGCCGTGCACCGCCTGCTGCAACAGCTGGGCCTGCCCGCTCGCGATGTGCTGCGCCGGGGTGAAGCGGCATTTGCCGATCTCGGCCTCGCCGGCAGGCTCGACGACGACGCGGCGGTGATTGCAGCGCTCGTCGCGCATCCCGCACTGCTCGAGCGGCCGATCGTGGTCGTCGGCGAGCGCGCCGCGCTCGGTCGCCCGACGGAGAACATCCTGCGGCTGTTGACGGACACGCCGGCATGACGGACATCCTCGTGCTCTATTACAGCCGCCACGGCAACGTGCGGGAAATGGCCGGGCAAATTGCGCGCGGCGTGATGAGCGTGCCGGGCGCCAGTCCGCGCCTGCGCACGGTGCCGCCGTGGGGCGCGCCGGAAGACGCAGTGCCGGCAGACGGCCCGCCGTTCGTGACCAAGGACGATCTGCGCGAGTGTGCGGCGATCGCGCTCGGCTCGCCGACGCGCTTTGGCAACATGGCGGCCGCCATGAAGGCGTTCTGGGATTCGACCACCGATCTGTGGCTGTCCGGCGCGCTGATCGACAAACCCGCTGCGGTGTTCACCTCCACCGCGAGCCTGCACGGCGGCCAGGAAACGACGCTGCTGACGATGATGATGCCGCTGCTTCATCACGGCATGTTGATCGTCGGCCTCCCCTACAGCGAGCCCGCCCTGGTCGCCACCACCACCGGCGGCACGCCCTACGGCGCCAGCCACGTCGCCGGCCCGAATGACGATCGCCCGCTGTCTGAACATGAACGCGAACTCTGTGTGGCGCTGGGCAGGCGACTGGCCAGGTTGGCGCTGCGTTGACGTGCGGTAAATAGGCCACCGAGAACACCGAGAAAAAAGGGAATTGGCCGAGCAGGGCACTGACGCACAGCGCGTCGCCTGCAGTGACGTCGAAGTCGCCTGCGTTTCAGCAGGTCGGTATCCACACCGAATTTCTCGGTGTTCTCGGTGTTCTCGGTGTTCTCGGTGTTCTCGGTGGCCAGTTTCAGTCTTCGAGCGTCAGCACCTCCCGCACGAAGGGCACGGTCAGGCTCCGGCCTGCGCTGAGCGAGGCGGTATCGAGTGTCGCCAGTGCTGCATGTAGCGCGGGCCAGTCGCGCGCGAGGCGGCGCAGCAGATAGCCCGCGACGGCATCCGGCAGGCTCATGCCGCGTTCGGCGGCGGCGGCGATCAGCGCGGCGCGCTTGTCGTCGTCACCGAGGGGCAACAGGTGATAGACGAGCGCGGCGGTAAGACGTGAGCGCAGATCGGGCAGGGCGAGCGGCAGGTCACGCGGTGCGGCCGGGCTGCTGAGCAACAGGCGACCACCAGCGGCGTACATGCGGTTGTACAGCGCGAACAGCGCATCTTCCCACGCGCGCTCCCCTGCCAGTGCATCGACATCGTCGACCGCCAGCGCATCGAGTTCGTCGAGGCCGTCGAGCGCGTCAGCGCCATAGCCATGGGCCTCGCGCAGCGGCACATACATGGTCTGCGCGCCGCGCTCGGCGGCGGCACGCACCGCCGCCTGCAGCAGATGAGACTTGCCGACGCCCGCCGCGCCCCACAACAGCAGACACCACGGCCCGTCGCCGGCCGCCCACGCGCCCAGCGCGCGCAGGGCTTCGAGATTGTCGCCCGCGTGATAGTTGTCGACGCTCGCGCCGGTGTCGCGAAACAGTGTCAGCGTCAGCTGCCGCCAGCGCTCGCCGCCGGCGCTCATGGTTCGGGTGTCGATGCGTCGGGCGAGGCCGGACCGTAGAGGTCGCTGCGCTTGTATTCGTCCCGCGAGTGGCGCAGCAGGACGACGATCGCGGCGGCCATTGGCAGCGCCAGCAGCACGCCGAAAAAGCCGAACAACTGGCCGCCGGCCATCACCGCGAAGATCACCGCCACCGGATGCAGACCGATGCGATCCCCGACCAGCAGCGGCGAAAGCACCATGCCTTCGAGCATCTGGCCGACGCTGAACACCGCCACCACCGCCACCAGGTGCCACACGTCCTGGAACTGCAGCAACACCGCCACGCCCGCGAGCACCACGCCGACGATCACACCGAGGTAGGGCACGAAGCTGACGAGCCCCGCAATGAGGCCGATTGAAAAGGCGAGTTCGAGCCCCACCGCCCACAGACCGACGATGTAGATCAACGCCAGCGCCACCATCACCGTCAGCTGGCCGCGCAGAAACTCGGCGAGCACGGCATCGATTTCGCCGGCGAGCTGGCTGACTTTCGGCTCGACCGGCCGCGGCAGGAGCTCCCGGATCTGCGCGACCAGGCCGTCCCAGTCGCGCAGCAGGTAGAACGTCACCACCGGCACCAGCAGCACGAAACTCAACCACCCCAGCAGCGCCTGTCCGGAACGGCCCAGTTGCAGCACGAGGCCGCGCACGAGCTTCGACACTGCCTGCCAGTGCGACGTCAGGTGCTCCTTGAGTTGCGCCGGATCGAGATCGATCTCTACGCCGAAGCGGCTGGCGAGCACCGGCAGCAGACGCGCCTGGGCCCAGGCGAGCGCGGCCGGGATCTTGCCGATCAGCACCGCGATCTGATTTTCGAGCGCGGGGATGAACACCAGCAGCGCGAGCAGTACGGCAAGGAACATCGTGACGAACACGATGACGACGCCGACGGTGCGCGATAACCCGTGTCGTTGCAGCCGGTCGACGAGCGGATCGCCGAGATAGGCGAGCAGCGCACTGACCACGAACGGCGTCAGCACCGGCGCCAGCAGATACAGCAGCCAGCCGCTCGCCAGCACCAGCGCGAGCACCAGCCATTTCTGGGAATCGGTGAGGGTCATGCCCATGACGGGCGATCAGCGCCCCGCCAGCGTATAGGTGCCGGGCTGCTCGGCCACCGGCAGCAGCACGGAAGTCAGGCGCAGGTTTTCAGCGACGGCAGGCAGGCCGCCGCGCGCCGACAGCAGAAACAGCACGGCATTGCCGCTGACACGCTTCACGCCGATCGACGTGACATTGTCGAGGCCGCGCAGATAGCTGAACACGCGGCCGTAATCATTCGGGCTCGCGATGCCCTGCACCGCCAGTTCGAGACTCGCCACGCCGCCGCCGAATACCGCGGGGTTCGCAAAATGTCGGCCGAGCGCATCGGCCGCCTTGTCGATGCCCGCGGCCGCCACGGCCGCCGCCGTCTCGCCGGCAGTTTCCCAGTCGCTGGCGACCCCATCGATGATGATCCGCCAGCGCCCGTGCCAGCTGAGACCGTCTGTGGTGTGCAGATGGCCGGCGAGCCGCGGCGCCTGCACTGGCGCGGTGATGGGCGTCAGCGACGGGCTTGCCGGTGGCGGCACGCGGTCGCCGACCAGTGCCGTCAAGACTTCTTCCGGCGGCAGGGCCGCGAGGCTCGCGACCAGTTCACTGCCGACACCGCCGCGCGCGAGCGGCATCGCGCGCAGCGAGGCCTGGCCGTTCACGGCGTCGCGCAGCTCCGGATATCGCGCATCGGGCACGAAGCGCCGGCCGTCGGCGTCTTCAACCAGCACCCAGGCGAGGGTTTGCGGACGCTGCGCGCCCCACAGCACGGCGCCCTTCTCGCGCAGCGCGCCGGCCACCGCGCGGGCGTCGAAATCGACCCGCAGGCGGTATCCGTCGGCCGCGTTCCCGCTGGCTTCGTGGCCGACGACGGTCACGAACCTGGCCGCGCGATCGAGCAGACTGCGGCCCGCCGGCTCCTCGAGGGTCGCGCGCTCGCCGGTCAGCTTGACGATCACGATGCCGAGCGCGCGGGCAATGCCGCGGTCGGTTTCGGCCTGCGAGCGATCGGTCACGGGCACGACGGCGCCGTAAAGATTGGAGACGGTCGCGGCGCGGGCAGCGGGCGGCAGCGCGAAACCGAAGAGCAGCAACAGCAGCCCCGGCAGGTGAATGGCGCGGATCATGCGCGGACGCTATGCGAAAGCGGAAATTGAAGTCAAGGGAAGTCGCGTTGAATCCGCGGTTTACGCTGCCGGACCCCGCCATTACTATGCCCTCATGACTAGCCAGGACACTCTCAGTTACCGCGACTCCGGCGTCGACATCGACAACGGCGCCGCCCTCGTGGAACGCATCAAGCCCTTCGCGAAATCGACCCTGCGCCCCGGCGTGATGGGCGGTCTCGGTGGCTTCGGCGGGCTCTTCGAGCTCGCAAAATACAAATATGACACGCCGGTGCTGGTGTCCTCGACCGACGGCGTGGGCACCAAGCTCAAGCTCGCGATCGACCTGCACGAGCACGGCACCATCGGCATCGACCTCGTCGCGATGTGCGTCAACGATGTCATCGTGCAGGGCGCTGAGCCGCTGTTCTTCCTCGATTATTTCGCCACCGGCAAGCTCGATGTCAGCGTCGCGGCGAAAGTCATCGAAGGCATCGCCGACGGCTGCCGGCAGGCCGGCGCAGCGCTGCTCGGCGGCGAGACCGCCGAGATGCCCGACATGTACGCGCCCGGCCACTATGATCTCGCCGGCTTCACGGTCGGCATCGTGGACGCCGCCAAGCTCATCGACGGCCAGCGCATTGGCGCGGGCGATGTGATCCTCGGCATCGACTCCTCAGGTGTGCATTCGAACGGTTACTCGCTGGTGCGCAAGATCGTCGCGCGCAGCAAGGCGGATCTCGCCAGCGCCTTCGATGGCCGCAGCCTCGGCGCGGCGCTGCTCGCCCCCACCCGCATCTACGTGAAATCGCTGCTCGCGGCGCTTGCCGCCCACGACATTCGCGGCCTCGCCCACATCACCGGCGGCGGCATCACCGACAACCTGCCGCGGGTGCTGCCGGACGGCGTGTACGCCGAAATCAATCTCGACAGCTGGCCCCTGCCCCAGGTCTTCGAATGGCTGCGCGCCAACGGCCCGGTCGCGGACCGCGAAATGCTCCGCACCTTCAACTGCGGCCTCGGCATGCTCGCGATAGTGCCGGCCCCGGACGCCGACGCCGTCATCGCGACCCTGCGCGAACACGGCGATACTGCACGCGGCGTGGGCGTGATCCGGGCGGGTGCGCCGGCAGAGCGGGTCGCTTACGTGGGCAGGCTCGGCGTGGCGTGAACGGGCACTGAGCCCCGCTTGCGGCAGGGGACGTCCCCTGCCGTTCCCTGCTACGACTTCCCCGGCGCGCCGGGCACCGCGGTGGTCACAGGCTCGCCAGGGCGCCCGCGCCGCCTGACCAGTGTCCCGTCAGCCAGCTTTTCGACGCCGGTCAGAAAGCCACGCAGGATCTGCACTTCGCTGCGCGCGAGGCCCGGCCGGACCACGAGCCTCTGCAGGCGGACAGGCAGCAGCTTCGGGCGGGCCGGATCGAAATAGTCCACGACCTCCATCGCGCGCTTTGCGTGTTCAACGAGTGCCGCGAGTTCGGCTGGCGTGGCGAGCGGATCTTCCTCGACCGGCGGCGCCACCGCGTCGCCAAGCGCGGCGAGGCGAAACTCATACGCGCAGATCTGCACAGCCTGCCCAAGATTCAGCGAGCTGAAGTCGGGCGCAGTCGGGATGCGGATGGCGCGCTGGCACAACGCGAGTTCCTCATTTGACAGGCCCGACTGCTCGCGGCCGAAGACCAGGGCAATGTCACCGCCGGTCGGCTGTGCGAGCGACCACGCGGCGGCTTCACGCGGCGCAAACACCGGCCATTCGAGATGCCGCATGCGGGCGGTGGTGCCGAGCACGAGGCCGCAATCGGCCAGTGCGTCTTCAAGGCGGTCGACCACGACAGCGGCCTGCAGCAGGTCGTCGGCGCCGGAGGCGCGGGCCGTGGCCTCGGCGCTCGGAAAGATCTGGGGCCTGACCAGCACCAGCTGGCGCAGGCCCATTGTCTTCATCGCGCGCGCCGTTGCGCCGATGTTGCCGGGGTGGGAAGTCTCAACGAGCACCACACGCGTGCGGCTCAGCAGGCCTCCCGTGACGGGCGGCGGGGTCTCAGGATCTGGCACGGTTAATCTCCGCGTTGCCTGTCGTATCCGGTAGAATCCGGCGCATTCTATGGAAGCTCGTTCGCGCACGCACCCGGCGCCGAGCGCACCCAGCCTGGGGAACCCCTGATCATGCATCCGATGCTCAATATCGCCATCCGGGCGGCGCGCCGCGGCGCCACCGTGATTCAGCGCAGTTTCGAACGAACCGACACCCTGCAGGTAGACCTCAAGGGTCGCCGCGATTACGTGTCCAACATCGACCGCGAGGCCGAGAAGGCCATCATCGACACGCTGCGCACCGCCTATCCCGATCACGAGATGCTCGCCGAAGAGAGCGGCACGCAGGGTAACAGCGACTTCGTGTGGATCATCGATCCGCTCGATGGCACCACGAACTATCTGCACGGCTATCCCCAGATTGCGATTTCGATCGCGCTGGCCGTGCGCGGCGAAGTGCAACAGGCGGTCGTCTACGACCCGCTGCGCGACGAACTCTTCACCGCCACCCGGGGGTCCGGTGCCCAGCTCAACAACCGCCGCCTGCGCGTGAGCCGCTGCCGCAGCCTCGAGCAGTCGCTGCTCGCGACGGGCTTCCCGATCCGCAACGAAGCGCTGATCGACCCCTACCTGCAGTCGTTCGGCCGCTTCCTGCATCGCGCCGACGGCGTGCGCCGCGCCGGCGCGGCGGCACTCGATCTGGCCTATGTTGCCGCCGGCCGCCTCGACGGCTTCTGGGAATTCGGTCTGCAGGCCTGGGACATCGCCGCCGGCGCGCTGCTCGTACAGGAAGCGGGCGGCATCGTCGGCACACCTTATCCGGGACAGGATCTGCTTAAGACCGGGGATATCGTGGCCGCCACGCCGAAGGTGTTTCCGGAGATCATCGAGGTGCTGCGGGAGTTTCCGGTGCGCAAATTCGGCACGGGTGCGTGAACATCCTGGTGCTGGCGTCGACCTACCCGGTCGGGCCGGGAGACTCGACGCCGGGCTTCGTGCACGAATTGAGCCGCCGACTCGTCAGCATGGGCCATGAGGTGGTCGTGCTGACTCCCCACTTGCCCGACAGCGCTGTCGAAGAAGTGATGGACGGTGTTCGCGTCCGACGATTTCGTTACTGTCTCGAACACCTTGAAACGCTGATCGGACAAGGCGGGATCGTTAGTCGACTGCGCGAACGCCCGCTGCGCCTTCTGCTGGTACCCCTGTTCCTCGTGGCATATTCCGTGGCGCTGTTGCGCATCGTTCGAGGCAGACGTTTCGACGCCGTACATGCGCACTGGATAATTCCGCAGGGTCTGATCGCCGCACTGCTGTTGCCGCAACTTGGTGGTACGCCACTCGTGTGTACTGCTCACGGTGGCGACCTTTTCGCGTTACGTGCGCCAGCCTTTCGCACTCTGCGCCGCCTTGT
>Ga0163144_10016743_pt1 | contig 15000 bp, 17 predicted proteins | sample OliLak19BULKMAT1_FD_123175 | JGI IMG/M metagenome (GOLD analysis project Ga0163144, IMG submission 123175) | Freshwater microbial mat bacterial communities from Lake Vanda, McMurdo Dry Valleys, Antarctica - Oligotrophic Lake LV.19.BULKMAT1 | ecosystem: Environmental > Aquatic > Freshwater >... | reverse complement strand
GTTCAAGTTCTCTAACGCGCCCTACTGCGACCGGCGCCATTGCCGACGGGGTCGGAACCATGCCCACGGGGCCGTTAGCCTAAAAAATAGTTGCGAAAAAATCGGCTCGGAAGTCCAGTGGGCACGCAGTCGACCCGCCCATCGGCCCATGGGGCCTGCGAACAAAACGCGGAAGATGCAGTATTGCAGCCGCACCACCGCGCCCACTAGGTAAACCATCGGACGCCGCGCCAAAGGAAGGCTTGAAAGCTGCACCCTCCCCAGAACATCCGTCCACTCAATCCAGCCATCTGGGAATGCGTTGCTATCGCCTTTGACGTAGACAGAAGGCACCCCCACATAATTAATTTCTAGAACTCGGTGACAGATCTGCAGCTTGCCACGGCGAAACACGATCCAATCGCCCCGACGCAAGCTAGAGAGGGGAATTTCGCGCACGCGGATCCAATCCCCGTCTCGCAGCAGTGGCCATTGGCTTGGGCCCAAGCAGAGGATTCTTTTGTCGGTGGAGCTCAAGGATAGAGGAATGCAACCTGTTGCCAGCCGGAAAGCTCTTTGGAAACAATCGTTGGAACTTTGCCTATTTTGCGTTTGGACGCGCTCTGGGAGCGTTCAACCCAAACTTCTTCGAACAGATTTTCCTTTACGAGCCAGTCCACCAGGCGCTCGGCCTTTTGCACGCTTTCTGGCTCCTCGATCTCAAAAGCCTCAAGGTAATCTTCCAAGGTTTGCGCTGACTTAAAAAAATCAAAATAAGAAAGGCCTTCTAGATCAAAATAATAAAGATCGTTTCCATCGCCATTAATGACGAGAACGCGGTCGCCAATTTTTCTGTAAAGTGCGGAAGGACGGAGTTTGTAACCAAGTTGCATGCAAAGATCCCCTGTTTATAGAGATGGTCAAATCATAGCACAGTGACGTGAAGTGTAATGCGCGTCACAGCAAAGAAAAACGAGCCTTTGGCGAAACCTTCATTCCCAGTCGATAATAGGCCGTAATGATTTACTTCGATATTTCACTCCTAGCGGCTGCGCAGCAGGAACCGGGAATCAAAACTGGCCCCTATCGTGTGGTGAGTGAGCTAGCGCGAACATTGTTTTCCCTCTACCCGCAAGACGTTTTTGCCGCCTGTCAGCAACCGCACTGGCTGAAGGATGCCAATGCTGCCTTGTGCGAAATGGGAGTGGGGAGCGTTGTCAGAGGGGCTTGGGATCTTCCTCCAGGCAGCGTTTACCATCAGACCTTTGGAGCGTTTCCGTCCTGCACCAATGTGCCGCACTTGCAAAGGGTGATGACATTGTACGATCTATTCCCGGCATCGAACCCGGAATGGTTTCCACCCAAAACGGTGGCCTGGTTTAATTCCGTGAAAGCCTCTCTGCGGCCGGAAGATAAGATCGTCGCCATTTCGCAAGCGACACGGCACGACGCACTTACACATTGGAGCATTCCCACTTTTTCGAGTGCTGTAGTGCACCTTGCTTCCAATCTCCGCCCTGACGAGGAGCGCAGCGACAAAGCAATCTCGCCGGGATTGGCTCGTCGTCAAGACGAGGGAGCTTTTTTCCTGAGCGTCTGCACCTTGGAGCCAAGAAAGAATTTGCCGCGCCTCATCCGAGCATTTTTTAATTTTCTAACGCGCACGGGTAGCGACGCGCAGCTAGTAATCGCCGGCACTGCCGGGTGGGATCTCCATGCCGTTTTAAGTGCCATTGGAGAAGATACGATTTTGTCGGAGAGAGTTATTTTACTTGGAAGAGTGGATGATGCCGATCTGTGCCTGCTCTATCGTCATTGCGTCGCACTCATCTTTGTTCCTTTAGCCGAGGGTTTCGGTCTACCGGCTCTAGAGGCCATGCAGATGGGAACTGCGGTGATCACCTCAGACACCACTTCGCTACCCGAAGTGGTGGGCGATGCGGCACTGAAGGTGGACCCGTATTGTACTTCGGCTATTAGTAACGCGATGGAAAGTTTGTGGAAAGAAGAGGATAAGCGCCACCGCCTGGCTCGACTCGGGCCAGCGCGGGCGAAAGAATTTAGCTGGAATAAGGCGGCGAGAGAGTACCGAGCGATCTACCAGCAACTCACTCAATAAAATCTACTTTAGAGTAGAAAGTGCGTAGCCCTTGGAGGGTAATCACGGAAGCTTTTCGTGCAGGTCGCAGAACGTGGCCGCGGCTTAGTTGCACAGCAACAACTGCTTTTTTGGGAGCGTCTCTCAGAAGCGACGCATCGATCTTGAATGTCTTCATCGACTTCACTGCCATGATGTCAGATTCGTCGGCGGTGCAAGTAGTTACAAACGTCTCTTTGTCGTCGCGTGCCGTAAACGCAACGAGAACTTTGTTTTCGCTGTTTTCAATCAATGGCTCTCTCCAGCTGACTTCCAAATCATCGCCACGACGGTATTCCATGATCGGTTCGCCAAAATCGATGCCGTTTACGCGGACCCATTGCAGCTGCTCTGGTAATGTCAGCACTTCGCCAAACGGAGTCACTCCCGCTTCGCCTTCTGCCAAGATCTGGAAAGCTCCAGCTGGCAAGCCAACGTCGAGAATGCCTTGGTAGACATTCTGGCTGTTCTTATCGAGTTTCTTTAAATCATTTTGCAGCACGGGCCCGAAAAACACATTGCCAACGGAAAGAGCGACATCGTTTGCTCGTTCTACTTTGCTATTACGCGGAACAATTCGCGAGACGCATTGTGGAGCGCGGATCTGATCGGGCTCGCGATCGGTTGGAAATCGTTCTGGCTCGTTTGAAGCGTTGATGGGCGGAGTGGTCTTCTGGTCTGTCTCTTTTAAGAAGAATGCCTGAATCGTCGATAGACCGCCTTGGTTGGAAATCGAAGTATCTTCCAACGTCACAACACCGGTGATGTAAGTGGTTTGTGAGAGCTGGGTATTCTTAGGTTCTTGCTGAGAGAACAAGCAGCCGTTTAAGAGCGGTGCGATTAAGAATAGGCTTAAGCCATAGATAGAGCGCAGGCGGGTCATGAGGATCTCCTTCACTACTTTTTTGGAATTTAAATTTAGGAACGAGGGTGAAACTTGGCTTGCATCGACTTTAAATTTTCAATATTCAGATGCGTATAGACTTCTGTTGTCGTAATCGAGCGGTGACCTAAAAGTTCTTGGACCGCTCTCAAATCTGCGCCGTGAGCCAAAAGCTGGGTGGCAAATGAGTGGCGAATCATGTGTGGCCAAACTGGCCGCTCAATGCCGGCTTCCTTGGCGTAGTTGCGGACCATTTTCCACAGCGCCTGCCGGGTAAAAACCGTGCCGCGCGAAGTGAGGAAAAAAACGTCTGTATCAACGAGTCCCCAACGCCGCATCCACTCGTGCCGAACATCGCGGTAACGAAGGCACCACTTGATGGCTTCTTCGTGAACAGGAATCAATCGCTCGCGATTGCCCTTCCCTTTTACCTTGATAATTCTTTGCTCGAAATCAAACTGAGAGAGCTCCAGCGTAACCAGTTCAGTTACTCGGCAACCCGTTGCGTACCAAAGTTCTAAAATCGCGCGATCGCGGATTGCACCTTCGGTTTGTCCCTTGGGTGCCGTAACCAAATTCACCATCTCTGATTCGGTCAAATGTTTTGGTAAGCGCTTTTCCTTTACCAAAACTGTGAGCAATTCTGCTGGATTTCCAGTGGTGCGATCTTCTCGCATCAGAAACGCGAAGAATTGCTTAAGAGCAGAAACCTTGCGCGCTAAAGTGCGACTGCTGTGGCCCTGCTTTTTTAGGTGACCCAAATAGGAACGCAAGAAACGAAGGTCGGCTTCTCGGTGCGTTTTTTGATGGACGGTGCAAAACGTAAAGAACTGTTCGAGATCTTGGTGATAGGCGATGCAGGTATTAGCGGACAAACCCTTCTCGGCAGTGATGAATGCCTCGAAATCGTTGCTGTCGCTATTACTCATCCAATCTCATCCCCAATATCTTCGAAGTGTACCTTGAGTTTGCGTCGAAGCCAAAGGATGGCTTGCGTGTGCAGCTGCGACACGCGGCTCTCCGTCACTTCAAGCACTTCACCGATCTCTTTTAAATTGAGGTCCTCGTAATAGTACAAACTCAAAACGAGTCGCTGTTTTTCGGGTAGGGCCTCGATACCTTTGGTAACGATTTCTTTCACCGTCTTCATGCTTAGGTTGGCGAGGGGGCTGGGGATTTTGCAACTTTCTAAAAGACTGAGAATGCTTTTGCGGTCGCTTGAGTTAAAGCTACCTGCTTCATCCAAACTTAAAATCGAAACGGACTTCACCTGATTGAGTAGGTCGAAGTACTCGGCCTTGGTCATCTTTAATTCATCGGTGATTTCGTCTTCGGTCGGAATGCGACCGAGCTTTTGTTCCAAGCGAACGTGTGCACGCTCCAATTGCTTGGCTTTTTCGCGCACCGATCTAGGAACCCAATCCTGCGCGCGTAATTCGTCGAGAATCGCGCCGCGAATACGGAATTCCGCATACGTTTTAAATTTGTTATCGCGAGACGGATCGTATTTATCGATCGCATCCATCAAGCCAATGACGCCCGAGCTGACCAAATCATCAAACTCAATATTAGATGGCAATCGCACGGCGATTTTTTGAGCGATGAATTTAATCAGCGGTGCGTATTCGAGAATGAGCTTCTCTTTTGTACGCTTGTCCGTTTTCTTTGCGCCCTCTTTGTACTTGCGAAGATTCGTGGTCATGGATTTCCTTGAGCTGCAGGGGTGGTGCCACTAAAGTTAAAAAGCAATCGCCCGGAAGGCTTCACGGGAGCTGTATTTATTTTATCCAACAATACGCCCAGTCGGGAAGTCAGAGGATGCGATGGAAATTTCTCAACAAACGGCGACTGAGAAATAATCGCTTCGCTCATCTTCGTTTCTCTTTGGATGATATCTAGAACTTCCAGACGAACATCCAAGTGACTGTGCACAACATCTTTGAACCGATGAATGATTCCTTCGGACTGCTTGATGGAATCGCTCATCGTTACGACCAAGCCAAAATTTCGGATAGAGAACCTTTTGGTAAGTATCTTCATTATAGCATAGGCATCGGTGTAGCTTGTAGGCTCCGAAGTCGTCACAATGACATGCTGATGCGACGCACTAGCGAATTGCAGCACACCCCAATGAATGCCTGAAGAATGATCCAAGAACACCGTGTCATAGTCTGAAACCACCGTGTCGAGATCGAAATAGAGCTGATTGCGCATCGGCTCCGACAACTCTTCAAAGCCCATCATGCCGGTTGGCGAACCCAGTAGGCAGAGATTTTCACGAACAGGTTCAATTGCTCCTTGAAGAGAAATTTTGCCCTGCAACACGCTATCAATCGTCCATCGGGGACGTGCGCCTAAAACGATTCCTAGTTTTCCCAAACTCCAATCTGCATCAATCAACAGAGTTTTCTTCCCTGCTTTTGCATTGAGCACACCTAGATTGGAAACCAAACTGGTCTTACCGACGCCACCTTTACCACTCGCAAACGACACTACACGACACATGCAGAGCTCCTTAAGCTGACGGGGAATACGTTACATGGGGCTGGATTTTGAGAAGAGTGCGCGCCAGATCGGCGGGCTCGAAAAACTCCAAAGAGTTTCTAAGACCGGCTCCATTGGAAATTCCCAGGAGCGGTATTTTTGCTGCTTTTAAAACGTCGTGGATAACGCCAGCGCCGCGAATGAGATCCACTCGCGTGAAGAATATTCCCACAGGCGATAGAGCCTCGGCTTCGTGCACCCAACGCAATAATTCATCCAAGCGCTGTCCAGCATCCAACACCAAAAGCACGCTCGATTCGCGACAGACTTTTTCCAACTCACTCGCTAATTCTGGCTGAATGAATCCCATCGCAGGAGTATCGATAATCTCGATGCCCGAAGTGGGGCGCTTGCCGCCAAAAATAGAATAATAAGGCACGCCTAACATGCGGGCGTAGCTTGAGAGTTCCTGCTCACCTACGAGCTTGCGCTTATCAGCACTAACTAAAGAAACTTCCTGTTTGCGGCCTTGCAGGTGAACAGCGAGCTTCACGCAAGTGGCAGTTTTACCGACGCCAGGATTACCAACTACCGCCCAGTGTTTGCGGCGCTCAAGAGTTTCCATCGAAAGCGTCTTGATGCCGGCCGAAACTAATTTCACTCGCTCGCGATTCATAAACTGCTCGTCGCCGCGATCCGATTGGGAGAAATCTAACAAAATTCTTCGAACGAAATCGCGCGAGGTAGTTGCACTAAAGCCGCGTTCTTCAAAATAGGTCTCGTGAGGATTCTTCCCGTTATTGTCGCGATTGGGATTTTGCCTGGGTGCACTCTCCCGGCGGCCGCGCTCGTGATGAACCATCGGGGTCGACGAAGAAGAGCGATAAGCTGCGTGTCCGGCTTTTTGCGAAGGAGCTGAGCGTTCCTGCTGTTGCACGGATTTCTTAACCGGCGTCCCATACGTTACGGGCACAAGTTCGCTTTCGATCTTACGATGAGGGAAAATCTCAGCCATGCGATCGTCATCAAAATGCTCTTCCGCTTTCGCGGCAGGCGACGCCGCTGCAACTTCGAAAGTGGGCTTTTGGTACCACTTACGTTTCACTTGCTGCGTCGACAAAATCAAAGCATCAGGCCCCATGGCCTTTTTCACTTGGGCTAATGCTTGCTCTAGGGAGTGTGCTTCAAACTTACGTACCTGCATGACGAGCCTCCGACCAATTAAAGAATCTAATTTTTAAGTAAGATCTAAGCCGCAACCGCACCAAGCGAACGCACACGGGCGCTGTTGGCGATTTCGTTTGCCGAAACAATACTGAGATTAGGAATGAAACGTTCCAACAACCGCTTCAATTGCGAGCGAATCATAGGATGGCAGAGCAGCACGGCATTGCCCGATGAGAAGGCAGTTCGCTCAATCATATTCTGTAGTTCGTGCACGAGTTTTTCAAAGGCACCCGGCTCCAGGTTTATCGACGATCCGCTGTCTGTGCGTTGATACCCGCGCAAAAGCGTTTCTTCCGTACGGGCGTCGAGAGTCAGAACCTCTAACTCTTCCGAACCATGCGTCAGGCGATTGGTGATCGTACGCGCTAGTGCTGCGCGCACAAACTCCGTCAGCACGTCGGGATCTTTGTACTTGGGCGCGTAGTTGGCCAAAGTCTCTAGGATCGTCAACAGGTCACGCACAGGTACCTGCTCGCGCAGTAAGTTCTGAGTCACTTTGAGCACATCGCCCAATGGCAAGAGTTTCGGAATGAGTTCTTCCACCACTTTTGGATGAGTTTTTTCGATGTTCTGAATCAGACCTTGGAGATCTTGGCGGCCGATTAGTTCGTAAGCATGCTTGCGTACCAGCTCAGACAAGTGCGTTGCGATGATCGTGCTTGCGTCGACCACGGTGTAACCAGCAATCTGCGCACGCTCTTTATCCTTCTCATTGATCCACAGAGCATTAAGCCCAAACACCGGCTCCTTTGTCGGAATTCCAGGAACCGAACCTTCCACGCCGCCTGGATCCATGGCTAACCAAAAGCCATTCATCAATTCGCCGGCGCCGACAGAAACGCCCTTAATCAAAATGGAGTAGCCATTGGCCTGCAGCTCCAAATTGTCCTTAATACGGACTTTCGGAACGATGATTCCTAAATCGCGCGCAAATTCTTTCCGCAATTGGTAAATGCGATCGACTAAGTCACCCTTGTTCTCGCCCTCTACCAAACCAACCAGGCCGTAGCCTACTTGGAGTTCCAGCGTATCCACTTCGGGTGGAGTGTAAGTCTCGTGCGCAGTGGCATCGGCCTTCTTGCGCTCTTCAACCACTTGCTTTTCAGCCTCCACTTTCTTGTGCTGCGAAGCTGCCCAAGCAATTCCGCCCATGATCGCGCCAAGAGTGAAAAATGGCAGAAACGGTACGCCGGGGAACAAGCCCATCATGATAAGAATCATCGACGTCACACCCATTGCCTTAGGGTGGAAAAGCACTTGCTTGGCTAATTCTTGCGACAGATTTTCGCCGGAGGCAGCGCGGGTAACAACGATACCAGCAGCCGTAGAAACTATCAGCGACGGGATCTGGCTCACTAAGCCGTCACCAATCGTCATCAGAGTATAGAGCTGGGCTGCGTCAGCCAAGGGTAGGCCCTTTTGCAAGACGCCAATTGCGAAACCGCCGATGATATTAACGACAGTAATCAAAACGCCGGCAATCGCGTCGCCGCGAACGAATTTGCTAGCACCATCCATCGCCCCGTAGAAATCTGCTTCCGCTTCGATTTCTTTGCGACGATTGCGGGCTTGCTCTTCATTGATTAGGCCCGCATTGAGATCCGCATCGATACTCATTTGCTTTCCAGGCATTGCATCTAAGATGAAACGCGCTGCAACTTCCGCAACGCGGCCGGAACCCTTGGTGATAACGATGAAGTTAATAATGATAAGCAGGAGGAAGACCACGACACCGACTACGTAACTGCCGCCAACCACTAAGTTCCCAAACGTCTCAACAATACGGCCAGCTGCTGCAGGGCCTTCGTGGCCGTGGAGCAACACCAAACGAGTGGAAGCAACGTTCAACGACAGGCGAAATAACGTCGAGAACAGCAAGATCGTAGGAAAGACAGAAAAGTCGAGCGGCCTGGTCGTATAGACCGATACCAGAAGAATCGCGACACTCATCGTGATACTCGCGACGAAGAACAAATCCATCACAAACGGTGGAATCGGAAAGAGCATGACAACAATCGTGCCGACCAGTCCCAGGATCAGAAAGAGATCGCTGTGCTTTGCTATTTGATTCCAGTTCAACATGATGATTCCTTAGAAAGAGAACTACTTAAAAAGCGCCGGCCGTCTGCTGCGATGTATTCCAATCGCCATTCTTCAACCGGTAAACGTATGCGAGGACCTGAGCGACCGCGCGGTACAGATCTCGCGGCACGTAGTGACCGACTTCAACTTCCTTGTAAAGTGTGCGTGCCAAAGGCTTGTTCTCGACGAGAGGGATGCCTTTGGCTTTTGCGAGTTCCCGAATCTTCATTGCCATGTGGTCTGCGCCCTTCGCAATTACTTGCGGTGCAGCCATATTAGTCGGGTCGTATTTCAGCGCGATAGAGATGTGAGTGGGGTTAGTAACGATAACGTCTGCCTTCGGTACTGCATCCATCATCCGCTTGCTGGCCATGCGGCGCTGGATATTACGGATCCGGCCCTTCATGACGGGATCCCCTTCGCGCAGTTTGTACTCTTCGCGAATTTCGCGTTTGCTCATGCGCATTTGCTTTTCTAAGCGAAAGCGCTGAAATAAATAATCTGCTGCGGCCAAAAGGCCAAAGGTTCCCAATAACAAGAAAAACAAGTGGCCCAGTTCCCTGCCGAAGAAAATGCAAATTTCCGGGATGTCTTTTTCAAAGATGTGAGCTGCTTCTGACATCCGGGCACTCACAAACGACCAAACAATCCAAGAACCCAGACCGAGTTTCATCACGGCTTTAAAAGCCTCTGTGGCGCCCTGCCCGGACACGATCCGCTGCAGTCCCTTCATCGGATCCAATCTGTCCCATTTTGGAGTGAGCGGATCCCAAGTAATGTGAAACCCCACTTGGGCCGCGCAAGCTAATATCGCCACGACTAAGGCGACGGCAAAAACAGGAATCACCATCCAAGCCCACGATTTCAGACCAATCAAAAGCAGGTCAAACAGCGCACCGCGGGTCATCGTCTCAATATGATCAAACTTCAAATAGGCTTCGGCCATGATGCGAAACTGCGGCACAAAAGTCTGGGATATCGCGTAGAGCGTGACCCCAGAGGCCATGAGTAAACAGACGGAGAGGACTTCGCGGCTCATCGCCACCATGCCCTGTTTCCGAAATTCATCGCGACGATACTGCGTCGCTGTTTCGGTCTTATCATCCTGATTTTCGTCGTTCGATGCCATGGGGAGCGTTGCTCAAGCAATTAGATTTGTTTGACGAGGGTAATCATCTCTGCGGAAGTCTCTGACAAAATGTGTTCCAAATAGCTCAAGTACTCGGGCGCTAGAATATAAAGACCCGCCAGCCCGGCCATGATCGTAATAGGAAAGCTAAAGAGCAAAAGATTCATCTGCGGCAGTAGACGAGAGAGCACTCCCAATCCCACCTGGCAGCAGAGAAGCAGTAGCGTAAACGGCGCAGCCAATCGAATCGCCAACCAAAATAGCTTAGCCGTTATAGTGACTAAGAATTTAAGGAGCATCGCACTGCCCAAATCTAAGTGCACCGCTTGTGCCGTTACCTGAAAACTCATCGCAAAAACTTGAAGCACGTCATGGTGCAAATCGCAGATCCAGAAAACCAGAATCGCCAACCAGCTATGCAACGGCACCATCGTCGATACTTGTGCGCTATTTTGCGGGTCCATCAACCCAACTGTGCCAAATCCCATCTGCGTACCAACAAAGTGAGCTGCTAAGTTAATCGCTTCAAAAGTGATTGTGCCGACAAAACCCATTAACAATCCAATCGCTGATTCTCTTAGGATCATCACCAACAGCCCATCCACCGAAAGATCCACGGGCGTCAACGTCGATCGCAGCACCGGATACAGTGCCAGCGAGAACGTCAGTGCAAAGAGAATCTTGAAGTGATGCGGAATGGCTCGGTGCGAGAGGATCGGAGCTGCGACAAAGAGTCCCAGCAGGCGAAAAAATATCGCGCCGATATCCAAGTACTGAATCCAATCAGCTGGGTAGAGTTGATTCATCGAATGATGCCGGGAATGCTTTCGTAAAGTTGAGTGGTGAAATCGACGATTAAATCGAGCATCCAAGGAGCAAAGATCACAAAGGCCAGGAGCATGGCCAAGATTTTAGGTACAACCGCTAGCGTTGTCTCAGTAATCTGGGTGACTGCTTGAAACACGTTCGTAAGAACCCCTACCACCAGTCCAAAAGTGAGAATCGGTCCCGACAAGAGAACCAACATCTTAATCGCCTGCCGCGTTATATCGAGAACGTGTTCCGAACCCATAGCCAACGCCTTTCTAAAGCAGTTAACCGAAACTGCGAACCAATGAGCCAATCACTAGCTGCCACCCATCGACGAGAACGAAGAGGATTAATTTGAACGGTAGGGAGATAATCACGGGCGGTAACATCATCATCCCCATCGCCATCAAAATCGAAGCAACAACCATGTCGATAACAAGGAAGGGGACGTAGATCAAAAATCCAATTTGAAACGCGGTCTTGAGTTCCGAAATCATAAACGCTGGAATCAACAGATACGTTTCCACATCTGCTTTTTTCTTAGGCGCTTCGGTTTTCGCCAGCTTAATAAATAATCCAAGATCCTTATCGCGGGTCTGGGCAAACATAAAACTTCGTATTTTGGCTTCTGCATACCCAATCGCTTCGCGCTGACTGATCTTATTGTCCAAGTAGGGACTCAAAGCTTCTTCGTGAATCCCCTTCCACACCGGCGCCATAATGAACGTAGTGAGAAAAAGCGCTAACCCCACTAAGAGCTGATTCGGCGGCAGAACCTGAGTTCCAATCGCTTGTCGCAAAAAAGACAGCACGATGATGATGCGTACAAACGACGTCATCATAATCAAAATCGACGGTGCGAGGCCCAAAATGGTCAGCAGTGCGAAGATCTTTAACACCGTCGCCACTTGCTCGGGGCCTTGCGTTTGACTAAGACCCGTCAGCTGGATTCCCGGCAGTGCATCAGCATGCGCGTGGTTCATCAACTGAACCACCAATTTGAGCCACAACGTCGTCATGCCGAAACTCCTGGTCCTTTACGCCGACCTTTCGGCGAGTTGCTTCCTAACTCTCTGACTTGCTCTTCCACTGCTTCGCGAAAGGTATCGCGCTCTAGCTTGCTCTCGTCTTGGTACTGAGCTTCTAGCTTAGGAAGGTGACTCAAAAGACTAACGTGGTTCGCTGTCACGCCGACAAGAACGAATTCTCCGCCGACTTTAACAATGCCAACTCCCGCTTTACCGGCAGGGCCTACTGGCGAGTACGCGAGCGTTTCGATGAGGAATTTTCGGCTACCAAAAATATGCCCCTGCTTTTTGAGGTACTTGGCTCCGAAGTAAGTTCCTGCGCCTGCGCCGCCGAGTAACAGAATCAGCATCAAGCTTTGCAACCAGCCCATGCCGCCCGAGCGGACTTCTTTAGGCGTTTCCACTGAGAAAACTGGCTTTTGCTCGTCTTTAAGTAAGCTTAGAGTTGCGTCACCCGATTTCGGATACTCAATCGTGAGCAAAGCTTGACCGTTGCTGGCGCGCAGCTGCACACGGTCTTTGAGTTTTGCTTCAGAGCCGTTAATGGTGATCTTCGCTTTGACCGAACCATCGCGGCCCGGAAATAGACGAATGCGGCTCACCAACGCATGGGGACTCGAGACGTCTAACTGCGAAGCAAGTTCCTCGGAAATTTCTGTTCCAGGGAAACTTACTTCGACTGTGTTTTCTCGAATTTGCCAGTTCGGCGCAGCCGTTGCATTTCCTTCTAAACGGAATTGCACTTCGGCCTTGTCTCCGCCACCGACGTCAATCTTCTTCAAGACCAAAGGCGACTTGGCCCAGCATGGGATCGACGCTAATAGAAAGAGGACTCCCCATCGAAACAAACTCATGCCGCAGCTCCTAGTTCACGAATGCGTTCTGCGTGATTGACGATATCGGTCAAGCGAATGCCGAATTTTTCGTTGATCACGATCACTTCACCGCGAGCGACTACACGGTTATTCACCAAAACTTCCAGCGGCTCGCCGGCCAGTTTATTGAGTTCCATCACAGAACCCTTGTGCAGTTTTAAAAGGTCCTGCACCAAAATCTTGGTACGACCTAACTCCACGCTGACACGCAGCGGGATATCGAGGATAAAATCGAGGTTTTTGCCCGTAGTATCGGCAGCAGGTGTTTCTTCAGGGACAGCGGATACCGGGGCGGTGGCTTCTAGATTCTCAGTTACTGGCTTAGTCTCATCCATTTTTTTTACCTTTCTGAATTACAGATTCCATTTCGGTGACGCGAACGGCGGTGTTGCCTCGGAAAAGGCCCATCATGCCCTTCATTTTGGGAACATCTTCAATAAAGACAGCGAGCGGGCTTGCAGCATCTTGTCCGAGGGCAACGACTTCCCCTGCTTTCCAATTTTTGAGATTGGCGACATTGAGATCTGCGGTGCCAAGTTCTGCGCGGATTTCCAACGGCAGCTGCATAATTTCATTCATCCAATGCTCGGCCCACGTGCTGTTGTCGCGGCTATGCTCGTTCGTAACGTGGACACTTAAGTGCGATTGAATTGGGTCCAAAGCACGAAGTTGAATGACGAGAGTGAACGGTCCCGACAGATGCTCGAATTCCACTTCAAATGTCACCACTGCGACGACATCTGTTGTATGGATACTGCCCACAAAAGCGGGGTTCGATTCCATACGCGAGTATTCCACTTGAATCGGATAATTCAGGCGCCAGGCTTCTTCTAAATCCTTGATGCCCAACTCGCAGATTTTGCGAATGATGTTGTTTTCAATCGACGTGAATTCATCGCGTCCGCCTAGTTTGGCAAACGGGCGTTCCACTCCACCGTAATAACCATCGAGCAGTGCGTAGACTAGTTTGGAGGTCATCATCATGACCATGTGACCTTGCAAGGAAGGAATCGAGAGAACGTTTAGAGAGGTGGGACGGAGCAGGTTCGACAAGTAATCGCCGAATTTTAGGTAATCGGTGTTGGTGGCGCTGACGGTGACGTTCTTCTTAAAGAAGTTAGAGAGCGAAACGCGGAAGAGGCGCGCAAAGCGTTCGTGGATCCCTTCCAGGCCAGCAAGTCGGCCGTGGTAGATTTTTTCCTGTGACGTTAAGTCGTAGGCAACCCAGTCATTCTTTTCTGACTCATTCTCGGCGGTATCGACGGAGCCGCTCGATACTGCGAGTAGCAACGCATCAATTTCTGATTGTGAAAGGACCTCGGACATGCGCGACCTCGGGTAGATCTAGTTAAAATGAAATTGGGTGAAATAAATTTCACGGATATTGCCGGTTTTGAGAAGGCCATTGATCGACTTAATCAAATCGGCGCGAAGCTTCTTAATGCCTTCCTTCTCGCGAAGTTCGGCATAGGTGCGGCTGGTGAGTAATAGGATGATGGCATCGCGTAGGGCTGGACGCTTGAGCGCGATTTCGTCTTCCAGTGCAGCGTTATCGAGTTCGAGTTCCATTTGCATCTGCAAGAAACGCGGACCGCGATCGCTCGAAATATTTACAAGGAAGCTTTCGAGTGGATAGAGCACGCCAAGTTCTGGTGGGATGAACTCTTTTGCAGGAGAGGGCTTTACCTCCTCTGCCTTTTGCGCTTGTTCGATTTGCGCGGCCTTATCGGAAAGACCTTTCATTTTTTCCCACAGCTGCGTGACGACGTAACCGAGCGCAGACAGCACGACGGTATTAATCATCACCACAAGCAGAGTGACGAACGGCAGTTTCTCAGACTTCTTTTTTTCAACAGGCGCAGAGTTAGTCTCTGCTGCTTTCACTTCAGCGGCATCAGCCGGCATAAAGTCACTCCTAGTTTTCGTGGAATTAGAAAATGATGGATGGGTTCACCGGTTAAGTGTGCAATTGCAATGCCAGTAGCGCACTGCAAGATTTGACGGTCACTGTGGCGAGAGCGCTGTGTCGTCAGCGCGAGAGTTGTCAGGTTGACGATTATAGCGTCAGAAGTTTGGCGAGAATCGGTCATGGAATGGGGCGGTGCATTTTATCGTCGAGGAGTGTGACGCGTGGGGGAAAGAAGTGTCAGTCTCCCTCACGGCCTTGAAGGTAGCGGGCGTCCGTCGTTGCTAGCGAAGCGAAGCAATCTCCTTACCTGTCCCGGACAGGTAGGGGGTTGGGAGGTTGGGAGTTTGGTTTAGATATCCTCGAGCTTTCGATTTGAGAAGGTTTTCGCCGCCCCTGCTCACCGGGCTATGGTCGCCCGGTGGCGGGTCGAAGTTGTTGGGTGGTTTTTGGGGAGGCG
>Ga0163144_10016741_pt1 | contig 15001 bp, 16 predicted proteins | sample OliLak19BULKMAT1_FD_123175 | JGI IMG/M metagenome (GOLD analysis project Ga0163144, IMG submission 123175) | Freshwater microbial mat bacterial communities from Lake Vanda, McMurdo Dry Valleys, Antarctica - Oligotrophic Lake LV.19.BULKMAT1 | ecosystem: Environmental > Aquatic > Freshwater >... | reverse complement strand
GCTGGCGTAGAAGGCGCTCACCACCTGCTTCAGCTCGGGCGGCAGCGCTTCCGTCAGGGCGTTGAGGAAGCACTCCATCGCCAGCAGGCTGCCCTGCAGCTCGTCGACCTTGGCGCGCAGCGCCTCGAGCTCGTGCACCTAGGACCTCGAGATCGTCGCGATCAGCCGGGCGGCGAACTGCTCGGCGATCGCCCGATCGGCCGTGGCGCTCTCGAACCGCCGGTCCTGCTCGGCGATGTCGGCGAGCGCGAGGCGGTCGCGCTCTGACCGACAGGCGAGCCCGAAGGCGCGAAAGACTTCGGCTTCGCCGTCGTGGGGGTCATGGGATGCACTCATTCGCAAGCTCTGGCAATCGTCATGCCCGTCCGCGGCCTGTCCTGGGGTCGAGAGGGATAAGAATACGCGGAGCCGGGAACGATCTTGAAGATATCCGCCGCCGTTCGAAACTCACCCGTCGAGCATGCCGTCGTCGTCCGCACCGGCGGCTCGGAGCAGACCCTGGCCGTGCCTGCGAAGCCGACCGGTGGCGGGTCGAACGTCAACGGCGGCGAGTTCCTGATGCTGGCCCTGGCGACCTGCTACTGCAACGATCTCTATCGCGAAGCGGCTCGGCTCGGCATCGTCGTCGAATCGCTGGAGGTGGAGGCCAGCGCGGAGTTCGCGGGCATCGGCCTGGCTGCGAGCGACATCGGCTATCGCGCCAAGGTCTCGTCGCCGGCTTCGGCGGCCGAGATTGCCGAGCTCCTGCGCGTCACCGATGCGGTGGCCGAGATTCACAACACGGTTCGCGCCGGCGTGCCGGTGACGCTGCAGCAGGCGTAGCGGTCGGCGGACTTGGGAGGATCGATTGCCATGAGCGAAACGTCCGATTGCGGAGAGGCGGCCGCCTCGGCCAGGAAGCTGCAGCTCGAATGCGAGAAGCTCGAGCTCGAGCTGGCGGCGCAACGCGCCAGCGCGCCCAAGCCCTCGCGCCGGCAAGTGGCGCTGCAGCTCGTGCCGGCCCTGACCGCCCTGATCTCGATCGCGGGCTTCCTCTGGGGCGTGTGGCTCTATCAGGGCAGCAAGGACAAGGACCGGCAGACGGCGGAGCGCGAGTTCATGAAGCCCTGGCTCGAGAGCCAGCGTTCGATCTACACCGAGGCGCTCAATGCCGCGGCGCTGCGCGCCAACGGCCCGGACACGCCGGCGCGGGCCAAGGCCGAGCAGGACTTCTGGCAGCTCTATCACGGCCGCATGGTGCTCGTGGAGACGAGGGAGGTGTCGGGCGCGATGGTGCAGATCGGGAACTGCTTCGATCGGGGCGATGCCGCCTGCAGCGTGAGCCGGCGGCAGGAGCTGACCCGGGGGCTCGCCAGTGCCATGGCCCATTCGATGGGCGTGACCGCGCGGATGACGTACGAGGACTTCGCCCGGAACCAGTTCAGGTATGCGCTGGAGCCGGTCGCTGCGAGGCCCTGACCCCCGCTGCAAGAGCTGCCGGTAGCGACAAGTACCAAGTCAAGGACGTGATGCTGCCCGAGCTTGGCCGCTCGATCTGCGAGATCGAGAACAGGCTCGAAGAGCTCCAGATGGCGAACGCCATCCGGATGCACGGCAGCGGCGGCGCCTCTTGGCGGTAGTTGCCCTCGGGGCTCGGCGAGAGTACGCCTACGCAGCCGTCCGCCGTTCCCTGACCGTCGTGGCGCCGGGCTTGGCGACCCGGCCCGGCACGAGCCGGGGTTCGGCGCCGAGCCAGTAGAGGCCGTTGGCCATGATGCAGAAGCCGGTCGCAGCGAACCAGACCATCGCCACGCCGACGAAGCCCGTGAAAGCAAGCCACCACGGGCTGTGCAGCAGCGACAGGATCGAAGCGAGCGTCAGGTTGATGCCGACGGCGAGATAGATTCGTCGTTCGAGGTACCAGCGGTCGGTCTGCAGGAAGTACCACTGGCCGGGCTTCCAGCCCGGGCGCGCGAGCCTGGGCATGAAGCCGAGCCGCGCCAGGACGTTGCCGACGATGCAGAAGCCGGTTAGCGACACCGCAATCGACGAAAGCGCCGTCGCGACGACGAGCAGGATCCAGAGCGGGTCGACCAGAGCAGCCAGAGCGGTCGCGGTGAGCAGCACGAAGCCGGCGACGAGCCAGACGGTGCGTTCGGTGTACCAGTCGCGGGTGGGAACGACGTAGAGGCCTGGGCGGGGCATGGAGACTCCTTGAACTCTGCCTGTCCTTTTATAGCCGCAAGTCGGCGCGCGCATTTGCGGCAACTCAATTCCACCCCAGGTCGGGTCGATCTGGGCGAGCGTGCTGTCCACCCGGGTGCGCGGGGCACTTCGATTTGCAAGCCCGGTCGCCGAGCAGAACGCCAAGACGAGCATGGGCGAGCGCACCCTGCGCGGCAGGGCGCGCTCCGAGTGAGTCGACTTCGCGCGCACCCGGCGGCTTTCGCCTGACACCGACTGGCACAGCAGCCTATAGTGCGACAGGAACCGAACCGAGCCTGGGTGCAACGTCTATCACTTCGAGCAGATGGTCGAGTCATCGACAACAACACGGTGGACGAATAGGATGGTCAAACCGTGGTGCATCACAGCCGCACTTCTGGTGGTCACGACGTCCGCTCGCGGGAACCCAGCCGAGAATGACGCGGCGATGGTCCGCATGGCGACCCGCAGCGGCTGCATGGCCTGTCACGGCATTCTGCCAAAGCCCAGGCGCGCCGACGGGCTGCCTCCGATCGCGCCGGCGTGGCGCGACATCGCGATCAAGTACAGGGACGACCCGGGCGCATCGGATCGGCTCACCCGCACGGTCATGACTGGCTCGAACCCGCGTACCCGGCACTGGGTGGGCAAGGTGAGTCCCGTCACGATGCCGCCGAATGCCGTGGCAATCACCGAAGCCGACGCTCGCGTGCTCGTCAACTGGATACTCGTCCTGACTCCATAGCCCGGACCGCAATCGCTCGCCGGCGCCCTCACGCATCCGCATCGAGCGATGCGCCATGGAGACACGGATGGACTCATCGCGTGAGGTCAAGGGGCGTCACCCGGAATTCGCCGCCAATCATGGGGGTAGCGCGCATCAAGACCAGCGCGGCTCCATCGGCGAATGCCAAGGGTTCACACGGTTCAACTGCGGCATCCTGTGGCCGGCAACGCAGCGCGCTGGCCGGGCCTGTCGCCGCTCGCGTCCGAGTGCCATTGCGCGCCTGACTGTCGGCTTTGCGGGCCGTGACATGGATGGCGAACGTCGGTTCAGGGTCGCTTGTTCCAGTTGGGTTGATGCTGTCATCGCGACCGAATTCCGCATGAACTTAGCGGTCTGGCGGAGACGGTGTCCGCTCCAACCCTATAGCTGGCTTGCGTTTTCGGACGGATTGATCATTTCCCCCCCATAAAACCCCCCAAACCGATAATAGATGGAAGCGATGGCTTGAAACGGGCGACGTCTCCGTACGACCCACCGCTGAGAAGCGCTCAACCCAGGGCCGAATCTCGATCTCCGAGGCAGGCGCTGCGCGGTTGCGCAAGCAGATCCACGTGGGGGTTGATCTCCTCGTCGATGAAGCGCTTGAGCGTGCGCTGGATCTCCTGATGCTCGTGGGTGTATTGCATTACCGTGCGGGCCATGACTACGGATAAGCCCGCGCTGAATTGACGGTGCACTTTTCCGACAATGGCGCATCCCCTGGACCGCCGACGCATGCGCCTTCCTTCGCCACCCGTTGCCCCTGTCATGTTGATCAGCCGGCGGCGGGTGCTCTATGCGGGCCTGCTCGGCCGTCACACGCCGCACACCCTCGGCGCTACGATCGTCTATGCAGCCATCGAGCAGCCGCTCGAGCTGAAGATCGGCGGCGGGGCCTGGCTCGCCGCCGACGCTGCCGTCGTGCCGCCCGGCGTCTCGCATCAGGTGCGCTCCTCGGGGCGCATGGTCGGCACGCTGCTGATCGAGCCGGAGTCGCTCGAGCCGGGGCAAATGCTCGAGCGGCTGGGCACGGCCCGGGGCGTGTTGCCGAGCGGGGACTTGCCGGAGCGCTTTCGCGCCCTGTGCGTTCGACTCGCCGCCGATGGCGCAAACGCCGTTTTCGACGACGACCGCCTCGACTGCGCCCTGTTCGGCCAGCCGCTGCGCGAACGGACGCTGGATGCGCGCATCGAGCAGGTGGTACGCCGCATCCGCGAGCAGCCGTGTTCCGGTCACGCGGCCGGGGCGGCGGCGGAGGCGAGCGGCCTGTCGACATCGCGCTTCCTGCATCTGTTCAAGGCCGAGGTCGGCGTGCCGTTTCGCGCCTTTCGCACCTGGAAGCGGGCGCGCGAGCTGCTGCACCATGCCAACCGCCGTCTCAACCTGGCCCACTTCGCGCTCGAAAGCGGCTACCCCGACTCGACGCACTTCAGCCACACCGTGCGAAGGATCTTCGGCCTGAATCCGCGCGACCTCTTCGCCGGCTCGCGCCGCCTGGCGATCTACAGCGGCGACGCCCGGGCCTGAAAACGACAGCCACTTCGCGCAAGACGGGGGCCGCTCCCGGCGCCCAGGATCGCGCCATGCGCGCCGCCTTCGCCCCATGATTCATCCCGTCGACGCTTCCCGCACGCTGCGCATCGGCGGCGCTTCGGCGTTCTGGGGCGACAGCACCGACGGCCCGGCGCAGCTCGTGGATTCGGGCGAGGTCGACTTCCTCGTCTTCGACTACCTCGCCGAAACGACGATGGCGATCCTCGCGGCGCAGCGCCGTCGCGACCCCGCTATCGGCTACGCGACCGACTTCGTGGAGACGGCGATGAGGCCGCTTCTCGCCGAGATCGCCCGGCGCGGCATTCGCGTGGTCGCCAATGCCGGCGGCCTGAATCCGCGCGCCTGCGCAGCGGCGTTGCAGGAGCTCGTCGCCGCCGGAGGGCTCGACCTGCGCGTCGGCATCGTCGAGGGCGACGACGTCGCGGCGAAGCTGCCCGAATGGCGGGCCGCCGGTCGGGTCGATAGGGTCCGGGGCCAGCCCCTGCCGCCGACCGCGCTCAGCGCCAACGCCTACCTCGGCGCCTTTCCCATCGCCGCGGCGCTGGACGCCGGTGCCGACATCGTCGTCACCGGCCGCTGCGTCGACAGCGCGGTGACGCTGGGCCCGCTCATCCACGCCTTCGGCTGGCGCGCGGGTGACTTCGACCGGCTCGCCGCCGGCAGCCTGGCCGGCCACCTGATCGAATGCGCCTGCCAGGCCACCGGCGGCCTGCATACCGACTGGGAGGACGTGCCGGACTGGCCGACGATCGGCTACCCGGTCGTCGAGGTGGCGAGCGACGGAAGCTTCACGCTCGGCAAGCCGCCGGGCACCGGCGGCGTCATCCGCCGCGCCGCCGTCGCCGAGCAGCTGCTCTACGAGATCGGCGATCCGGCCGACTATCGCCTGCCCGACGTGACCTGCGACTTCTCCCACGTGCGCATCGAGCAGGTCTCTGCCGAGCAGGTGCGGGTGAGCGGGGCGCGCGGACGGGCGCCGGGCGCCGAGCTGAAGGTGTCGATGACCTGGGCCGACGGTTGGCGCTGCGCCGGCAGCATGGTGATCATCGGCATCGATGCCGTCGCCAAGGCACGCCGTACCGGTGAGGCGGTACTCGCCCGCACCGGCCGGCTGCTCGCGCAGCACGGCTGGCCGGCCTTCACGGCCACGCATGTGGAGGTGATCGGCGCCGAGTCGATGTACGGTCCGCACGCGCGGGCCGGGGCGGCGCGCGAGGTCATGATGCGCGTTGTCGTCGACCACCCGATGAAGGAGGCGCTCGAGGTGTTCGCGCGCGAGATCGCGCCCGCCGGCACCTCGTGGGCGCCGGGCACGACGAGCCCGGGCGGCGGCCGACCGGCGGTCTCGCCGGTGGTGCGTCAGGCTGGCCTGATGTGTCCTCGCGCCGACGTCGTCGTTGCGGTCAGGGTCGACGGCCTGCCGATCGGCGTGCCCGACGATCTGGCCGAAGGCACGGTGTCGCGGCCGTCCCCTGGCGCCGACGCGCCGATGCCGGCAGCGGCCGATCTCGCTGCCTTCACCGGCCCGGTCGTCGGCGTGCCGCTGGTCCGCCTCGCCTGGGCGCGCAGCGGCGACAAGGGCGACCTCGTCAACATCGGCGTCATCGCGCGCCGGCCGGACGCCTTGCCCTGGCTGCTCGCGGCCGTCACGCCCGAGGTCGTGCACGGGTACTTCGCGCACCTCGTCGAAGGACCGGTGCAACGCTTCGACGTTCCGGGCATCGACGCCGTCAACTTCGTGCTGCACCGGGCGCTCGGCGGTGGCGGCACCTCGTCGATGCGGATGGACCCGCTCGGCAAGGGCTTCGCGCAGATGCTGCTCGACCTGCCGGTGCGCGTGCCCGCCTTCCTGCTCGACAGCGACGACCTCGCCGGCGCCGCGCCATGATGCAGGCGCTCTGCGACGACCTTCGCGCCGAGTACAAGGAGCTGGCCGATCTGGTCGCGTCGTTCGGCGCTTCGCAATGGCAGGCAGCGACGGGCTTCTTCCACTGGACGCCCTGGGACGAAATCGCACATCTGCTGTATTTCGACGAGACCGCCTTGCAGGCGCTCGACGATGCCGACGCCTTCGCCCGCGATGCCCGCACCCTGACCGAGCGCACCACCGTCCGTGGCGAAGCGATCAGCGCCATCGCCCGCAGCGCCTACGGCCACCTCGACGGGCCGGCGCTGGTGGCGCGCTGGCGGCTCGCCTTCGCTCCGCTCGTCGACCGGCTCACCGCCTTCGCACCCCGCGATCGCCTGCCCTGGTACGGGCCGACGATGAGCGCGCGCTCGTTCGCGACGGCCCGGCTGATGGAATGCTGGGCGCATGGCCAGGATGTCTGGGACGCCGTGCGGCAGCGCCGGCCGGTGCACGCGCGGCTCGCCCACGTCGCCCACCTCGGCATCTCGACCTTCGCCTGGAGCTTCGTCGTTCGCGGCCTAGAGGCGCCGCCGCGGATGCCCTTCGTTGCGCTGGCCGGGCCGGGCGGCGCCCCGTGGACCTGGGGCGAGCCCGCGTCGTCAGAGCGGGTCAGCGGCCCCGCCGAAGACTTCTGTCTCGTCGTGACGCAGCGCCGCCACATCGCCGACACGCGGCTGCGCGTCGAGGGCGACACCGCCTCCCGCTGGATGGCGGTGGCGCAGTGCTTCGCCGGCGAGGCGGCGATGGGCCCGGAGCCCGGCGTGCGCCGCATCGACGCCGATGGTCGCTGACCCGCGGGGCGGCGAAGCACCCTGGACCCCTCTGTCCGAAGCAGACCGCCAGACGCTCGTTCCCTTGCTGGCCCTGACCGGCGCGGCGCTCGGCGCAGGCTGCCCGTCGGAGTACAGCTTCACCAACCTGCTGCTGTTCAACGCTGTCCACCGCTACGAATGGCGTGCCGGGCCGTGGCCGTCGATCGCCGGCGTCACCTACGACGGAGCGCGGCACGTCATGCCGCTGTTCGACCTGGGTGCCGTGCCAGCGGAGTCGCTTGCGACCCTGCTGCGCGGCCGCGACGTTCTCTATCCGCTGGCCGAGTCGCAGGTCGCGCTGCTCGCGCCGGGTCGGTTCGAGGTGCGGGCCGAGCGCGCCGACGCCGACTACCTCTACAGCGCGCGCACCTTTCTCCACTTCCCCGGCCGCGCCTTGCAAAACAAGCGGCGCCAGGTGCGCCAGCTGCTCGCCGACCATCGCGTCACTCCGGTCGCATACAGCCGTGCCGAGGAAGCGGCAGCGCGTACGGTGCTCGCCGGCTGGACGCACGACAAGGCCAAGGCAGCCGGCGACGCCGACGAGCCGGCCTGCCGCGCGGCGCTCGCCGATGCCGAACGGCTCGGCTTCGCAGGCCACCTGCACTACGTCGACGGTGAGCCGGGCGGCTTCGTGCTGGCCGAGCGGCTGCATGCCGGCGTCTGGGCGGTGCGTTTCGCCAAGGGGCGCACGCGTTTCCCGGGTCTCTACCCGCACATGTTCCAGCACCTGTGCCGCTCGCTCGGCAGCGACCTGCGTTTCCTCAACTTCGAACAGGACCTCGGCCACCCGGGTTTTCGCCAGAGCAAGCTCTCCTACGGCCCAGCGGGATTGATCGACAAGCACCGGGCCCGTCTCGTCGCGCCGGCCGCCCCCGGGGCCACCGGCGACCACTTCGCGCAAGACGCGGCCTCGCGCCCGGCCTAAGCTGCGCCAGCCAGCCCGGCCCGGGCCGGCCACCGACCGATGCCCGCTGCCGAACCCGCTCGCTATCCGCACCTGCTCGCGCCGCTCGCGCTGGGCGAGGTGGTGCTGCGCAACCGCGTCGTCATGGGCTCCATGCACACCGGGCTCGAGGAGGCGCCCGACGGCCACCGGCGCCTGGCCGCCTACTACGCCGAGCGGGCGCGCGGCGGCGCGGCGCTGATCGTCAGCGGCGGCCTCTCGCCCAGCCCGGAGGGCGTGCAGTGGGCCGGCATGACCGCTTTCTGCAGCGACGACGAGGCCGAGCGTCACCGGCCGATCACGGCAGCGGTGCATGCCGAGGGCGGCCTGATCGCCCTGCAGCTGCTCCATGCCGGCCGCTACGCGCACCATGCCGACGGCCTGGCCCCGTCGGCGCTGAAGAGCCCGGTGTCGCCGGCCACGCCGCGCGCCATGACCGAAGACGACATCGAGCGCACCCTCGACGACTACGCCGCTGCTGCGGCACGCGCCGAAGGCGTCGGCTACGACGGCGTCGAGGTGATGGGCTCCGAGGGCTACCTGATCCACCAGTTCCTCAGCCTGCGCGCCAACCAGCGCAGCGACGCCTGGGGCGGCGCCTACGCGAACCGCATGCGCTTCGCGGTCGAGGCGGTGCGGCGCACCCGCGGGCGCACGTCGGCCCGCTTCATCATCGTCTACCGGCTGTCGATGCTCGACCTCGTCGAAGGCGGCAGCACCTGGGCCGAGATCGTCGCGCTCGCCCGGGCCGTCGAGGCCGCCGGCGCGACGCTCGTCAACACCGGCATCGGCTGGCACGAGACGCGGGTGCCGACGATCGCCACGATGGTGCCGCGGGCGCTCTTCGCTGGCGTCGCCCGGCGGCTGAGAGGGGAGATCGGCCTGCCGGTCGTGGCCAGCAACCGCATCAACGACGCCGCGGTGGCCGAGGCCGTGCTGGCCGCCGGCGATGCCGATCTGGTGTCGATGGCGCGGCCCTTCCTCGCCGACCCGGACTTCGTCGCCAAGGCTGCCGCCGGCCGCGTCGCCGAGATCAACACCTGCATCGCCTGCAACCAAGCGTGCCTCGACGAGAGCTTCGCCGGCCGCGTCAGCTCGTGCATGGTGAACCCGCGCGCTTGCCGCGAGACCGAGATCGTCGTCGTGCCGGCGCGCGTGCGCCGCCGCATCGCGGTCGTCGGGGCCGGGCCGGCCGGCCTGGCGTGCGCCGTCACCGCGGCCGAGCGCGGCCACGAGGTGACGCTCTTCGACAGCGAGCCGCACATCGGCGGCCAGTTCAACCTCGCCCGCCTCGTTCCCGGCAAGGAGGAGTTCGGCGAGACGCTGCGCTACTTCGGGCGCCGGCTCGCGCTGCTCGGCGTCGAACAGCGGCTCGGCCGCGCCGCCACCGCCGCCGATCTCGTCGCCGGCCGCTTCGCGCACGTTGTCCTGGCAACCGGCGTGACGCCCCGGCTTCTCGATCTGCCCGGCGCCGGCGACCCGAAGGTCGCCAGCTACGCCGACGTGATCGCCGGCCGCCGCGAGGTCGGCGCCCGGGTCGCGATCGTCGGCGCCGGTGGCATCGGCTTCGACGTCGCCGAACTGCTGACGCACGGCGGGGAGGGCGCCGCGCCGGACGCGGCCGCAGCGGCAAGCGGCGAAGCGGCGCGCTTCGTCGCCGAGTGGGGCATCGATCTGGGCAGCAGCGTCGCCGGCGGGCTCGTGCCGCCCGTTTCGTCGAAGCCGGTGCGCCAGCTGTGGCTGCTGCAGAGGAAGCCCGAGCGCGTCGGCGCCGGGCTGGCCAGGACCACCGGCTGGATCCGCCGCACGCTGCTCGCCCGGCGCGGGGTGCAGATGCTCGCCGGCGTCGACTACGAGCGGGTCGGCCCGCACGGGCTGCACATTCGCATCGGCGAGCAGTCGCGCCTGCTCGAGGTCGACAGCATCGTGCTGTGCACCGGCCAGGAGCCGCTGCGCGTGCTCGAGGCGCCGCTGCGCGCGGCCGGAACGATACCGGTGCTGGTCGGCGGCGCCCGCCACGCTGGCGAACTCGACGCGGTGCGCGCCATCCGCGAAGGCACGCTCGCGGCGATGGACTTCTGACAAGCCGCACAGCCCATGGCCGACCTCACCCTCGTTGACACCGTTCAGCGCCAGGCGCGCGAGCGGCCGCAGGAATCGGCGATTCGATGCGCCGACCGCGTGCTGAGCTTCGCCGACCTCGATCGCGAGAGCAGCCGCGTCGCGGCCGCCCTCGGCGCGATCGGCGTCGACCGCGGCGACCGCGTCGCCTGCCTCACGCAGCACCACATCGAATGCCTTCTGCTGATGCTCGGCGCGTGCAAGCTCGGGGCCGTGTGCGTGCCGGTGAACTGGCGCCTGGCGGCCAGCGAAGTGGCCTACGTGCTCGGCCACAGCGAGGCCGTGTTCGTGCTGGTCGACGCCGGCTTCCTGACGGCCGTGACGGGCGCGGCGCTGCCACGCCTGCGCCGGATCGTCTGCACCGACCGCAACGAGGGCGCTGCTCTGTCGTTCGCCGACTGGTGCGGCGCCCACGATGCCCTCTTCACGCCGCTCGACCTCGCTGCCGACGACGACGCGCTGCAGCTCTATTCGTCGGGCACGACCGGCCTCCCCAAAGGCGTCGTGCTCACGCATCACGGCCTGCTCTCGACCTGCGAGACCGTCTCCGGCGAGTGGGGCTTTCGCGCCGGCGACGTCAATGGCAACCCGCTGCCCACTTTCCACGTCGCCGGCATGACGATGCTGCTGCTGACGGTGTTCGCTGGCGGCAGCACCGTCGCCTTCTCGACCTTCGATCCGGCGGCGTTCATCGACGCCATCGGCAGCGAAGGCATCACGCACGCCTTCCTCGTCCCGGCGATGCTGCTCTTCATGCTGCAGCAGCCGAACGTGCGGCACGGCGACTACGGGCGGCTGCGCCTCATCGCCTACGGCGGCTCGCCGATCTCCGAGAAGCTGCTGATCGATTCGATCGCCACCTTCGGCTGCGACTTCCTGCAGGTCTACGGCCTGACGGAGGTGTCGGGCCCGGTCACGTTCCTCATGCCGGAGGAACACCGGCGCGCACTGTCGTCGCCGGAGCATGCGCACGTGCTGCGCTCGGCGGGCCGGGCGGCCGGCGGGGCGAGCCTGCGCGTCGTCGACCCGATCGATAGCACGCCGCTGGCCGACGGCCAGGTCGGCGAGATCTGGATCGAGTCGATCCGCAACCTGAAGGCGTACTGGCGCGACGCCGAGGCCACCGAGCGCGCCTTCCCCGAAGGCCGCGGAGAACGCGGCGGCTGGTTTCGCAGCGGCGACGCCGGCTATCTGCGCGAGGGCCTGCTCACCATCCACGACCGCATCAAGGACATGATCGTCACGGGCGGCGAAAACGTCTACCCGGCCGAGGTCGAGAACGCGCTGCTGCAGCACCCGGCCGTCGCCGACGCCGCGGTCATCGGCGTGCCTGACGAGATCTGGGGCGAGTCGGTCAAGGCTTGCATCGTCATCAAGCCCGGTGCGCAGGCCGATGCGGCCGCGATCATCGAGTTCATGCGCGCCCGGCTGGCGCACTACAAGTGCCCGCGCAGCATCGACGTCCTGGCCGAACTGCCGCGCAACCCGAGCGGCAAGCTGCTCAAGCGCGTGCTGCGCGAGCCCTTCTGGAAAGACCGCACCCGGGCGGTCAATTGAACCCACAGACCCGCGAACGAACCACCAAGGAGACATGACATGAACCGCACCCTTTTCCCCCGCCGCCGCCTCGCCGGCTCCGCACGGCGCCCGCTGCTCGGTGCTGCTGCGGCAGCGTTCCTGGCCGCGGCGCTCGGCGGCCTGCCGACGCCCGCCGCCGCCCAGGAAGAATGGCGCGTCACCTCGGCGGCGCAGCCGGGCCTGCTGCGCGACCATCACGTGCGCATCGCCGAGTCGATCATGCGCGGCAGCGGCGGCGCGCTGAAGACGGAGTTCCAGTTCGTCGCTAGCGAGCAGGAAGCGCTGCAGCAGGTCGTGCGCGGACGGCTCCAGGTCGGCGTCATCTCCGTCCTCGGGCTGGCCTCGGTGGCGCCCGAGATGGCCGTCTTCGCGACGCCGTACCTGTGGGCCACGCCGGCCGAGGGCGACGCGGTGCTCGACCGACACGCGATGCGCATCGTCGCCCCCATTCTCGATGCCAAGGGCCTGGTCCTGATCGGCATGGCCGAAACCGGCTTCAACGACGTCGTCGGCAAGAACGCGCTGCTGACGCCGGCCGATGTCAAGGGCAAGAAGATCCGCGTCTCGCCGGCGCCGTCGTCGCAGTTCTTCTGGAGCAGCCTCGGCGTCAACGGCGTGCAGCTGCCGCTCGGCGAGATGTTCCCGGGCCTCGAGCAGGGGCTGGTCGAGGGTGCCGACCTGCCGTTCGTCTACTACATCACCACGCCGGCGGCCAAGAGCGCGCCGCACGTGACGCTGACCCGGCACACGCACCTCTTCAATGGCGTCGTCGTCAACAAGGCGGCCTGGGTCAAGCTCACGCCGCAGCAGCAGGAGGGCATCCGCAAGGCGGTGCCCGCCTACGCCGCGCTGCGCGGCGAGGTGCGCGCGGCCGAGGGCCCGCTGATGGCGAAGTTCGAGAGCGATGGCGGCAAGGTGCACCGTCTCAGCGACGCGCAGCGCAAGGCCTGGTACGACCTGGTCGCGCCCGGCCAGCCGGCCTACGTCGAGAAGATGGGGCCGGCGGCGGCGGCACTGTTCGGCGAGCTGCAGACCGCCCGCAAAGAGCGCTGAGTGACGGTGGAAGGAGACGCGCGCGGCGCCGGCATCGGCCGGGCACTGCAAAGGCTGCAGGCTGTCGAGAAGGCGGTTGCGGTGCTGGCCATCGTCATCGCCGCGGGCGCCCTGGTCGCCGACCTGCTCGGTCGCGAGCTGTTCGGCCACGGCCTCTTTGGCGCGCAGCGCACCGCCGTGCATTTGACGTTCGTCGCCGGCCTGCTCGGCTTCGTGCTCGCCACCGGGGTCGGTGCGCACCTGCGCGTCAAGGCCAGCGACGCGCTGCTGCCGGCCCGCTTCGGCCCCGGTCTGGCGCGCGCCGGCGATGTCGTCTCGGTCGGCCTCCTGCTGGCGCTCACCTGGTACAGCGGCCGCTTCGTGCTCGAGACTTTCCATGTCGGCGAGCGCTCTGCGACGCTGCCGATCCCGATCTGGCCGGTGCAGGCGGTGATGACCTACGCCTTCTTGTCCGCGGCGCTGCGCCATGCGGGATATGCCGCCTTCCCGGCGCTCAAGCCGGCGTCGGCCGACGAGCTCGCGATGGCGCGCGACACGCCGCTGCCCTGATGACGGCGCTGCTGCTCGTCGCCCTGCTGTTCGCGATGGTGCTGCTTCGCCAGCCGATCCTGCTCGTGCTCGCCGCCGGCACCGCCTACGTGCACGTCGTCCTGGCGAACAGCAAGTTCGAGTTCATGATCCAGGACCTCTGGGCGGCGCTCGACAAGGAGATCCTGCTCGCCGTACCGATGTTCCTGCTCGCCGGCGCGGTGATGACGCGCGGCAGCATCGCCCGCCGGCTGATCCGAGTCATGACGGCGCTCGCGGCGCCGGTGCCGGGCGGCCTCGGTGTGGCCGCCGTGCTCAGCTGCGCGATCTTCGCGGCCATCTCCGGCTCGAGCATCGTCACCATGCTGGCGGTCGGCAGCGTGATGTTCCCGGCGCTCATCGCGGCCGGCTACTCGCGCTCCTTCTCGATCGGCCTCATCTGCGCCGGCGGCACGCTCGGCATCATCATCCCGCCGTCGATCCCGATGATCCTCTTCGGGATCATGACCGAGACGTCGATCACCAGGCTGTTCCTGGGCGGCATCGGCCCCGGCCTCCTGCTCACGCTGCTGCTCGGCGGCTACGTGGTGCTGAAGAACCTGCACCTGCCGCGCGGCCACTGGGACGGCGGCGAAATAGCCGGCGCCTTCCGCGAAGGCGCCTTCGCCCTGGCGCTGCCGGTCGTCTTGCTGGGCGGCATCTACTCCGGCCACCTCACGCCCACCGAATCGGCGGCGGCGGCGCTGGTCTATGCGCTGGTCATCGAGATGGTCGTGCATCGCGAGCTGAAGCCGCGCGACTTCTACAACATCGTCGGCGAGACGGCGGTGCTGCTCGGCATGCTGCTGCCGCTGATCGCCTTCGCCACCAGCCTGAGCGTCATCATGGATTACCAGCGCATCCCGCAGGCGCTGGTGACTTGGGCGCAGACCTTCATCCACGACCGGACTACGTTCCTCGTCCTCACCAACCTGCTGCTGCTGGTGGCGGGCTGCGTGATGGAGGTCGGCTCGGCGATCGTCATCCTCGCGCCGCTGCTGATGCCGCTGGCCAAGGTGTACGGCGTCGATCCGGTGCACTTCGGCATCGTCATGACGGTGAACCTGGAGATCGGCTACATCACTCCGCCGGTCGGCCTCAACCTCTTCGTCGCGTTGGCAGCCTTCAAGGCGAGCTTCGGCGAGGTCTGCAAGGCGGCGCTGCCCTTCATCGCGATCATGCTGTTCGGCCTGGCGATCATCTCCGCCTGGCCCGCGCTCACGTACGCCTTCATCCGATGACCTCCGCCTGCTACTTCACTACCTGCGATTGACATGGCCCGTCTCGACTCCACGCTCGCCGCGAACAGCGACGCCTTCGGCGCCAACCGCGCCAGCATGCTCGCCTTGATCGAGCGCGTGCGCCGCTGCGAGCAGCGCGCGGCAGAGAAGTCGGCCGCCTCGGGGCCGCGCTTCGCCCAGCGCGGCCAGCTGCTGCCGCGCGAGCGCCTGGCGCTGCTGCTCGACCCGGGCCGGCCCTTCCTCGAGATCGCCAGCCTGGCCGGCCTCGGGATG
>Ga0163144_10016738_pt1 | contig 15003 bp, 7 predicted proteins | sample OliLak19BULKMAT1_FD_123175 | JGI IMG/M metagenome (GOLD analysis project Ga0163144, IMG submission 123175) | Freshwater microbial mat bacterial communities from Lake Vanda, McMurdo Dry Valleys, Antarctica - Oligotrophic Lake LV.19.BULKMAT1 | ecosystem: Environmental > Aquatic > Freshwater > Lake... | reverse complement strand
GCACCGTGACATCGCCACAACGTGGCGCGCTGTCCGGGGTAACGGTGACCGCAGCTGGTGGGCCTGCTGCGACCACGAGTGCGACCGGCACGTACACGATTGCCAATGTGCCAGGTGGCTCGCCATCCGTATCGCTCGGCACGGTTCCAACCGGGTGCACCGCGCCGGCCGCACAAACAGTCACCGTCACCGCAGGTGCGACCGTTACCGCGAACTTTGCGGTCACGTGTACGGCAACAGCAACCACCGGCACAGTATCCGGCAAGATCTCGCGCGTGAGCGACGCGTCGGGGATCGCGGGTGTGCGCATTCTGCTGCAACCGGCCGGGGGTGCGGCGGTGGGTGCCGTCACCACGGCCGCTGACGGTCGTTACACCGTGGCCAATGTACCAGTCGGTGCTGGCTCAACCGCCGGTACCGGCTCGATCACGCTGGCCGACTTGCCGATCGGATGTGCAGCGCCAAGCTCGCAGACATACAGCGGGTTGACTGCCGGCGGCACGGCGACGAAGGACATCGCGGTCACCTGCCAGACAGCAACGACCGGCACGCTCACCGGCACGATCACGCGCAGCACCGGTGGTGCCGCGATATCGGGTGTGCAGATCACGGTCACACCGACCGGCGCTGCCGCGCTGCCGGCAGTGACGACCAATGCAGGTGGTGTGTACACCGTCACCAGCGTCCCCGCTGGTGGCGGCAACATCACGTTCGGCGGTTTGCCAACGGGCTGCACCAATCCGGGCGCGCAGAGTTACACGGGCGTGGTTGCTGGCGCAAGCGTCACGAGGAATGTCACGGTGACGTGCACCGCGCAGGCGCACACGTACTCACTCACGCCGTCATGGGGGGCCATCACGACCAGTGGGCCAACCGGTCGTCAGGTGACGCTCACGCTCGCCGTCAATATGGGCGGGGCACCGGGCAGACCCGATATCAACGGAGCGAACGCCGACAGCTTGGCTGGACTGACATTCAACATCGCATACAACGGGATGTCGTTGGATTGGCTCTCGCGCGTCGGCCTCACCCCGAATGGCGAGTTCGACCTCAACATTGTCAACGAAATCTCTCCAGGTACCGCCAACACGCAACTCGTCGGTGCGATCGCCAGCACCAGCGGCCAAACCGTTGGTGGCAGCGTGCCCCTCATTCGTCTCACCTTCAACATCGCAACGGGATTCTCCGGTGCAGTCACTCCGGTGCTCACTGTGTCTGAGGCCCTCGCGACCATATTCCCCATCAACGTCACCACGAGTTTTGTGGTGGTGCCGATTCCAACACTCACCATTCCGTGACGATACAATCGCGCGACCACGTAACGAACACCCATCGTGACGCACGCGTCGCGTTCACCTTTGCCTCGCCTGCGCCAACGCACGCGACAACTGTGAACGATCGCACCGAAAGAGGGCTAACCTCCGCGCAGCATTTGCTTTCGATCGTGCACTCGCGTGTTGGTCCGCGCCAATAACGCAACAGCGCCAATGATGAAAGTGAATGAAAGTTACCACAACGATTGCGCGACAAACTCGTGAGTATTGCGCGATGATTCTTCGATGATTCGTGTGCAAACAGTTTAGTGCGAACAGAACGCCGCGTGCATCATGCACGCGGCGTTTTGTAACACTGTCTGCATTTTCAACTAACGATACACATTGACGTCTTGGTTAGTGACAATGGCCACCTAAAATCGCGGTGCTCCACAACTCCGGTCGGTCCTCACGCAGGCCGTACGACAATGGCAAACTTGGCGAAAGCCAGCGACGCAAAACCACGAGGCTACCGCGCGACACACATTTCGACGAGACACGATCGATTCGCGGATGAATCGATGACTGTCCGTCGCATCGCCATTTGGCGCCTGCATGTCGCGTCATGCTAGTCGGGTCACCGCACGATCGAGAAGGAACTGACCTCGCCCATGTCCCTTGGTTGAGGTACGCACAATGCAGAGCCTTTCGCACTACGGTCGCCGCGTCACCGCGTTGACCACCTCCGCCGCGCTGTTGTTGCTCGCGGCATGCGCCGCCGAGTCGCCCGCGCCGGCGGCGCCGGTTCTCCCCGGCAACCCCGCGATTCCCGCGCAGTACCGCGGCGCGGCGTTCATCATGGACGTCAGTGCTACGAAGAAGACCGTCAAGATCTCCGCGCCGGCGGCCAGTATTGCCAACAGGAACGTCGCTGCAAATCTCAATCTCAACGTCGGCGACGAGCCGCAGCTGTCGCTGCTCGGCGGTGACGTGATCGACCTCACCGCGACCAACTTTGTCGCTGGTGCGGTCGGAGCGGTCCAGCCGGGCAAAGTGTTGATCACGTTCGATATGCAGATCAGCAACAAGCTCTCCGGGATTCAGTTGATTACGCCGACGTTCCCGACGCCACCGTCTGGCGTGGTCGGCGTGCAGGCGTTCCCGTTTGAAATCTCGGTCACCACGACGTCTGGTGGCGTGACAACCATCGGCAACGAAGTCATCGTGGTCTCCCCGCGCTTCGGCGCCGTTGTCCCCAGCTCTGACTGGGGTGGCTCGCCGCACAACTTCTTCAACGATGTTGGCTGCCCCGTAACGGCCAATGATTGCTTCCGCTACGAGTCGTTCGGCACCATCGGTTCGCTGGGCGCGTCGACGCCGCAACAGGTCGGCTTTCTCATCGACGCGACCGTGGGCGATTTCCGCGCCAAGATCATCGTTGCCGCCGACCTTGCTCCGACCGTGGTTCTGGCCCCGGGAACTGTTGCCGGAACGGTGACGTCGCCGCAGCTCGGCAATCTGGGCAACGTCGCCGTCAGCGTTTCGGGCGGCTTCTCGGGAACCACCATCGCCAACGGTTCGTACTCCATCGCCGGCGTCGCGACGGGTTCGCGCACGGTCTCGGTGAGCAACCTGCCCGGCGGCTGCACGGCGCCCGCGTCACAGAACGTCACGGTCCCCACCGGCGCCACAGTCACCGCCAACTTCACGGTCAATTGCACCGTGCCGACCGGCACCATCGGCGGAACGCTCCTCAGCAGTCTGGGTGGCGGTCTGAACAACGTGTCCGTCGTCGTGACGCCGACCGGTGGCTCGGCCATTGCCGCCGTGACCACGAACGCCGCTGGTCTGTACACGGTCACGAACGTCCCGACCGTGCCGGCCACTGGAACCGTCACGTTCAGCAACCTCCCGGCCAACTGCACCAACCCGGGCCCGCAGGCGTACTCCGGCCTCACCACGAGCGGCCTGACGATCAACCGCACGATCACCTGTACGCCGGCGCCGACCACCTATCCGCTCACCGCCGTTTGGGGCGCGATCACCAACACGGGTCCGACCGGACGCCAGGTCACGCTGACGCTCTCGATCGACATGGGCTCGGCTCCAGGCAGCCTGGCCATCAACGGCGCCGCCGCGGATGACCTGGCCGGTATCACGCTCAACGTCGCCTACAACGGTCTCGGCCTGGACTGGATCTCGCGCACCGGCCTCACGCCGAACGGCGAGTTCGACCTGAACATCGTCAACGAAATCGGTCAGGGCACTGCCGGTGCACAGGTCGTTGGCGCGCTCGCCAGCTCGGCCGGCCAGACCATCACGGGCAGCAACCCGCTCGTTCGCCTCACCTTCAACATCGCGTCGGGCTTCAGCGGCACGATTACGCCCGTGCTCACCGTCCCTGAGGCACTGGCGACGACCAGCCTGATCAACGTGACGTCGAGCGTCACGGTGTCGATCCCGGTCCTGGTCATCCCGTAAGCGATTCAGACTCTCGTTGTCGCGCGCCGGTGGGTGGTTCCTCACCCGCCGGTGCGTGACGGCGTCATCCACTCCTCAGGAGATTCGACATCATGCAGTACAGAACTTCCACATTTCGCCGGACGACGTGCGCCCTCGCGGTGCTCGGTGTCCTGGCGGCTTGCGAACGATCCGACACGCTCATTGCACCGAGCGCGCCGCTCGCGTCAAGTGCGTCGCTGGCCCTCGAAGTGTCCGACGCGAATGCGTCGAACGGGCAGCAGGTCGCCATTGCGATCGCCAACGAGTCCGGCAGCGCCCTTGGAGCGGTGCAGGGCTACCTCCGCTTCAAACCAAACCAGCTGCGTTTCCGCGGTCAGGTGCGCGACGCCGCCAGCAACGAAATCCTGCTGGTGAATGAGCAGGACGTTGCTCGCGGTGAGCTGCGCCTGGCCGCGCTGAACGCTGCTGGGCTCAATCGCACATCACCGCTGGTGTTCGATGTACTCGACGCCGGATACGCGTCATCGCTCTCGTTCGTCGTCGAAGAGGCGGTGCTGAACGGATCGCCGGTTGCTCGCACGAATGTCACGGTTGACGCGGCGTACCATGTCAATCGCGCATTGGGTGGCCTCGCCGCCCCGGCCCATCTGTCGGTGCAGGATTGGAGCGACATTCTCTCCGCGCAGGGCACGAGTGCGGCGGAGCCCGGCGAGATCCGCAACGGTCTCAAGTTCGGCGACACGAATTTCGACGGCAACCTCACCCTCGCCGACGCGCTGTACGTGATCAACATCTCGGTCGGTCTGAACGAGATGATCGTCGGCACCGACGGCACGGGCCCGGTGGGCGATCGTGACGCGGTGGTGGCCGGAAATGTGAGTCCGGCCAACTCCCCCGGACTCGGCGAAGTGGGCGATGCAACCCCGCCGGGGCTCGAAGGCAACGGATCCCGCGTGCTTTCGCTGGCCGACGGTCTGGCGATCATCAACGAATTCGTCGGCGTGGACCAGCCGGTTGTCGGGGAAATCATCCCGGGCCGTCCGCTCGTTCCGGTCAGCAACCGCATTGTGATCAGCGCCAACGTCACGACGAACACGACCTGGACCAACGGCAACATCTATGAGCTCCAGGGCGGCATCGTGGTCACCAACAGCGCCACGCTGACCATCCAGCCCGGTACGCTCATCGAAGGCCAGCAGGGCACGGGTCCTGGCATTGGCGGTGCGGCGCTGTTCGTCGCACGCGATGGCCGCCTGGTGGCCGACGGCACGGCGCTCCAGCCGATCGTCTTCACCTGCAAGGACAACGGTGCTGCGCGCTTCAAGGGTTGCTGGGGCGGCATCAGCGTCCTCGGCAACGCCGCGCTCAACGACGGTGCGCTCAACAGTCCGATCATCACCGGTCGTGCAACCACCGGCGGTTGCCGCGAGAAGACGGCCGAAGGCAGCGCCAATCTCGCCGTTGGTCTCGCGCTTTATGGCGGCTGCAACGACAACGATGACAGCGGGATCTTCCGCTACATCCGCGTCGAGTACGCCGGCTTCCGCTTCACGCCGACCAACGAGTTGAACGGTCTGGCGCTGTATGGTGTCGGTCGCGGAACGATCGTCGACTTCGTCCAGATTCACGCGGGCCTCGACGACGGCCTCGAAATGTTCGGTGGTACGGTCAACATGAAGCACATCGTCGCCACGGCCAACTCGGACGACAGCTTCGACTACACCGAAGGGTGGAACGGCGACGCGCAATTCATCATCGTCCAGCTGGACTCGCTCGATTCCGACAAGGGCTTCGAGCAGGACAACTACGAGTTCGGCAACGACTTCACGCCGCGCGCCACGCCACGTATCTACAACGCGACAGTTATCGGCAAGGCGTTCGTGACCAGCACGTCGGGCACCGCGGGCAATAACGCCGTCGGCGGCCTGCACGTGCGTCGTGGCACCTGGCCGAAGATGTTCAACTTCCTCGTGCAGAACTTCCCGTTCGCTCTTGATATCGACGACACGGCAACCTGCACGGGCTGGAATACGGCGGCTGGTTTCGAGATCAAGAACTCGATCTTTACGCAGAACACGCGTCTCGATGCGAGCGACACGCCGGATCCGGCGTGCGAGGCCAATGAATCGGCCGCGATTCTCCTCGCGGGTTCCAACAATCTGACTCCCGCCACGAGCCCGCTCATCAGCCCGCTCGACGTGCGCGTCCCGGACTGGCGTCCGGCGTTCGGCACGGCCACCGGCGGCGCGGTGCCGCCGGGTTCATTCTTCGACGCAACGGCCACCTACATCGGTGCCGTGGCGCCCGCAAACGCAACGAAGAGCAACATCCCGTGGTACTCTGGCTGGACCCGAGGCTGGGCGACGGCGACCACGCCGTGATTTGAGTAGAAAGCAGGCGGTCCGGCTTCGGTCTGCCCGCTGATCTGTGTTTGCTGGTCCCGGGGATGTGCGCCTGCGCGCACGTCCCCGTCAGGCATCACCGGTTGTCGCAGAATGCCGATCGTGCGCCGCCGCGTACCGGACAGGCCACAAGGTGATCACGCTGCCAATTTGATCTTGCCTCGACTACTGGCGACCGTCGATCCTACCGGGTGATGCCAACGACGACGCAGCTTCTCCGATCGATTGCACGCACGTGCGCGCTGGCAGCGGCCGCCGGTGCCATGGCGAGCTGCCTGGCGGAATCGGCGACTGGTCCGAATGGCGGCCGCCGACCTCCTTACCTCGCCGTCGTGGTGACGGTCGATGCGCCGCCTGAGGTCACCTCGCGGGGTCCCTACACCTTTCGCGTGCGGGAGCTATCGGGCACGCTCGGCGTTGATACAACCTTTCGCGCGTCGCCGCGCGATACCGTCATCCTCTCGGTGACAGCGGCGTCCTATCGCGTCGATATCGGCGACGTACCGCCGACGTGCGGGGTGCGCGATGGGACCGCACAAGCAATTGTCGTCCCGCCGAACAGCAACACATCGCTGGTGCGCTTCAGCATCAACTGCGCGCCTGCGTTGGTCGTTGCGGCTTATACCGACGGCGTCACGCCCGATCCGGACTATGTCTTGTCTGTGCAGGGCGCGCAGGGCGAGGCGTATGCGGCGGTGCTCGCTGCCAACGACACGGTCCGCATCCCCGGCCTCCCGGCCGGACGCTACGAAGTCACGCTGCGGCACGTAGCGTCCAACTGTGTCCTGACAAATGACGGCGCAAACAACGTCACCGTGACGATCGCGCCGAGTGGCGGCGCATTTGTGCCGTTCCGCGTCGTCTGCTCCGATATCGCGCGCCGTCCAAAAGTCGTACAGTTCAGTGCAAGCTATCTCGACGGCACGATCGGTTATGTTTTGCGCGCCGCCGACCCGGACAAGGATATCGAGCGCACGTTCGTCGATGTGACGGACTGCAACAAGCGCAGTCAGCTCGCCGCCGGCGGACGTCGCCGCGGCGGATTTTCAGGTGCCCCCAACGTTACGCTTCGGGACACGGCGGTCATCATCGGCGCGTACGATCTGGGCGTGAGCGACAACGCCTTCGTCGGTCGTTGTCTCGCAACGTGGGTCGCCGATGAACGGGGCAACACCTCGGATTGGGTCGAGATTCCGCTCGTGAAACGGGATGCTGCACGAAGCCCCGTCATAGGATCGTTCAATGCCAAGCTGAACGGCACGCAAGGTCTCCTCGTTGATGCCGCCCTCAGTGACCCGAATGGCGATCTGCTCGGGATTTTCGTGGTGTACCTGCTGCGCGACGCCGTTGTGTCGTTCCCGGCCGATGGGCAGCCGGATCGCCTGCTGGCGCAACCGGCCGGAATCATTGGAACGGTCGTTCCCGAGCTCCCACTGGGTGTAGGATTCGGTCTGTGGAACGACTACCTGGGTGCCATCATCTACGCGCTCGATCGAGCGGGCAACTTCACTCGGCGCGAAGACAACGATCTCGCGCGGTAGCGTCCGCGCTATTTCACGCGCACCACATAAAGGCGCGCATTCGCAAAGGCCGATGCGCCTCCACTCGTCGGCGACATGCGCAGTGTTGCCGGTCCGGCGGCGGCGCCGCGCGCGAAGAGAAAGTAATTGCCTGAACCCGAGCGTGACGACATCGTCGCGTCAGCGGGCAGCGTCGTCACGCGCAACGGGAAGACGCCCCCGTTCAGACTGGTCATGGCATCGCGCATCGCCCAGCTCGAATAGCGATAGCGCGCCTCCAGGCTCGTCGCACTGGTGTCCGCGAAGTTGGCCACCAGAAAGCCAGGCAGAATCTGATCGAGTGCAACCCGTGCCCGCGCTTCGAGGTTGGCCACATCGACCTGCGGCCCGGCAACTAGCGCCCGCGTGAACGCGCGCGCATCGACGCCCGCATACTGATCGATCGCGTAGCGCACGAGTGCCCACGCCGCTCCGCGCGGCGCGAGTTGTGACCCCGCGAGCGCGCTGATCGGTGAAGCGAGATCAGGGCGCTCCATCCACAGACGGAAGCGAAGCAGATTCTGACGAAAGTACGAATCGTAGTCGTCGAGATCCACGAGAACATCGGCATACCTGAGGCGACGGAAGTCGCTGTACCGGCGCACCGCGCGCCCAACGGCCTCCTCGGCGAAGTGCGAAAGTCCTTCGTTCAGCCAGGTGACTTCCAGCGTCGCTGAACGTGACACCGATTGGCGCACACCTTGGTTGATCAGGTGCTGCAGTTCATGCGCGGTGGTGCCGCGTGACGATTCCCTGGCCGTGGTGAGCGAGAATCTGTTTCCGTTGATCTGTCCGTTCGGATCGGGCGCAAGCAGGTAGATGATTTCCTGCTCGTTGCTCGACTCGCAGTTGTAGCCCTGCGATGGAATCGACCGCGGCAGCAGATCGCCTGAGTAGAAGAAGCCGCCGGCGAAACCGAGCGAACCGGGCGGCGTCAGTCGATTGATCGCGGCGGTGAAGAGGATCGTGATCTTCCCGTCGCCATTGATGTCGGTCGGAGTTCCGAACCATTGCGCGTCGACCGGATACACGACGTCATCGAATTCCGTTGCGATCTCCTGAAAGTCCGATGCACTGAAACCACCATTGGGCGCCTCCGTGTCGAGCACAATCAGTGCACGAGTTCCCACCGCCTTCACCACACCGCGAACCTGACGATAGTTCGTGCACATGTTGCTGCTGGCGGCGTTACCCACGCGAAACGACAGCGTGTCGCTCACGCGCGGAACGGCAGACAACGCGCTGCGGGTCCTTCGCTCGAAAGCGCGACGCGCTTCTGCCGCCGTGGCCAGCGCCGCCAGTGAGTAAGGCTCGAGCTGGGCACGCTCCTGCTGCCGGAGACGATGCTCAAAGGCTGACTGGAACTGGTTCGGACGGTCATTCTGAGCGTCGTCGCCGCCGGTTTGCATGGAGGCGTTGCTGGCAAATCCAGCGGGCAGTTTCGCCGCGGTGCTCCCCAACGTGCCCGTGCCGAGGAATGCGTTTACGCGGTACGCCTGCACATCATCCGCTGTCGTCGCGGCGTTGGCCGAAACGAAGAGATGCTCGCTGGCCTCGGCGCTCGATCCGAGGATCACGCACGAAAGCACCGACTCTCCGCTCAGCAGACGCACTTCACCGCGACGCAAGGACAGTGGGGTGCTGCAAGGAGGGTCAACAGGTGGTGACCCGGGTGAATCGCCGCAGGCGCTCAGGATGGCGATGCACAGACATATCAGAATCCGTCTCGGCATGCACGAACGATCCGAAGTCACCAACACAAGCGTAAGGCGCCTCGGGCCATTGTTACTGATCCGCGATGAGCTGCGATACGTGGCGCGCTTGTGACCGTTCGCTGCGATTACGGAAACCGCGCCACGTACCGGCCCACGTCGAACTTGAGCTTGGCCCGCGACGTGACCATCGGCCTGATCCCGCCCCAGATCGGCTTGTTCCCCCATGGCCGATCCCAGAGCCCCAGACACCACATGATGCCGCCCACGCTGTTCGGATCGCGACCGTCCAGCGCCCATTTGTCATTGAGATGAAAGAGCCACGCGCGCGCCTGCTCGTAGTCGCGGGTCCAGAGCATCATCGTCTTCCCCCAGAGCATGCGCGGGTAGTTGTGAATGAGCCCTGTGCGCACCAGCTGGCGCTGCGCGGCGTTCCAGAGCGCGTCACCCGTTTCTCCCGCTTCGAGCGTTGCGAGATCGTACAACATCGGGCGCGGGTCGTTCACATGCTCCGCCATCGTGCGCTGAATCCAGTCCGGCAGTGACGAGAGCTGGTCAAACGCCGGCGTGCGCAAACACCAGTTGTACGACAGCTCGCGCCACGTCGTCACCTGTTGCACAAACGCGTCGAGACTTTCCGCCGGTGCGCCAGACGCACGCGCATCCCGCACCACGCGCGCCGTCGGCAACTGCCCGTAGTGCAGATACGCAGACAGAATGCTCGTGCCATCTTCATCGCTCGCCTCGTTGCGTCGCTCGGCGTAGCGCGGCAGCACTTCGTCCACAAAATGCGCCAGCCGTGCCTCCGCGGCGTCCGCACCACCACGCATCGCCACCGCCGGCACCGTGTGGTCGATCTCACACGACGCCACTTCACGTGCGATGTCGTCATCGCTCATCGTCGTCAGCGGCAGCGGGGTCGTGCGCAGCGTGTCCAGCAACGACGCGCGCAGCCGCTCGCTCACCGACACGGCCGGTACGCCCTCGTCCACCGGCTCGATGGCGTGATCGAGCAGTCGCCCGATCTTCGGCCGAATCGTGCGCGCCGCATACTCCGCCTTCTCGAACAGCCCGTTCGGCACCGTGCACACACTGTCGATCGCCAGCACCCGACAGCTCACCCGGTCGGCCAATCGCATCGAGCGTTCCCGAATGCCAGCCGTCGGAAAGAGATCGGTGAAGACGACATAGGCGCGCGCCGCCAGCCGATCGAGCACCCGACGGTCGTCGTCCCGGCGGCGACGCAACACGAACTGGTAATGCAGACCGAGGGCCGCGGCTCGGCGCGCCGTCTGCCGAGCGCCCTGCAGGATGAACGTGTGGTGGCGCTTGGAGGCGTGCAGATACGTCGGGTCGAGCCCCTGGTGAATGACCAGCGGACGGTTGACCCGATTGGCCGTCCGGATCGCCGCCCGGAGTGCCCAGTTCTCTTCCAGACGATGCGTCGACTGCATCCAGTAGAGGACGTACTCGCCATCGGCGTGGTAGGTCTTCCCGTTGAGGTCGACCGTGCGCGGGACGAGTTGGTCGCGAACGTAGTCGGAGGCGAGCGGATGCGGCACTGAGGTGGGTTGATGACGACGGGTTGAGCGCGACGCGCGGCCCTGCGTTGGTGTAAGCGCACGACTGGGCCGACACCGTTCCCCGTTCGTGTCCAACCCCTTGTATGACTTGACACTGCCCTCGCCTGGGCTACCTTCCCGTCGTAACCGAACGGCCCCGCGCTTCAGGTGCGGGGCTTTCCGTTTCGACGGAATCGTCAGATTTCGCGTCGTCGGGGCTGTAGCTCAGCTGGGAGAGCGCTGCATTCGCATTGCAGAGGTCAGGGGTTCGAGCCCCCTCAGCTCCATAGATCGTTCCAGACATCGCAGAATAATCGGGTCAGACCGTGACGGTGGAACACGAGTTTGTGACCCTCCGGGAACCCTGATCGTAGTAGTGTGTAGAAAGCAGCAACGATGGCCCGCCGCCGTTCGGTAGGACGGAGAGTTCCAATGACGGCGCGCGTGGCACACCTAACCCCCCGACAGGCGAGAGCCCAGTCGGGGGGTCGTTGCATGGGCGCAGGTAGAGCTGGCGGCGTTCATCGATAACCACCAAGTGTCGGGCTTCGGGTTCGGGCTTTGCGTGGTGAGTTCGCATGGCTCGCGTCTTCGCTCGGATGCCTGACCCTCTCGCCCACTCAAAGCCCCAAACCCCAACCCGAAGCCCGACACTTGGTGGTTGAAGTTTCCGTTGCTTCCGCGCCCTGAGCTATCAGTTGCGCATCGCCCCGATATCCTCCCGCATCGCCTTCATCGCCTCCGCCAGGAACCGGTTCTCCTCTGCCTCCGCCGCGCCCGCGAAGTCGCTCATCGCGGTGAATCCCAGATTGCCGAGAAAGCGGACGATCGCGCTCTCGCGAATCGCCACGTCGAACTGACGGTTGAGGATCGATTGGCCCTGCGTGCCCGTGTTGACGCCGAGTCGAAAGGTGATGCCTTTCCCTTCGAACGGGCGCTTGAGCGGGGTCTGTAGCATTCGTTCGGTGAACAGCGGCAGATGCCATTCGGGCTCCGTGGTGAAGCGCATCGCCCACGCTCGGTCGTTTGGCGTGTTCACGTGCACGAACTCGCCCTGCATCCTGGAGACACCGACGGTAAACAGGCCGAGCTTCGCCTTCGCGTCGACGTGGAGCTGCAACGAGTCCGGCATCCGTCGGGCGGCGCCGAGCAGCGGCTGAAGCTCCCCGCGACGCGAGCGAAACCGTACGACCATTCGCTGCTCCGCCTGCTGGGTGTCCAACCAGTCTGCGCCGGTGCGATCGCTCAGGCGAAATCGGTAGCGTGAGGGCTCGACGTACTTGCGAACAAACTTGGCCAACGCCGGAAACTGTGCCTTCAGCGCCTCGTCGCCGACGAGAACGTGGAGCGCAACAATCGTCGAGCCGTCGGACTGTGCGGCTGTGTTGATCGAGTCGATCGTGAACAGTCGGCCCAGGGCCTGTGCGGTTCGCGGAAAGGCCGCACGATAATCGGCGCGCATGACCTCTGCGGGGCGTTCCGCCGCCGCGAACAGCGCACGGACGACGTCATTCAGGCGACTCGGCGGCATCGGGCCGATGGCATGGTCGACTTCGGTTACCCAGCGCCAATCGTTCTCGCCGGGCAGTCGGCGCAAGAGCGTCAGGTGACGCTCGTCGCCCGTACGCGCGGGAGGAGCGACCGTCGCCTGTTCGCGGAATGAGAACTGTCCGTTGATCAGCGACGCGGCGAGCAGGAGTTCGCGCTCGGTGCCACCGGGGCCGTCCGACGACCGCGTCCAGAGGGATGTATCAGGCGCCAGCTTTGACGGTGCCAGTGCGTATCGCGCCACACGCATACGGGCGCGACTGAAGCGCGGCGAACGCACCACATTCGTGAAGCGCTGTTCGATCGCGTGGGCGAAAGCGTCGGCGTTGGTCCGTGCGGCCGCCAGGTCAGGACCGTAGGACAGCACGACCGCCTTGCACCCCGAGAGCGCGACGAGCGCGAGCAGCGTGCTGACGGCCCGCACAGAAACGGGAATTTGCATGTCGAGAGATACACCGCAGATGCCGTGTCTGTGCACGTCCGTTGGTGACCCGTGCCGGAACCCGGTCGAGGCGGGTTAGCTTACGCGACTCACATTCACTCAGCCCACGCCGTGTCCGACCCTTCCGTAACCGAACCAGTTCCCGCGGCGCACGCCCCGCGCCGTGACTTCATCCGCGAGATGGTGGCAGACGATGTGACCATCGGCCGCTTTGGTCGCGCGCCGGCCACGCGTTTCCCCCCGGAGCCCAACGGCTTCCTGCACATGGGGCACGCAAAATCGATTTGCCTGAACTTCGGCATCGCGAAGGAGTTTGGTGGCAGCTGCAACCTGCGCTTCGACGACACGAACCCGGCCACGGAAGACGTCAAGTACGTGGAGGCGATCAAGCGCGACGTGCGCTGGTTGGGCTTCGAATGGGACGGCGAGTACTACGCCAGCGACTACTTCGAGCAGTTGTACGAGATCGCCGAACGGCTGATCACGAACGGCCGCGCGTACGTCGATTCGCAGAACGAGGAGCAGATCCGCGAAGGGCGCGGCACGGTGACCACGCCGGGCACGCCGAGCGCGTTTCGGGAGCGCGCTGCGGCCGAGAACCTCGAGCTGCTGCGTCGCATGCGCGCGGGCGAGTTCCCCGATGGTGCGCACGTGTTGCGCGCGAAGATCGACCTCGCACATCCGAACATGATCATGCGCGATCCATTGCTCCTGCGCATCCGGCACGCGCATCACTATCGGCGCGGCAACGACTGGTGCATCTACCCGCTCTACGATTTCGCGCACGGCTTGAGCGACGCCATCGAAGGCATCACACGCTCGTTATGCACGCTCGAGTTCAAGGACTCGCGCGACATCTACGACTGGCTGGTGGTGCAGGCGGGCTACGTGAATCCGCCGCAGCAGACCGAGTTTGCGCGACTGGAGCTCGACTACACCGTGCTCAGCAAACGAAAGCTGCTGCGACTCGTCAACGAGGGACACGTGAGCGGCTGGGATGACCCCCGCATGCCGACGATCGCCGGGCTGCGTCGGCGCGGAGTGCGCCCCGACGCGATCCGGGCGTTTGCCGACGCGGTGGGCGTCACGCGCAATCGGCAGCGCGTGGAGATCGGGATGTTCGAGCACACCATACGCGACGATCTCAACATGATCGTGCCGCGCGTCTTCTGCGTGCTCAACCCGATCAAGGTCGTGCTGACGAACTATCCGGACGGCGAAGTCGACGAACTCGATGCGTCGTACTATCCCCATGACGTGCCGCTGACGGGATCCCGCAAGGTGCCGTTCACGCGCGAGTTGTACATCGAGCGCGACGACTTCATGGAGGATCCGCCGAAGAAGTTCTTTCGTTTGGCGCCGGGCCGCGAAGTGCGGTTGCGCTACGCGTATTTCATCACCTGTCAGGACGTCATCAAGGACGACGCGGGGACCATCGTGGAGTTGCACTGCACCTACGATCCGGCGACGCGTGGCGGAGATGCGCCGGATGGCCGTCGCGTGCAGGGGACGATCCACTGGGTGTCGGCGGCGCACGCGATCGATTGTGAGGTGCGCCTGTACGATCGTCTCTTTGGGAAGCCTGATCCGGACGACGTGGGCGACGATGAAGACTTTCTCGACGCGCTCAATCCGACGTCACTGGTATCGGTGCGCGGCGCGAAGGTGGAGCCGAGTGTGTTGGGCGATCCGTCGGACACGCGATATCAGTTCGAGCGCACGGGGTACTTCTGGCGGGATGCGGAGGATTCGACGGCGGATCGGCCGGTGTTCAATCGGATTGTCGGGTTGCGGGATAGCTGGGCGAAGGAAGTGAAGAAGGGGTGACGCCGACACGGGCACTACCGTCTACCCTGTGGCAGTCTTAGTTTGCCAATTCGCCGCACGGGCGTGTAGTCCGGCGCGGCGTGCTGCCCCTTAGCTCAACTGGCAGAGCGTCTGACTCTGGATCAGAAGGTTCCAGGTTCGAAACCTGGAGGGGCAATGCAAAACGCCCGCTGTCACGAAAGTGATGGCGGGCGTTTGGTCTTGCCGACCGCGAGCCGTTCGCTATCGCTTATCG
>Ga0163144_10016736_pt1 | contig 15005 bp, 16 predicted proteins | sample OliLak19BULKMAT1_FD_123175 | JGI IMG/M metagenome (GOLD analysis project Ga0163144, IMG submission 123175) | Freshwater microbial mat bacterial communities from Lake Vanda, McMurdo Dry Valleys, Antarctica - Oligotrophic Lake LV.19.BULKMAT1 | ecosystem: Environmental > Aquatic > Freshwater >... | reverse complement strand
GGCTTCACTCTCATCGAAATTCTTTTAGTAATGGGAATTATTGCTATTTTGGCTGCGGTTGTGATTGTGGCTATCAATCCAGCACGACAGTTTGCGCAAGCAAGAAATTCTCAAAGAACGAGCAATGTATTTTCAATATTAAATTCGATAAGTCAAAACATGGCCGACAATCAGGGGCTTTTTGCGTGTGCAGCTGGATCATTGCCGACGGTGGCAACAGCTATAAAATCAACCGGTGGATATGATTTGTCAGAATGTGTTTCCCCAACGTACCTGTCTGTTTTGCCCATCGACCCAAGTGCGGAAGGTGCCCGTTTTGTGAATAGCGATGACTACGATACGGGCTATACGATAATTCAAGATTCTACAACCGGACGCATAAAAATTTCTGCACCAGAGGCTCTCAACCTGAGTGAGCTAGAGAAAGAGATTTCTGCCACGAGATAATTCTGGGATATAGATATATAGTGATTAATATATTTCGCCGGCGAAAGTTGAACTTGATTCGTGGAGTGAGTTTGATAGAGGTCATTCTTGCCCTCGCTATTTTTTCGGTGATCGCATCCGTAATGTTTTCTTCATTGTGGGGTATCGAACATTTGGGTTTAGGTAACGAAAAAAGAATCGTCGCTCACAACCTTGCGATTAAAAGAATCACGGATACGGCATTTGATTCAAATAGTTCCGACCCTGACGTCTGGGGTGAGCGTATTTTTGTTGGGGGTTTGGAGAGTAATTTAACTAAAAATAATATCTCGCAATGTCAGTATGTTGTCAGCTCAAACTCAAAATGGATAACGGGGTGGGGAAGTACATCAACCGTAATTTTTTCGTTCATTGATAGTGATCTTGAAATTGCAGAGCACTATGGTTTGGACTGTGGAGGTCACCCGTCAAGGTTTAATGCCTCAGGGTTTGTGCCAAGAACTCCCAGTGTATCTGTCGAACTAGAAAATCAGATAAATTCTCTGGATCTTTTTGGTGGCTTAGCGTATGTGTCGCTTAGAACGGACGCGCCAGATGCGGATGACCTTGAAATAATAGACATTTTAGAAAATAAAGAGATTCGCAATACCTTCGACACGGGTGAAATAGTGAGCAAAATAGATATAGCAAATGGAAATGTATATGTTGCTCAGAATAGCTCAACGACTCAGCTTGCGATTCTTGAAACGAATTTCGAAACAAGCGGTCCGACACTTTCTGTTTCAGCTACCTCAAGTTTGCCCGGTGTTGCCGGAGCGCGCCCTGGGGCCGTCAGTATTTTCTACTTCGACTCAAGGGTGTATGTCGGCACAAAGCGAACAGCTGGTAGGGAATTCCATATTTTTGATGTGTCCGAAACTACCCAGCCGAACTGGCTCGGAAGCCGTGAAATAAACCACAACGTAAATGACATTCAGGTAAAAGATGGGTTTGCATTTTTGGCAACATCGGGAAATGTTCGAGACATGATTGTGTTAGACATTCGTGATCCAAGTAATGTCGTGCAGATTGAAACTATAGATTTGCCCGGAAATGAAGATGGTCGGACAGTGTATGTAGCTGGAAATAAAATCTATTTGGGTAGACACAAAGGACGGGCGCCAGGGCATGATGAACTTTTTGTATTTGAATTCCTGACGAACTCTGCCGGGGATCTAGAAGAAATTGTGACTCTTGGTTCTGCTCCAACTGGTGCTGATGTTACAGATATTATTGTTTTAGGTAGTACTATATTTGCCACTACAGAAAACCCTCAATCTGAACTTCAGATTTTTGCGTTTAGTGAGTCTGGGGAATTGGCACAGGTGCACAGTGAGAATTTTTCAGAATATACAAATGGAATAGATGCTGAAGACGGTATTTACGCTATTTCGGTGGGAAAGTATGTGCACATTTTTAATCAAGAATAATAAATGATCCGTACTTTTAGAAATCCAAACCAAGGAATAACCCTTATCGAAGTGTTGCTGTATACGGCATTAATTACTGTTTTTATTACCTTAGCTCTACCACTTCTTGTTGATATCCATATCTGGCAAGGTAAACAAAATAAGCAGTCGAAGGTGCTTAATGAATATCTTTTTGTCCATGTTTATTTTTCAAATCTAATCAAATATTCAAGGGAAATTGCAGTTCCGTCTGTCGGCCAATTCTCTGATACCCTTGCTTTGACTTCACCAAACAACGAACAGGTGAGACTTGGACTAAATAAAAACGGTGCTATCTATGTAGAGATTGAAGGTGGGGAACAAATAAATCTAACGACAGATAATATTGCAAATGATATTAATTTTGCCCGGTCACAGGTCGGCGTTTTAGAAAAAATTGAATTTTCCATAACCTTCGGTGATTTACATTTAGGCACGTCGAGTCTCATCATTTCGCATGATTAATAAAGATATCTACAGAAACAGAAAGTCCCAAGGATTTGTTTCTTTATTTATTGTATTAATAATCAGTATGCTATTTGGAGCATTGTTATTTTCCTCGACTCAAAAAATTCACACTATATCTAGAAACATCACACTTTTAAATGACTCAGACCACGCGTGGCTCGATGCACTATCTTGTGTCAACATTGCTCGCTTGAAGATTTTTACTGAAGCAGAAAACCTAGTGGGGGAATACGATACAGAGTTTGGAACCTGTAGTATTGATCGGTTTATAAGCGCATCCGGTGGTTTCATTCTGCAAACTAGTGCCGAACGCGGGGGAGTTGTTCATAATCTCGAAGCATTGGTTGACCACGATACGTATCAAGTTCGTGAGCTGTTAAGTCTGCCGTAAATGGGTTAAATAAGTATGTTTTTGGAAATGTCCTTAAAAAGCGAGTATAATCAATTTCTCTTGTGTCGATAACTAATAATTTAAACATAATAAAAATATATGCCTCCAGATATGCCTCCAGATATGCCTCCAGATATGCCTCCAGATATGCCTCCAAAAACATCTCCAAAGAATGCACAGATTTTTAAGGCGTTTTGGACTGGACTAAAACCACAAGCTGGTTTATTTTTTCTGACATTATTTCTGTTTGCTGCAGCCGGTGCAATTGCAGTAACCGTCCCGATTTTTTACAAAAGTTTTTTTGATCTGGTGGCGTCGGCGACCGACAGGGAACTAGCAGCCGGACAGCTAATTAAAATTATATCTATCATTGGAGTTATACATTTAGGACAATGGGTTTTTTACCGCACGGGTATGTTTGTTTTTAATTTTGTAGAAAGTCAGACTATATCTAACTTGAAAAGAAATGCTTTCAACGCCCTGATGTTTCATTCGCATGGGTTCTTTGCAGATAACTTTACTGGTAGTTTTGTACAAAAAATTGGGCGTTTCGCTAGGGCTTTTGAAAGAATGTACGACATGGCTGCATTTCAAATTTTACCTCTTATAATTATTGTTGTCGGTTCAGTTGTCGTTACTTTCACGTTAGCACCAGTAATATCTTTAATAATATTACTTTGGGTATTTTTCTTTTTTGCATTCAATCTTTTTTATTCCAGAAAAATCCAAAAATACAGAATTGCGTCCTCGACCGCGGACTCAAAAACAGGCGCCGTGCTTGCGGACTCAATCGGCAACCACGCCTCCGTTGTAAATTTTACGGGTCATAGCTTTGAAATAGAAAATTTTAGGATAGTAACAGATGATCAAGCCAAGAAAACTAAAAAATCGTGGGATATGGGCGAAATCTCGACGATGTTACAGACCCTTCTTTTATTTATCGTCGAGTTTGTTGTTTTTTATTTTGCAATTAAATTTTGGCAGAATGGTTCCATTACAATTGGAACTTTTGTCTTGATTCAGGTTTACATTATCGGGGTGGGAAATCAGTTGTGGGGGATAAGCCGGATTATTCGCACATTCTATGAGTCAATTGCTGATTCTAGAGAAATGGTCGAGATTATAAATATGCCGCATGAGATTATCGACGTTCCTAATGCCAAAGATTTAGAAATACAGAATGCTTTGATTGAGCTACGAGACGTTTCGTTTAAGTATGGGGCTGTAAACAAAGAAGTTCTGGGCGGTGTAAATCTATCTATTTCGCCAGGAGAAAAGGTTGCTCTTATCGGTCCATCTGGAGCTGGAAAAACGACAATTACTCGTTTGATATTGCGTTTGCATAACACCTCGGAAGGTAACGTATATATCGACGGCCAAGATATTAACCAAGTTACGCAAAACAGCCTTCGAAAAAATATTAGTCTTGTTCCTCAGGATCCCGTTTTGTTCCATCGTTCATTAAAAGAAAATATTCGCTATGGAAAACGTAATGCGACCGATGAGGAAGTAGAACGAGCCGCTAAGCTTGCTCATTGCCATGAGTTTATTGACGTCCTACCAAATAAATACGAAACCCTAGTTGGTGAACGAGGTGTAAAACTTTCAGGTGGTGAGCGACAAAGAATTGCTATTGCACGAGCCATATTGAAAGATGCTCCAATTCTTATTTTGGATGAGGCGACATCGAGTCTCGATTCTCATTCTGAAGTTTTGATTCAAGAAGCCCTAGACACTCTTATGCGTGGTCGTACGACGATTGTTATCGCTCACCGTCTCTCAACTATTCGCAAAATGGACAGAATCATTGTGATGGAAAATGGACGGGTAAGGGAAGAGGGAACTCACGAAGCGCTCGTTAAAGACGAAAATAGCCTTTACAAGAAGCTCTGGGATCTTCAGGTGAGCGGTTTTATTGTTCAGTAAAAATACAATAATTTTGGTGTGTTTGTTGCGAGAACCATGTAACTGTTCACAACAAAAAACCACCTTTCGGCGGCTTTCTGATTTGTTTATTCCGATCCCTTGGATTTACCCAACGTGGACGATCTTTTTGATCTTTGGAGACTTGTCGAAATGAGTTTTTCGAGTAGTACCGATAGACACGATACCTTCTTTTAGAGCGTATAGAGTATGGTCTTTGCCTATACCAATGTTTCGGCCAGGAACGACGTCAGTGCCACGCTGACGAACGACAATAGCGCCCGCATGTGCGAGCTGACCTGAGTTCACCTTAATACCGAGGTATTTTGGATTTGAATCTCTACCGTTTTTTGTTGAGCCACCGGCTTTCTTTGTTGCCATATTTTCCTATATAATTAAGCTCAATGAGTATACCTGATACCCCTAAAAATATCAATATCGTGCTTTTGATTGTCGTCATTGTGGTTTTGGGGTTCTTTTTTGGCTTTGGAAGTCTCAAATTAAGCCATTTATTGGACCAAAAACAGCCAATTCGGGTTGTTTCGGCCCACAGCGACTTCGAAAGCTCTCAAGCTGTAGAAGAGGCTATTTCTGGCGTTTTAAAGGGTGATTATCGCTCGGACTCTAGTATCGATTCGGGAAAGGTCGTAGCTTCAAAGACAGGAACTCGCTTTTATCTTCCAAACTGTGCCGGCGTAAGTCGGATTCTCGATAAAAACAAAGTCTACTTTGAGAATGCAGACGCGGCACTGAAGGCTGGCCTTACACCTGCAGTTAATTGTAAAGGACTTCACCCATGAGAAAGCACGCGGAAATACTTTTCTTTCATTCTGTTGGCTGGGTGTTTATCGTGACAGGTGTCGCCGCTGGCTTTGTGCCGTTTGTGCCCGGCTTTGTAATTGTGATTATTGGTATATACGTGATCTCCCTTCGTTCTGTTTGGTTAAAGAAAAGGCTGGATTTTTTTCGAAAACATTACCCAAGTTTTGACCGTGTCATACTAAGGTTTGAGGAACGGGTAGTAAAAGTTTGGCTGGGTTTTATAAATATAATAAAGTACCCGATTAAGTTTTTCTTTAAAAATAATAAGTAAAAATAAAACCTATGATTGTCGTCGATGTCGAGACCACTGGAACAGATGCCGGTAAACATTCAATAGTTAGTATCGGCGCGGTCGATATGCTCGAGCCAAACGAGCGTTTTTTTGAAGAATGTCGGGTGTGGGACGGGGCGCACATCGAGTCAGATGCATTAAAAATAAATGGCTATACTGAAGACCAGATCCGTGACCCTTCAAAAGCAGGGGAGGGTGATGTTGTTGCCCACTTTTTTTCATGGCTCAAAGGCCGGCCAAACATGCTTCTTGCCGCTCAAAATCCAATGTTTGATCTTGGCTTCATAACCGCCGCCGCATTTCGGGCTCATTTAGATATTCAACTATCGCATCGCTCGATCGATCTTCACACTGTTGCGTATATGCATATGGTAAAGCAGGGAATTGAACCGCCGACCAAAAACAAAAAAACTGATATAAATTCTGACTCAATAATGAAATATGTTGGAATTCCGGCAGAACCAAGGCCTCATATTGCCATCAATGGTGCAATTTGGGAGGCTGAAGCTCTGTCGCGGCTTCTATACGGCAGGAATCTTTTTGAACAGTTCAAACAATACTCGATAGTTCCAATTGTGGTGATAGATAAGTAGTAATATTTAAATAAATTTAGTTAGTAAAAACAAAATAAAAACTCTAAAATAGCCTTATTTAAAGCCATTTACTGGCGACTTTTTAGACCATGAAAAAGCGATTTTGTCATTGACAAGAAAGTCTAGACGTGCTATTATATTAAAGTCCAGTTGATATTCAGCTGGGCTTTTGTTTTATAAGGGTCTCTTGTGTTCCGACAAAGTTTACTAGCCGAAACACAAGATCTCTTCAAATCTATGATTAATATGACAGCAATTGGATTGTATATGCTTCTTTCGACACTTTCTGGTAACTATGCTGCCATGCCGACACCTATTATTGAAACTACTGAAGTCATGGTTCTTGTTGAAAAGAAAGAGGAATCTGATAACGAAATTGATAAAGACGTTGAAGCGCATGTTCGTGAATACTTCAAGGATATTCCAATTCTTGCTGAAGTCGCTAAATGTGAATCACACTTTACTCAGTTCACTAAAAACGGAAAAGTTTTACGTGGTCGTGTAGTTCCCCAAGACGTTGGTGTAATGCAGGTAAATGAAACTTACCATCTTGAAGCTTCAAAAAAGCTTGGTATAGATATTTACACTCTCGAAGGTAACATGGCATATGGCCGACATCTTTACGAGAAAAGGGGAACAAAAGATTGGATGGCTTCTTCTGCGTGTTGGTCAAAGTTTAACGGAATTGCGTTAAAGAACCATTTGCAGACACAGATCTAATCTATGCTTTCTGTGTGATATAGCCTCTACTCCAACCTCAAAACAAAAGCTCACTGATCAACATAACTATATAACTGCGTATGATCGACAAAATTCCCGGCTTCGGCCGGGTTTTTTGTTGGTATGAATATTAATAGTGGGGAAATGGATTTGGACTGGTCTTAATGTCGACTGGGGATAACTATATGAACGTCGCACAATATATGTTTTGCGACACTACGCCTAAGGTAGAAAGGTTCTTTAAAAATAAAAGCCCTCCCCTGCATGCGTAATTTTTTTGGAAGGACTTTGATTTCTGTTATGTGTGTAAATTGTTTTAGGTTATTGAGAAAAAATTTCTTTTCCCCTCTCCCAGAATTCTGGATGATTTTTTTCTTTCATAAAATACCACCATTCGACACCCCATAAGTATTGTTCATTAAAGCCAGTTTTTTTGGCAAAATTCAAAACGTTATTAAACTTGTCTATATCCATTCTACTGAGTGCTGTATCGATCGGGGTATCAATAATAGGCTGTAGGAGCCATGGTTCGAGTGATAGTTCGATCAATATGCTGTCTTTTTTGCCATTTACGAGCTCAATGATATTTCTTTTGATCCTGAAAAATCCCGGAGTGATCGGGTAACGTATTGGACCAAGCGTATGATTCCAAATATAAACATAGACGCTTGTGCCAAACATGTCACCAGCATTATATGCATGATGCCATAAACTGAGTTCGCCACTGTCTGTGACCAAAATTGGTCGACTTGAGTCGAGTGACTTAACGAGCGCAACTTCTTCAGCCAAAAATTCTTTTGTTAAAAAGTCTCCACAGTGATGACGGGCAAACATTGTTAAAAACGGCTCGTTCTCAACTTGCCATCTTTCAATTGCTGGCGATTCTTTGTAACGGTTAACGACAGCTGTTATATAGCGTGAAACTTTTTTCTTTTTTGTGTCGTTATCGAGGTCCTTAACCCAGTCTGGCTCGTGACATTCTGGCCAGCCCGGAAGGCGTCTGCCAACAGCTAATGTGACCTTGGCGTCAACTTTCTCGGCCTCACTGATCTGGTAGTCGAGTTCGGACCAGTTGAAAACGCCATCTTGAGGCTCTGTAAGCGGCCAGTGAGCGGACATTCGGAATTTGCGAACACCAAGATCATGCAGAATAGCATTAAATGTTTCTTTCCAATCCAAACCAAGCTCGTTTGAGTGATACACACTAAAGGAGGCGCCGTATTCAACTGATTCAGGAAGTGCTCGGATAGATAACAGTGTTAGACCAGACGTGAGAATTATGATAACAAGTAGTATTTTTTTAAGCATTTTTCGGACAGATATTATGACAAATTCGTACTCGCGTATTATACAAACAAAACAATGAACCCGATCACTATAAGAGCCGTAGCGAGGGATTTGTGAAGGAACTCGTGCTGATGAATAGTCTCGTCAAAGTATTCAGGCAAAAGCTTTCTAAAGAAAATGGCGAAGATTAGCAGAAAAATATACTGAGTCGCAGATAGGGCATTAACTAAAGAAACGTCTCCCCCCTTTATTGCGAGCAAAATACAAATAAAGCCGAAACCGGCGAGGATCTTATTCCCTATTACGATTTTTGCTTTGTCGCCCTTACCCGGACGTTTCCAATCTTTTTTAATTGCGGCGTAAACACTCGGAACAAATAGTAACAACAAAGCCACAATGACATTGGCCATACGGGACCAGAAAAAACCGTTCACAAACGAATCATGGTCAAACATGTACTTGATTGCGACAGTTGAAAGGCCGAAAGATATACCAGATCCAAACAAAAATAAAAATGAACGATAGGTAAATTTGAAATGAGAGATAAGGAGCATTCCAACTACAAGAATGCCGAAACCAGTAAGGAAATGTGGTGGTAACCCTGTTTTAAGTATAATCGCACTACCAGCAAATGCCGAAATTGCTGCTACCCCACCTACAACCGGCACAACCTCTGATGGGTTTGATTTTTTGAGAGATTCGTAAAGTAAATAAATTGAAAGTAGGTACAGTGACGCAACGATAAATGAAAGTAGAATTGTGTCGAGACTTGGCCATGTAACTCCAAACGGTATGGCGGCAATAGCCACAATAGAAAGAATACTAACGTAAAAGGCATAGACTATCGGTTCGCTAACAACTTTCTTGGAAACAATAAACCGGTCGGTCAGAATGACGGTAGCATAGAGAAATTGTCCAATGATTACAAATAACAGCCAAGTACTCATACAATGTGTATATTAAAGTTCAATTTCTAATGCATTCATTTCGCATATATTTTTATAAATAAGTGCAGAAGGTCGGATTCTTCTTTCTTGGGTTACAAAATCAACGGCGATCAGGCCAAAACGCTTTTCAAAACCGTGTGCCCATTCGTAATTATCTAACAAAGACCAATAAAAGTAACCCCTGACATTAACCCCCTCTTCCATGGCTTTGTGAATTTGGAATAAATGCTCGATGATAAAATCTTTTCTTTGAGTGTCGTCAGCGTCTGCAAGACCATTTTCTGTAATATAGATTGGTTTTTTGTATTGACCAAGTTCTAGTAGTACATGATAAATACCACGAGGGTATATGTCCCAACCCATATCAGATACGGGAAGAATTTTTTTATTTCCATGCTGAGAATACATATAGTAGTTAAGTCCAATGAAGTCGAGTTCTCGTTCTGTTTTGTTTAAAAATTTTCGATTCCACCAATATGAAGAAATCCATGCTTTAAAATAGTTGAGCGGATTAAAATTGGTTGCTTCAAAATAAATATTATTTTTTGCGATGCTAATCTGGAGATCTGGGCGGATTTTTTTTGCTGCGTAGTAGGCCGCTTTGTGGGCTTTAATGAGGTTTTTTACAACTTTTCGGTGCGTGAAAAGACTTTTTTTAAATGGTGGCCAAAAGCCACGAACATATCCATTTCCTGCCCAGACGAGAGGCTCGTTTATTGTTTGAATATAGGTAACCTCGTCGAGAATTTCCTTCGTTACAAATTCGACGTATCGTTCAAAGCGTTTTACAGATTTTGAATTTTCAAATCCGCCGTCATTGGAAAACCATAGGGGTTGCGTGAAATGCCACAAGGTAACAAACGGCTCGAGTCCACGAACTTTGAGAGCATTAATGACATTCTTATAATGCGTGACCTCTGCCATGTCGAACTCACCTTCTTTGGGCTCAATTCTTGCCCACTCAAGAGAAATTCGATGGCAATTGTGCGCCAACTTTTGAGCATTGTTGAAGTCAGATTCGTAGCGGTTGTAATGGTCGCAGGCCTGACCGCAGGCGGGCACTCTTCCCTCTCTGGCTGCTTCTGCCCAATCATTATTTTCAATACCTCCCTCTATTTGGTATGAAGCGGTGGCTGCACCCCATAAAAATTTTTCTCCGAATCGTAGTGTATGTTTCATTGGGGTTGTTGTGTTGGTCGTGGCGAATACTACAGATAACGGCTAATGATGTAATTAATGAAATTTAGAACTTTTCTAAAAATCGGACTTATGTAATTTTCCCAAATCATAACAATGATGTTAAAAATTTTTGTGAAAAAATCCTTGACTTCGGGCTTAGTAAGCCATTCTAAAACGTCGATTTCAAACCAAAATTTAAGTAATACTACCGCAATGATGATTATAACAATGTAGCCAATGAAGCCGCGTTTTTTCATATTTTATTTATAGATATTGTAAAGGATTGAGGTACGCTCTAATGTCGGCAACCGGAATGATAGCGTCCTTGCAGTTGATACTGTTTTCGTACTTCACTATTTTAACACCTTGTGTCGCATATACACCAAAGTGAAGGTGTGGACCAGTTGAATATCCAGTGTTTCCGCTGTAGCCAATTGTTTCGCCAATTGAAACACGCTGACTCTGGGTTACTTTGATCAAATCTAGATGGGCATAGAGAGTCGAAAGGCCGTTATCGTGTTGGATCAGAATCCACTTTCCATATGAATAACAACCTGGCACTGCATCAGTGTTGCCGGCTCCTGCAACGACTCCACTCTGGGCAGACATAATTTTTGTGCCTCGGGACGCACCAAAATCGACACCATTATGTCCTTTTCCATTGTAGGCAGAAGTTGTTCGAGAAAATGCGGTGTCTCCAAATTCTTGAGTAATGATGATATTTTCAAGTGGCCATGCGAGAATTCCGCGACCAGACGTTGGATAACTTCCCGGATCAATAATAAAACGAAGTTGGGCTTCGAAGTTCGTGATCTCTTTCAAAAAGGCCTCACTCAAACGAACTTTTTCTGTGAGCTGTTTTTTGAATACAGCTTCTTTATTCTGTGTTTCGGTCAGGAGCTTTGCCTTTTCGTTCTTATTTATGTCTACGATTTTTTTCTGATCCTCAAGCTGAATTTTTAAATCAATAAGATTTTGCTTTTCACTTTCTGTCTCTGTCTTTTTCTCAGAAAGTTGAACTTTAAGTGTTTCAACTGAGCTCATATTGTCTCGAAGACTTACGTTGTACTGATTAAATGATTCGATCTGATTCCAAAGTTCAGAAATGTTTTTAAACTTAAATACTGACTCAACAAACGAAGTATCTTCAGCTTGCTTAAGGTTTCGAAGTGAGTCAGCAAGTGCTGCCCTTGCTCTTTGGATCTTTTTTTCCTTTTCGCTAATCTCGATACCTATTTTTTCAATGGTCAAGTTTGTTGTATCAACTTTGTTCACCGTAACATCGATTTCTTTTGTAATTTTGTTTTTTGAAGAATCGAGTGTGCTAATTGCACCTTTTAGAGATTGCCCTTCCCGAGTTGTGCTTTGGATTTTTGTGTCGAGCTCTTTTATTTCTTTGTTTAGGTTTTGGATCTGAGAGTTCTTTTCTTCAATGTTTCGTCGGATCTCATCAACAGTTGCACCTTGGAGGTTTTGTGGGTATGTCGGAATAGAAACAAGACCAAAAAGAATCACTGGTAATATTATGAAGTTGATTATTTTTTTGGTTGTTTTCATTATTTTAAAATTTTGATTGCGTGTTCGAGCCTCTTTACACTTTCCTTTTTGCCGATTATTGACATAAGAGTAAACGGATCAGGTGACTTCATCTTACCCGTTAAACCAAATCTCATTGGCCACAAGACAGGTCCCCGGCCGTTGATCGTGGCATATTCCCATAGATAGCCTTTAATTTTTTCGGCACTCACAAAGTCGTTTTCCTCGATATTCTTCAGTACTTCCAGCCCTTCTGAAAGGAAACGAAGGGTATTTTCTGGACCCGTTTCGTCTCGCCAAAGCAAATCCTTGGATTCGTATATTGGTGTTTCGAAAAAAAAGTCTAATTCGCCATTGTCAGCAATTGTCGCCGCATCGGTATAAACATCAATACGATCTAAAACAATAGGCACAATTTTCATTAAAAGCTCGTCATTAACGCTCCAATTTTTATCTATAAACCTTGCAGAATTATTGATAAAAATCTTTACCGAGTTCGCAATTTCGACATGAGGTTTCCTCTTTAGGTATTCTTTATTAACCCAACGAAGTTTGTCTTCGTTATAAATCGCTCCAGCTTTTTGAACCTTCGAAATGTCGAATTTTTTAATGAGCTCTTCGAGTGTAAATAATTCCTGTTCAGTACCTGGATTCCAGCCGAGCATGGCCATGTAGTTAATGATCGCTTCGGGCAAAAAACCCTGATCTTTGAAGTATTTTAGCGAAACCTTAACACCGTGCTTCCTTTTAGAAAGTTTGGTCCGATCTTTGTCCAGAATAAGCGGTAAATGCGCGTATATTGGTCGTGGCGCACCAATTGCTTCCTGAATGAGGATTTGACGAGTGGTGTTAGAAATATGGTCTTCCCCGCGGATTACGTGGGTTACTTCAGACTCGTAGTCATCGATGACAACAGCAAGGTGGTAAATCGGCTCAGTCATGCTTCTGGCAATGACAAAGTCTTTGAGTTCTGTAGTGTCGAATGTGATATCTCCGCGAATAAGATCTGTAAAGGTTACCTTTTTGTTTGGATTTTTAAAACGAATGACTTCCGCTCGTTTAGTTGCATCACCCTGAGTGTCTTCTTTTGAGACATAAGCAAAACCATCCTTAACCATTTTTTTGAGAAATAAGTTGTAGTTTTCTCCCCTTTCAGACTGTCTAATGACTTCTTTGTTATTCCAATCAAGACCAAGCCATCTGAGATTGTTGATGAGTTCTATTTCGAATTCTTTTGTTGAACGTTCTTTGTCTGTATCTTCAACACGGAAAATAAATTCGCCGCCATGTTGTTTAGCGTAAATGTAGTTGTAAATTGCTGTGCGAACGTTGCCCATTTGTAACAAGCCTGTTGGGCTGGGTGGAAATCGTGTAATAATTTTTTTCTGTGGTGTGTTATTTGTCATATTACTTTTGTTTAGTTTTCGTGTTTTACAGCAATAGCAAGAATTTCCTTGGCTATATTTTTTGCGGCGTCTGGGTTGAAGAAATTTTTAGCAGCCGTACTCATATTTTTTCTTTCGTTGTCATTAGACATAATGCGTTCAATCTCTGAGATAAGAATATGTGGTGAGACGTTTGACTCCTCAATCACAATACAGGCCTTACTCCTCGCGTAGGCATACGCATTTTTTCTTTGGTGATCACCGTGTGAGGTTGTAATTGGGATGATGATAGATGGTTTGCCCCATGAAGCAATTTCAAAAATTGCTGACCCTGCTCTAGAAATCACTACGTCTGCAACACCGGCTGACATGCGCATTGCAAGTTCATTCAAATAGTCGAATGGTTTGTAGTGGTTTTGATAGCGGTTGTTGTAGAGAACTGCTTCAGCTCGGCTGGAAATGTTTTCAAAATTATTTTTTCCAGTTTGATGAATAATTTGATATTTCTGAACAAGTTCAGGAAGGGCGTCGAGTATTATGTCATTAATGAGTTGAGCCCCAAGTGAGCCGCCTAACACCAAAATAATTGGAGCTGTCTTGTCGAGTTTCAAAAACTCATGTGCACCGCTCGTAAGAGGTTCAGTAATTTCTTTGCGGACCGGATTACCTGTTACTGCGATTTTGTCTTTTGGAAAAAATTTCGCGGCTTCTTCGTATGAGACTGCAATTTTTTGGGCAAATTTTCCCGCGTATTTGTTGACTCGTCCAGGAACGGTGTCTGACTCGTGAATTACAACAGGGATTCTAAAAAAACGAGCAGCAACAAGTACTGGAAAAGCCGCATATCCCCCTTTACTAAAAACTACGTCAGGGTAAATAGAAAAAACTGTCTTGAGAGCGGTGAGAATCCCCCACCCTGTTTTGAAAATATCAAAAAAGTTTGCGACAGAAACGTACATACGTTTTTTACCTGAGGAATTCTTTTTGAAAATAATATCGTTATCGTACAAAAGTCCCTCGTTGTACGGAGTGTCAGATATGTAATATAGCGTTGGTGAAATGAGACGATATTCCTTGGAAAGAGCCTGAATTTCTTGGGCAACAGAAATAATTGGATAGAAGTGCCCACCTGAACCACCGCCTGTAAAAAGAATCTTCATATCGTTCCGTTTATTGTGTTAATTAATTATCGAATCTTTAGTTGTTACGCTTCTTTTCTTGATTTCTGATATCTCGAAATATTAAGAACAATTCCTACCTCCGCCAGAGTCATAAACAGAGCCGTTCCTCCATGGCTAACAAACAAAAGCGGAATACCAGATAAAGGCAAAACTCCAAGCATTGCTCCCATATTAACAAAAGATTGGGTTACGATAAGTATAACAATTCCAAACGCGAGCAGTCCACCAAACGTATCCGGTGAATTCATGGCAATTCTCATGCCTCGAAATGCAAAAAATATATATAGTGCAATAAGACCAATACTGCCCACAAAACCGAATTCTTCAGCCATGACAGCAAAAATTGAGTCTCCGATCGGTTCAGGTAG
>Ga0163144_10016735_pt1 | contig 15007 bp, 7 predicted proteins | sample OliLak19BULKMAT1_FD_123175 | JGI IMG/M metagenome (GOLD analysis project Ga0163144, IMG submission 123175) | Freshwater microbial mat bacterial communities from Lake Vanda, McMurdo Dry Valleys, Antarctica - Oligotrophic Lake LV.19.BULKMAT1 | ecosystem: Environmental > Aquatic > Freshwater > Lake... | reverse complement strand
TAGCCTAAACAGCAACGCCATTTTCGGTATTTGATTGAATAACTGCGTGCGAAGTTCGTTTGCTTCTTCCAAAGCGCGTTTACCGGCTGCCGTTAGTAAGAAAATTCGTTTGCGCCTGCCACCACGTTCTTCCGTAGGGTCGCTCATTTTGGATTTCAAGTAACCCTTTTCCTCCAATCGCGTGAGCACAGAATGCACCGCGCTGATGTTCAGTCTGCGCCCGGCTTGCGTTTCGATCTCGTCCATCACGGCCACACCGTATGCTTCTGGGTATAAAATGCCCACGGTCAAAAGTACAAGTTCTTCTAACTCACCAATGTTGTTTCCTTTCATATCCAAGCTCTAATTTAGTTTACAAACGTGAAAGTAATTAATATGTTTCAGTTTTGTAGGGGTAATTTTGGAGATTTGCTATCTCCAGCAAATATTGTCAGGCTAGTGGCCGGGAATGCGGCAAGTAAATACTAATTGCGATAAGTGCTGCCTACAAATAATTTCCAAAAAAATATTGAAAGCAAGTACTGGAATTTATATTATTCAACGTGAATGTAATAGTTGGTTTGGTCAAAAAGCTAGGCCGATTTGAGCCCTGATTGTTATATCGGAGGTAAGAAGCTTTTATTGAAAAATAACCCAAATAGTGGTATCTATATTAAGCTTAAATACATCAAATTTGCGATACAGGTACGGATGAAGTTCATTATTGCTTTTTTGTTGGTTTCTTTCGGGTATACTTATCCTGTTGCGGGTCAGCGATTTTCACTGCGTCATTATACCGCAGTTGATGGATTACCTCAATCACAGGTGTATTCACTCGCAGAAGATGAAAATGGATACTTGTGGGTCGGCACTTTTTGGGGTGGCTTGGCAAGATTTGATGGAACAGAATTTAAGGTCTATAATTCAACAGATGGTCTTTCTAGTACCGTTATTACAGGCCTGGTGCTGGATAGCAGAAATCGGCTGTTCGTTTGTCATCCAAAGGGAGTGAGTAAAATGGAAGGAGGTCGGTTTATGGAACTTCCGTTGGAGAATCGCGGCTTGAGGTTTAGTAAAATGTATGAGTTGCTAGATACATTGTATTTACAGACATGGGATGATAAGTTAGTGGCTATACCAACGAGCGAGAAAAGTGATAGCTTAATTCAAGTTTCGCAAGCACCGATTAAATCAGTCACCTATTCTGCTGCTAAGGATAAGCTAATTTTTTTATTGGGTGATAACAGTCTTATCATCAAGGGAAGGTCAGGAACCAAACATCAATCAGTTTCAAATTACGCAACTAAGATAACTGACTTGATTAGTGTGTCGGGTTATTTTATTTTAGAAACGGACAAAGGCTATTTTCAGTTGAATCCTGATAATGGTAGCATTCGTCCAGCTACAATATGGGCGAGGAATAGAGTTGTGGCCTATGACACATCCCAGCAGGTTTATTGGACTACAACCGAACGTTATTTGTTTAGGGAGCATAAAGTTGCGAATGGCGTTAGGATAGATACAGTTCTCAAAGATGTTGAAGTGGCGGAGATTTTGTTTGATCGTAGTGGAGATACATGGTTGGGAACCAACACGGGGTTGTATAAATACTTCCGACAAGACTTTAACAAACTGGAAATTGGTGAAGTGGGATCTGTTATGGCCATAGAGAAGGATCACTCGGGGGCTATTTGGCTGGGCACAACTAATGGATTACGAAGAATAAGAAACGGAAAGAATGATTTGTTGTCGGTTGGAGCTTCGGTTGTATCCAACGAGATTACACAAGTCAAAAAAGACCGAAATCAAAAAATTTGGATTAGTTCCTACAATGGCTTGGCGAAGTTTGACGAAGAGACTAATAAGTTCCAGGTTTATACTATCGAAGATGGGTTGCTTTCTAATGAAATTAAATGTTTTGACTTTGATAGCAAAAGTGGAATTTGGTTAGGCGATTTTCGTAATGGTGTATCTTATTTTAATGATGGACCGGTAAGAAGGAGCTATTCGGTAAAAGAGGGATTAGCTAGTAATTTTGTTTTTTCTATTCATCACCATTTGCTTGGCAATATAACTTACATAGGAACTGATCTTGGATTGAATGCAATAAAAGACGAAAAGGTTGAAAAAATTGACATTGTGGAATTGTCAAACTCAACGATTCTGTCAATTAATACTTTTCGCGATTCGCTATTGTTGATAGGTTCCGATGGGGCTGGTGCAGCGATCTACAACCCAACCACTAAGAAAAGTAAATTTTTCAATTTGGCAAGTGGCTTACCGTCTGACTTAATTTATTTTGTTGCAGCAGATTCAACGGATTTGATTTGGATAGGGACTGAAAAGGGTATCAGTACCATTCGCGTAAATTCTGCTTTGGAGGTAATTGAGAATTTTACTTTTGATCAAGATAATGGCCTACATAATTTTGAAACAAATCACAATGCCTTCTATCTTGGTCGCGAAAAATATTTTGGAATGGTGGATGAAGTTTATCAATATAATGATTTACCGCAACGTCCTAGTTCTAATTATGCCAGCCACTTAACGGGTATTGATCTTTTTTACCAACCTGAGTCAGCGAGAAAATACTCTTTGAAAGCGGAGGGTTTTTTTCAACTACCAGTAAATCCTGAATTCCCCCACAATCAGAATCACTTAACTTTTCACTTCAATCGCGTTGACAAGCGTTATCCTCACTCTATATTTTTTCAGTATTATTTGGAGAATTTTGATACGAAGTGGTCATTGCCTTCAAAGCAGACGCAGGTAACGTATAGCAACTTACCCCCAGGTAGTTATACATTTAAGTTAAAGGCTTCTGATCATCGAGGGGCATGGAGCGAAACACCAATATCATATTCATTCGTGATAGATACGCCCTTTTACAAACAAGGCTGGTTTATTGTGCTAGCGCAGGTTCTTTTAATTCTGCTAGTTATTTCCCTTGTCTATTGGCGAGTACGATCGAAGGCTTTGCTACTGGTACAAATTGAGCAAATTAAGTCGCAAGAAAAGGAATCGATCCGTAAAGAATTGGCAAGAGACTTTCATGATGAGATGGGTAATCAACTAACGCGCATTATAAATTATGTTAGCCTTTTAAAATTAGGTGGAACTGGTAACCTTGAACTATACAACAAAGTAGAAAAGTCGGCCAAGCACTTGTATTCTGGAACGCGTGATTTTATTTGGTCTATTGATCCATCAAACGATGATATTGTAAAGATATTTTTGCGAATCAAAGATTTTGCTGAGTCTATCTTGTCTGAAAAGGAAATTAATCTACGTGTTTATAATGCTGTTTGGGAAAAGATAATTGTAGATTTTGGAGTAAGCAGAGACGTAACATTGATTTTTAAGGAAGCCATTACTAATACCTTTAGGCATTCGCAAGCAAGGAACGTGAGTTTTTCCTTGTCGGCAGATGACAGAGCGATTCAAATCCAGTTAGAAGATGACGGAATCGGGTACTCAATTGATCCGGATGCTGCCGATAATGGGATAAAGAATATGAAGGATCGTGCCGATCGGATCGGGGCGGTACTATTGGTTTCAAAGGGCACCAACGATTTCGGGACCAGAGTTACTTTGTCAATACGAAGAGTTAAAACAAAATAGAATGATATCATCCTTTAAAAAACGTGTCATCATCATTGAGAATGATGTTGAAATCAGGAGCAGCTATGCACTCATTGTAAATAGTTCGCCTAAGTTCTTTGTTGTGAATGTATATGATACCTGCGAGGAAGCAATTAAGAATTTACATCGCGATAAACCAGATATCGTTTTGATGGATATTGAATTGCCCGGCATGAATGGTATTAAAGGCACGAAGATCATTAAAGATAAGAACCCGCATATCTTAATTGTGATGGTAACCGTTTATGAAGACAGTGATATGGTTTTTGACGCATTAAAATCTGGCGCCTCGGGCTATATAACCAAAAGTTCAAATTATTTGGAGTTGTTGGGTGCATTGGAAGAAATTTCTAGGGGTGGAGCACCGATGAGCAGTAAAATTGCTAGATTGGTTATCGACAATTTTCATGTAAACCCCAATTCTCCCTTGTCGAAACGAGAAACGGAGGTGCTAAGGTTAATATCGGAAGGCAAAACCTATTCTCAAATCTCGGAAGAATTATTTGTGTCAAAGGAGACGGCCAAAACACATATTAGAAATATTTACTCAAAGCTTCAGGTCAGTTGCAAGGCCGATGCTGTCGAAAGGGCGAACACAGATAAATTGATTTAGTTTCATTTCATTTCATCTTCTCCCGCCTAGCAAGGGACAACACGCAACAATACCACAATTGAAGGTATAGCACTGTGTTATAAATACACCTTAACGGATCATTTTTCTTGTTTGCTGAATTATCAGCTTTGGTTTTAATTTTTTACTAAAACTAAACCAAAACCCATGAGAAAAATTTTACTAGTCTGTTTCTCATTCGCTTTTGTGCTCAATGCGTGGGCGCAAGAACGCGTGATTACAGGCAGAGTTACCTCCACTGAAGATGTATCGGCCTTACCCGGTGTAAATGTTGTTGTAAAGGGAACCACCACTGGATCAGTGACAGATGCCGATGGTAAATATTCACTAGCAGTGCCCTCTTCTGGCGCTAGCTTAGTTTTCTCCTTCATTGGTTTGAAGACCTCTGAAATCTCGATAGGAGAAAGAACAATTATAGACATTCAACTTGGACTTGATGTTACACAGTTGTCGGAGATTGTGGTAGTGGGATATGGAACCCAGATTAAGCAGGACTTGACAGGAAATATTGCGCGTGTTTCGGGCCAGGAGATTGCGAATATCCCTCTTCCAAGTGTTGATGCTGCCCTACAAGGCAAGGCAGCAGGCGTATATGTCAATAGTCAGTCTGGAAAATTGGGGCAAGCAGTTACGGTGAGAGTTCGCGGGGCATCTTCGATTAGTGCAGGAAGCGAGCCATTGTTTGTAGTAGACGGGATTCCTATCACGAATGATAGCCAAAGTACATCCGGAGGAGCCACAAACCCATTGGCTGATTTAAATCCCAATGATATTGAATCAATGGAAGTATTAAAAGACGCCTCTGCTGCGGCTATTTATGGTTCGAGAGCTGCCAATGGCGTGATTCTGATTACAACCAAAAGAGGAAAGGCTGGTAAGACGATTGTAAATATCAATTATCAATCCGGAGTTTCTCAAGAGACACGCAGGGTTAAGTTTTTAAACTCTGAGCAATATGCTGAACTTATCTTTCGGGCTGCCAAATACAATGATGACAGATTTGGGGTACCGGTAACCGATCCATCTAGTGATACCCAATATGCGAAAGACCTGATGTCATATCATAGCTTTGGTCAATGGGACACTGACCCCAAGAAGTCCTACGACTGGCAGGATCAGGCCTTTCAAAAAGGAAAATATGATCAAGCAGATGTGCAGGTCAGCGGTGGAAATGAGAATACGAGATTCTTTGGTTCCTTACAATATTTGGATCAAACCGGAATAATGGTGGGAAATAGCCTGAATAGGATTACTGGTAGAATAAATGTGGATCACAAAGCAACTGATTGGTTAAGTATAGGGTTCTCCATGAGTCTTGCTAGAACTCTAAATATTAGACTCCCGGGAGACAATGCCTTTTCCAATCCATTGCAATCAGTTGCTCTTTTGCCAATGACACCATTCACAGATCCAGGAACGGGGCTACCCACAGGAGTTCCTCCAGGAGATGTGAATGTTGGTTTATATTATAATCCAAGACTTTCGATTGATTACGGTCGCTTCAGCCAAGAGGGTTTTCGGAATCTTAGCAACGCATATGCCTCTGCTAAAATTCTTACGGGATTGACTTTTAAAACTGAGTTTGGAATCGATATTTTGAGCCAAAACGAAGACAGTTATTTTAAAAGTCAAACGATTCGTAATCAAACACGCGCTGGGAATGGAATAGGATATAATAGTGCTGCATTTGTTACCAACTACAATACCAATAACTATTTTAATTATACAAAGCAGTTTGGCATGAGCAACATTGATGCGGTGCTCGGAATGCAATACCAACAATCTATATCCAAATATAACTTCACGGAGGGATTGGACTTTCCATCGGATTCATATCAAAAAATTGCGAGTGCTGCTACTAAGTCAGATGGAAATTCTTCAAGGACTGATTTCGCATTCAACTCCTTTTTTTTAAGAGCTAACTACAAGTTTAACAATCGTTATCTGGCCACCTTCAGCGTTCGTAGGGATGGCTCCTCAAGATTTGGGACTAATTCGAGGTACGGCTATTTTCCTGCGGGATCATTGGGTTGGATATTGACGGAAGAAAGCTTTTTAAAGAACGTTAAAGTACTCAGCTTTTTGAAACTTAGGGCAAGCTATGGGCAAGTGGGCAACGCGGAGATTGGAAACTTCCCTCAGCTCGGCTTGTTTCAAGGCGATGCCGGCTATGCTGGAGCCGCAGGACAGCGCCCTGTACAATTGGCAAACCCTGATTTGAAGTGGGAGACAACGGATCAATTAGATTTTGGAATTGATTTCGGTTTATTCAACGGAAGATTGACAGGTGAGATCGACTACTACGAAAAGAAAACCTCTGGCTTGTTGCTTAACGTGAATGTCCCGTCCACTTCGGGATTTACAACTCAAACACGAAATGTTGGAAAGCTTGAGAACAAGGGATTTGAACTCGTTTTGAATAGCCAAAATCTGGTTGGCAAATTTAAGTGGAGCACCAGTTTTAACTTTGCCTATAATGCAAACAAAGTTGTCGACATCCAAAAGCAAATAATTGAAGCAAGCTTTTTCAATCGTGTAATGGAAGGTCAGCCAGTTGGTGTATTTTACACGGTAGAGTATGCAGGGGTTAACCCTGCCAATGGTGACGCTTTGTTTTACAAAAACACGACCAATCCAGACGGAACATTGGATAGAACTACTGTGAATCCAGCAGCTTATACTCAGGCGCAACGTGTGGCGGTTGGAAAGCCAAATCCAGACTATATCGCGGGCATGACCAATAACTTTTCATATCGCGGATTTGACCTTTCTATTTTTATGAATGGTGTTTTTGGAAACCAACTATCTACTTATGGAATGGGCAGATTTTCTTCCGCTAATATGAGATTTGAGGACAATCAAACAGTTGACCAATTAGGGGCATGGACCACACCCGGACAAATTACGAATATTCCACAGGCTAGATTTTTTTCAAACAACGGTGCACAGTTTAGCAGCCGATATGTTGTTGACGGCTCATTCATCCGAATAAGAACTGTCACAATAGGTTATACTGTTCCATCTAAATTGTTAAGTAGAGTAAAGTTGGATAAGGTGCGCATTTATGCATCAGGATTAAACTTGCATACTTTTACGGATTATCCTTTTTGGGATCCCGAGGTGAACGCGGATTTTCAGGCAAACACCACTACCAATGGAAACATTGCCCAAGGGAACGATTTCTACACACCACCTCAGCCTCGCACAATCGTATTTGGTATCAATATTGGATTTTAAATCGTATCAAAATGAGATTAAATAGTAACTATATGAAAAAATTATTCGTGATAGTTTTTCTTTTCGTATTCTTTTCGGGTTGCGATGACAAACTAAATATTCTTCCGTACCAAAATATCGATCAGTCACAAGCATTGTCAACTGAAAAAGACGTACTGGTGACCTTGATAGGCGCTTATGATGGAATTCAGTCAGTTCTTGTTTATGGTGGTGATATAATGGTTCTCAATGAAGTAATTGGTAACTCTGAGGATATTCTCTTCACAGGTACATTTGCGGGATTGAGCGATGCATGGAGATTGGAGATGGCTGCCACCAACGGACCAGCGACCACCATGTGGAATCAGGCATACAATGTAATTAACAGATGCAATAATGTACTATCGGCTTTGGACAAAGTTAAATCATCGGTCACTACACAAGACAGGGTAGAGGGTGAAGCATTGTTCATAAGAGGTGCAATGTATTTTGAGTTAGCTAGACTGTATGCAAAAACTTGGGACGATGGCGACAACACAACAAATCTTGGAGTCCCCCTTGTTCTTCAGCCAACAAAAAGTATCACCGGAGAGGATTTTAGGGCACGGAATAGCGTTGCAGAAGTTTATCGACAAGTAATAGCGGATTTGACAAGAGCAGAGTCTCTTTTGCCAGCATCGAATACTATCTATGCTACCAAAAATGCAGCAACGGCAATTCTTTCTCGCGTTAAGCTACAACAAGGTGCTACGGGAAGCACAGCTGCTCAAATTACTGCTCTACAGGAAGCGGGTGACGCGGCTAACAAGGTTATTCAATCAGGGACAAATTCATTGGCGACAACATTCCCTTCATTGTGGTTTACATTTATCAATAATGCTGGAAATAGTCCTTCTGAATATATCTTCTCATTAAAGGTCACAGCGCAAGATGGCGCCAATCAGTTAAATACTTTCTTTGGAACCAATGCCGGCCCAGGCACTGCTGGAAGAAGTGATTGTAAGATTACGTCTGCTCATATTGATAAGTATGAAGCGGGAGATATAAGAAAGTCTTTTTTCGTTGTCGTTGGTGGCCGTAACTATACAAGAAAACACCTCGATCGTTTCGGAAATGTGCCAATTGTAAGAATGGCAGAAATGTATTTGACAAGGGCTGAAGCGAATTTCAGACTTGGTACCTCTGTTGGGGATACTCCCCTAAATGACCTAAATAGAATTAGAACGAGGTCAGGGCTAGCAAATTTACCTTCCATTGCAAATGAAAGCGTTATATCAAACGAACGTTACTTGGAATTAGCTTTTGAAGGTAACCGGATTCATGACATTAAGCGTACCAGGGGAAGCCAGTCTGGTACGGCATGGAACAGTCCTAAACTTATTTTCCCGATTCCGCAACGTGAGATGGATACAAATAATAAGCTCATTCAAAACTCGGGTTATTAATAACACGAAATTCCGAAACAGGGAAAAGAATTGATTTTCGCTATTCCCCAAAGACAAACAATTCTCAATTCCGAGTTGGTTCAAAACGAGGGGTACGGAAAATAGCTGTTAAAATCGGGGTGGTTTTGGAGGTTGCCTTTAAGGGGCAGCCTCTTTTTTTTGATTCTCCTTATTGCTCAATTGGCTCTGTGCGTCCGCATTAGTTTCAACGAAGATTTACCCTTTTACGTAACGCAAAAGACGTTACTAGACACGCTTGTAAATACACCCATGCGCGTGGTTTAACACAAGCGTAACATTCAGTCATTTGCTCTTAATGATTTGGTCTTTTTCGAAAGTTCGATTCAGCGTACAAATTTCTAAACCTAAAATTTTATCTATGACAAAAAATGTACTGCTAAGTGTTTTTGCGCTGATGCTGTTGACACTCTCAACGGCCTTGGCACAAGAGCGAGCGATTACCGGTAAGGTGACATCCGCAGAGGACGGCATCTCGTTACCTGGAGTAAACGTAGTTGTAAAAGGAACTACCAATGGGACCGTGACAGATGCTGATGGAAATTATCGAATAGGTGTGTCCCCCAGCAATGGAGGAAGTTTGGTATTTTCATTTATTGGCTTCTCCACTACGGAAGTTGAAATCGGAGAGCGGACGGTAGTTGATGTTTCTTTGAAAGCTGATGTAACCGAGCTAGGTGAAGTAGTGGTAACAGGTTTGGGTATTGAAAGGCAATCTAAAACCCTCGGATTTTCGGTGAGAGAAGTAAAGAATGATGAATTGACTGTTGGTAGAACTACTAATCTGGTTAACGCCCTGAGTGGTAAGATTGCAGGTGTAAGGATAGCTGGATCCAATGGTATGACAGGTTCATCATCGGCAATATTTATTCGTGGGTTTACAACCTTCACTGGTTCTAACCAACCACTATTTGTAGTAGATGGAATCCCTATTAATAATGATGGTGGAGGTAACGCACAGCAAACAGGTGTATCCAATTCGAATCGGGCTATTGATATCAATCAAGATGACATTGAGTCGATGACGATTTTGAAAGGCCCCGCAGCGGCTGTTCTTTACGGATCGCGGGCAGCAGCAGGTGCAATTATGATTACTACCAAAAAAGGTAAAGGAGGAGAAAAAAACAAAGCCATTGAATATACAGCGTCATACAACATTAACGAAGTAAACCGATTCCCGGACTATCAAAATCAATACGCTCAGGGTACGTCATTGACTTCTACCGGGTTGCCAATCGCATCCGTTTATCAACCTAATGCAGATCAATCGAATTGGGGCCCGTTAATAAATGGACAGAGTGTTCCCAGTTCTTATAGCGTTTCCGACAGAGCATTGTTTGGATTGCCAGATACCCAACCGTTGACGGCTTATCCGAATAACATAAAAGATCTGTTTAGAACGGGCAATAATATGCAGCACACAATTGCTTTTTCAGGAGGCAATGATAAATCAACCTTCCGTGTTTCTTACAATAATCTTCAAGACAAAGGATTTTTGGAAAATAACCAACTTCAGAGAAACTCGTTTCGGTTTGATGGAAGATCTCAACTCACTTCAAAGTTGCAGATGGGCGTTTCCTTGAATTACATCAATAACACTTCTCAACGAAGTCAGATAGGAAACCAGTTATCAAATCCACTTTTCAGGGGATGGTTTTTGCCGCGAAATTATAATCTCCAAGGCGACCCTTCGGTAAGACCTGATGGTTCACAAGTGTACTTCAATGGAAACACCGATAATCCTTATTGGACTTTGCGAAACAACTTATACAATGATGAGATTAACCGAATAATTGGTAACATAAACTTATCATATGATTTCAATGAATGGGCGAGTGTTACCTATAAAATTGGAACAGATGCATTTGTTCAACGAATCAAGACAGTCGATGCTATTGGCGCAAGAGGTCAAGCAAACTGGAATGTGGCGGGCGTTGGCGCTGTTGGTGACCAAATGATTTATAATCAAGAAACCTCTTCCTATTTAAACTTTAACTTCAAAAAGAAAATTTCCGATTTTAATTTTTCACTTCTTGTTGGTAACGAAATCAATTTAAGGGTCGGGCAGAATCTTGGCTTTATTGGAAACACGTTAAGCACACGAGGGTTTGACAATATAAATGACGCACTCAATTTCACACCTCTTGCCAATGGAAAATTCCGAAGTAATCTGGTTGGTTTCTATGCTGATTTCCAAACTAACTATAAGAATTGGCTTTTCGTTGGTTTGACGGGGCGAAACGACATTTCATCCACATTTAAGCCAGACAGGAATTCGTATTTTTATCCTTCGGTCACTACCAGTCTAGTTTTAACGGATGCGGTTCCAACGATTAAGGGAAATATTGTTGACTTTATTAAGCTCAAAGCCAATTGGGCAAAGGTCGGGAGAGAGGCTCCTATATATTCTACAGATACATATTATCTGCAAGCAAATCCAGGGGATGGTTTTGGACCTCAACTTGTTTACCCATTTTTGGGAAGGGTAGGGCGGACGCTTGATGATGCTGCTGGGAATCCTCAATTAAGCCCTGAGTTTACTAGAAGTTTTGAGTTTGGCACAGAAGCTACATTGTTAAAAAACAAGCTGCGGTTGGAAGTAAACTACTTTAACACAAGAACGACTGATATAATTTTGGGAGTGCCTGTCGCTGCAGCCTCTGGATTTACGACTCAAGCCAGAAATGCGGGAGTATTGGAGACCAGCGGTTGGGAGGTTTCTCTTTCACTTACACCAATTAAAACCAACAGCTTCCAATGGATGGTTGATGCCAACTGGACTAGGCTTCGCAACAACGTAATTTCGCTTGCCCCTGGGGTTCAAAATATTGCTATTGGCGGATTTACAACTGCTCAGTCTAGGATTGTTGCAGGGCAACCTTATGGAGTAATTTATGCAAATACTCTTTTAAGAAATGATCAAGGCAAATTAGTTGTAAATGGAACAAACGGCTTACCCATTATTGACACTCGTGGGCCTCAATTGGTTGCTGACCCTAACCCAGACTGGGTAGGAGGCATTACAAATACCTTTCAATGGAAGGGAATTACAGCATCTTTTTTATTTGATTTCAGAAGTGGAGGTCAGATTTTATCAAGGATCGTCAATGACTTAAGAAGAACAGGGTCGGCAGCAGAGACAGCTGAATTGCCACGCTTTGATGCAAGTGGAATACCTATTGCCAACTATGTTATTGATGGTGTAAGAAATTCTGATGGAGCCCCCAATACCACTGCGATTACAGCACAGCAATATTGGTCTAACATGTATTCATTCAACGTTCCTGGCATGGGGGTGTTTGATGCAACTTCAGTTCGTTTACGTGAGGCTGCTATTAACTACACTCTGCCTCGCACTTTACTTGAAAAAACACCTTTTAGCAAAGTGGAGTTTGGTCTAAATGGCCGCAATCTACTATTGTGGACGAACGTTCCCCATATTGATCCAGAGACCAACCTGAATGGAGCAAGTAACTCGCAGGGTTTGGAATTTAACGCGATGCCCAACGCCAGGACTTATGGTGCGGTTCTAAAATTAACTTTTTAAAGATTAGCCAATAGTCAATATGAAAAATATTCAACCAAAATTTACAAAAACGATCTGCATACTTATAGTAATAAGCGTGTTAACTGGATGTCAGGGTTTTCTAGATAAAAATATCAACCCTAATTTGACCTCAAGCAATCCGCCAAGTTTAATACTATCCGCATTGGAGGGCAATCTTGGATTTATTATGGGTAGCGATCTGTTGCGATACTCTGCATTGTGGACCCAGCAAATAGCAGCTCAAAATGGTAGGCAAACTGAGGCTTACGATCTGTACATTCTCCAACCTACTGAGGTCAATGGCGTGTGGAGAGCTGCAATCTATGCAGGGGTGCTTGCAGATTGCGAGGAACTACTGAAAAAGGATCCGACTAGCACTCATCCACATTACTTCGGTATCGCTAAACTGATAAAAGCATTTAGCTACACCGTTCTTGTTGACAACTGGGGAGACGTACCATATTCCCAAGCAATCCAAGGTACATCAGGAAATTTTGCACCAGACGTAGATCCAGGGCAAGCAATTTATTCGGCTATGCTAACTCTGATTGATGATGCGATAAAAGACTTAAATGCGACATCCCTATCACCCAATGTGGCGGGTGACGACATCATTTATGGTGGATCTGCCAATATTATTCGGTGGGTTCGGTTTGCCAATACACTTAAGTTGAGAATGTATCTTCATTTGGCAAATACGCAGGGGTTCGATACATCGGTAATCACTACTTTTATCAATAACACACCTGTTACCAACTTTATGACGGCCATTGCTGACGATTTTCAAGCTCGCTATGATGTGATTCCTCAGAGGCAAAACCCGGTACATCAATTTATTTTGAGTCGCACCGATGATATTTGCACAAGTGCGACAATTGTTAACCTTATGAATAACAAGTCAGATCCAAGAAGGGCTCCTTATTTTACGCCTTTTCCATTTAGCCCATCTTTGTTGGCGAGTCCTCCAATCTCAACAACAGGAGGGTATGCCGGATTAGCAAACGGCACAAGTAATTTTGGCTTAAGGACTAATTTATCGAGACTTCATACATATGTTAGGGGCGCCCTAACCAGCTCAACAATTCCGGCAGGGCCAAATTTGCCTGTTGGAGTTGGAGGGTTAACCTACAATGGAGGATCTTCAACAAATATTTTATCCTTTGCTGAGTATAATTTTATTCGTGCTGAGCTAGCGCTTCGCTATGGTGCCCCAGGTTCTGCTGCAACATTTTATCAGGCAGGCATAAATGCATCAATGCAGGAAGCTGGAGTTTCAGCCCCTACTGCTGCCACTTATTTGGCTTCACCATCTGGTACGCTAAGCGGTACACCGGCTCAACAATTGCAGCAGCTTATAGAGGAAAAATACGTTGCCTTATTTATGGTTGCGACTGAGCCGTGGAGTGATTGGAGGAGAACTGGATACCCAGTTTTATCACAAGTTCCTTCTGCGCTTAATCCTGGAAATGGTGGTAACGTACCGAGAGTAATTTTTTATCCTCAACAAGAAGTGGATGCTAATCCCAAGCTGGTTCAGAGATCTAGTTTAAGCGATAAAAAAGTATTTTGGGATACTCGCCCCTAATGTTTTGATCTTAACTAGAGGCTGTCTCAAAAAGGCAGCCTCTTTTTTTTACTAAACCGAAAGTAGCCTACGTATGAACAAATTCTCATTTCTTCTAACCAATTAATATTTAGCTATTCTCAGATTTGCGCTTGGCCGCGTGATTGTGGCTCACGAAGCCGCACGATTATAGGCGAATTCGCTAGCGGGCTTTGTAGAGTTTCTTAAGGCAAAGGGTTTTGTCATTGGAGTGATTATGGCGTGCTTCATTACCTTGTCAGATATAATCGGTGGCGTGCTACTAGCTATCGGCTACTCTAAAAAAATCTTGAATGCTTGGTTCATCTTTCTTCTTTTGATGGGCATTATTTTGGTGCATGCCAAAAATGGATGGTTTGTTGTAGACCATCAATCGGGCGGAATAGAATATAGCGTGCTGTTGATCATCTGCTTTTTGCTGACTAGCTCCACCGAAAAAAATAAGTCAAATTCTTGATTGGCAATGGTTAGAGCTGTCAACGCTGATAGCTGATAGTATAGAAGAACATCAGAAAATTTATAGCAAAAAAGTGAGGCTGTCTCAATAGACAGCCTCTTTGATTTAGAAAATAGTTTAAAAATATATCAATCGGATATCATCGACCTTATTCACACTTACTAAAAACCTTTAAATGATATTTTTTTGTTCCTTTATAGTCTAGCGCGGCAAGACAACGGACGCAAGAGCTGTCTTCAGGTTTATCAATGATTGATACGTAAAACTTACTTTGCATTAGCTTGTTTTCATCCACCCCGCAGTCGAAAACGGTGAAAAAAACATTAGAGTATGTTCCCCAATTCTCGCCATAACTAAAGAAATTAGGATTTTCAATTTTTAGAATCGCTTGCGAGCAAATTCCTGTGACATACGATACTTCAAAGCATTTTTGAGAACCTTCGAATTCCTTTGGCACAATTGTAGAATT
>Ga0163144_10016731_pt1 | contig 15009 bp, 18 predicted proteins | sample OliLak19BULKMAT1_FD_123175 | JGI IMG/M metagenome (GOLD analysis project Ga0163144, IMG submission 123175) | Freshwater microbial mat bacterial communities from Lake Vanda, McMurdo Dry Valleys, Antarctica - Oligotrophic Lake LV.19.BULKMAT1 | ecosystem: Environmental > Aquatic > Freshwater >... | reverse complement strand
TGCGGCGGCTTGGCGGCCAGCTTTACCTCGCGCAAGGTCACCGTGATCCCCGCCACCCACAGCGCCATGCGCGCCCGCATCGCATAGGGGCAGCGGCGGAAGGAATAGAGGATCGGCCCGGACTCCAAGCGCGCGCTCATTCCGGCGGCGGTCGCACCGCGCCGACGTGCAATGCCCCGCGCGCCTTGGCCAGCGCCTCCTGCCGTTGGCGTTCGGCGTAACCCGCGCGCTGCTCGGGCGTGCGTTCGGTGATGCAGGCGCGGCAGCTAACCCCGTCGCCGTAGTCCGGATGGGCGAGCGCGGCGGCATCGAGCGGGCGGCGGCAGGCGCGGCACAGCTGGAATGTGCCTTGGGCGAGCCCGTGGCGCACCGTCACCCGCTCATCAAACACAAAGCATTCGCCCTGCCACAGGCTTTGGTCCTCGGGCACGTGTTCGAGGTATTTGAGGATGCCGCCCTTGAGGTGATAGACCTCCTCCACCCCCTCGGCGCGCAGGAAGCTGGTCGATTTCTCGCAGCGGATGCCCCCGGTGCAGAACATCGCGACCTTTTTTTTGCCTTCGAGCAATTCGTCGCGGTGCTCGCGAAACCAGGCGGGGAAATCGCGGAAGGATGGCGTCTGCGGATCGACTGCGCCCGCAAAGGTACCGACCGCGACTTCGTAATCATTGCGGGTGTCGATCACGATGGTGTCCGAGTCCGCGATCAGCGCGTTCCAGTCGTGCGGATCGACATAGTGGCCGGCCGAAAGGGTGGGGTCGATATCCGGCTCCCCCATGGTGACGATCTCGCGCTTCACCCGCACCTTCATGCGGAGGAACGGCATTTTGGGGGCGGCGGAGAACTTCACATCAAGGTCAGCGCAGCCCGGCAGCGCGCGGATGTGGCCGAGCACCCATGCCAGCGCATTGTCGGTGCCCGCGATGGTGCCGTTGATCCCTTCGCGGGCGAGCAGCAGCGTGCCCTTGATGCCCACGCTTTCGCAGGCTGTCAGGAGAGGTTGGCGCAGGGCTTCGGGATCAGCGAAAGGCGTGAACTTGTAGAGCGCGGCGACGACGAGGTCGTGCCCGGAAGAATGTTCTGGCATCACCGTTTGCCCATCGCGGCATCGGGACACATGATCGGCGCTAGTGACAGGTTCATCCCGCGCTGCTCGATCGCCACCCGGCTTCCGACACGGCAACCCTCTTCATCCCGGTTTCCGATCTTAAGGTAGCGCAAGGTTCCATTGGGCAAGGACACCAGCAGATATGGCCCGTCCGGCAAGTGGCGCCAGCCGCCGCGTTTGAACTCTCGCAGCTCGCCATAGATTATGTCGGGGGTCTGAGCCCGAAGCTCATCCTTACGGTATGCTGTCACCATGCTGAGAGCCGCCATGCCCAGAACCAGCACAGCGCCCTCCGGTAAGGCCTCGCGCCACCACCGCTGGCGAAACGGATCGGCCACCGCCTAAACCCGCATCATCCAGCCGTGCGTGTCCGCGATCCGCCCGTTCTGCACACCCACCAGCCGCTCGCGCATTTTGGCGGTCATTTGCCCGATCCCGCCTGCGCCGATGGTGAACTCGCCCGAAGGCGATGCGACTGTGCCCACTGGGGTGACCACCGCTGCGGTGCCGCAGGCCATGGTTTCCAGCAGCGTGCCGTTCTCGGCTTCCTCGCGCCATTGGTCGATGCTGTAGGGTTCCTCGCGCACCTCCAACCCTTCCTCGCGCAGCATCGCGATCAGCGAATCGCGGGTGATGCCGGGCAGGATCGTGCCGGTGAGCGGCGGGGTGATGACGCTGCCATCAGACCGGACAAAGAACAGGTTCATGCCGCCCAATTCCTCGACCCAGCGGTGCTCCGTCGCGTCGAGGAACACCACCTGATCGCAGCCCATGGCGATGGCTTCGGCCTGAGGCACCAGCGATGCGGCGTAATTGCCGCCGGTCTTGGCCGCGCCGGTGCCGCCGGGTGCTGCGCGGGTGTAATCCTGCGCCACCCAGATCTTGACCGGGTTCACGCCCTTTTTGAAGTAATTGCCGGCCGCGCTGATGATCACGATGAACTTGTACTGCCGCGCGGGCCGCACGCCGAGGAAGGCTTCGGACGCGAACATGAAGGGCCGGATATACAGCGATCCGCCCTCGATCGGCGGGAGCCACGCGGCATCCGCCAGCACCGCTTCGCGCACCGCGGCGAGGAACAACTCCTCAGGGACGTCCGGCATCGCCATCCGCTTGGCACTGGCGTTGAACCGCCGCGCGTTCGCCTCGGGCCGGAACAGCGCGAGGCCGCCTTCGGGATGGGCATAGGCTTTCATGCCTTCGAAGATTTCCTGCGCATAATGCAGCACGCTGGCCGCCGGATCGAGGCTGATGGGCCCGCGCGGGCCGATATGCGGGGTCTGCCAGCCGGCCCCCCAAGGACCAATAAGCGCCTCGTCATAATCGATCACCACCATGTGATCGGTGAACACCGTCCCAAAACCGGGATCAGCGATCAGCTGCGCGCGCGCGGCGTCAGGGGTGGGCGAAGGGTGAGGCGTGCGGGTGAAGTGCATGGTTTGCGCGTAATGCTGCACGCGCCCGAGAGCAAGATTTGTGTTGAGGTGGATCACCCTCGCTCGCCCCTCCACCATCCTGCGGATGGTCCCCCTTCCCTGAAGGAGGGGAGGACTCACGGTCGCGCAGCGACCGCAAGCGCGACTGCGCGCCGCGGCTTATGCCGCGAAGCCAAGGCGGACGGAGGTCCGCCGCCCGGCGTCTGAGGCCAAATACAAAAGCGCAAATGAAAAGGGCAGCTCCGCCTGATGGGGAACTGCCCTTAACATGGTCAGCGGCCGGAAGTGCCGCTCACGAAACCTTACTCGGCTAGGAAAGGTTACCGAATATGCTCCGTAGGGATCTTCACCGACCTCGCTACTGAACCATGAGACATCGGATCACCTCCTTTCGCGCTTGAATGCCAGACCCTCCGCATCACCGGGGGCCGAGAGCCGCGTGTACCGCTGGCCTCAGGGCACAATGTGAATCATGGCGGGCGCAAGGACAAGACTTGTATAAATCTTTTCCCACGTCATACTTTATCCCCGCTGTGTAACACGCGCGGCTTGGACGCCCGGGGGATGCCTCGGGCGTTTTTCGTTCGACCGCCGGCCTGTGGACAGCCTGTGCATGAACCTGTGGATATTAACGTATAGAATCGGATGGTTTTCGTGACCGCCTCCGCGGACACGTCCTCGGCGCTATTGCCGGTATTACGCGCCGGGGCCCCTGGGGCCGGTCGCCCTTGCGGACCCTTCGGATCCGATGTTGTCGCCGGCCAAGAGCGAAATCGGGCCGCAGGCCCGTAAGGCCACGCGGCCGCCCCGCAGGTGCTCGATCCCGCAGGGATCGAAACAGCATCGAGGACGCTCGCCCGGAGGGGCGAGCGCAACACAAAGGTTATCTACAATCCTCGATCACCCGGCTGACCTCGGCCCAGGATGGCAGGATCAGCGGGGGCAGGCCTTCGGTCTCGACCGCGAACCGCCCTTTGCTGAGCGCCATCGCGTCGAGCAGCGGATCATCGCTGCGCAGCGCCGCTGCGACATTGGAAAGCTCACCAATGCTGAGGGTGGCAGCGATGGCGCGGCTGGTGCTTTCGGTGCGGACCTGCATCGTCGGGCTGGCGACGCTTTGTCCGGCCATGATCAGCGCGATTTCGCGGCTTGGCGCCAGGCATTGGATCGCAAAGGCAGCGCCGCGGGTGGGCGTAGTGAACACGGCGAGTTTCAGGCTGCCGCGATCCTCGTAACCCCACGATCCCGGAGTCGCCGCTTCATCCATCCAGTCGTCAGAGTTTATAGGCTGCACCACACTTGGGCGCATCTGGGCCTCGCTGGCGGCAGCGCGCGCGGCTGTTACGACACCGGGGTTTGACGCCGGGCCTCGGGGAGCGGCGACGCAGCCAGCAAGGCCAAGCGCCAGCGCGGTCGTGAGGAGAGCAGCTTTCATGCTGCCACTTTGCGCGCTAAGGATCGCGCCTGTCCACCCCGGAATATCCATGCCCGACCATCCATCTCGCCTCGCCAAGCCGCAAAAGCGCCGCGTTGATCAGCTGCTGGTTGATCGCGGCCTCGCGGAAAGCCGCGCGCGGGCTCAGGCGCTGGTGATGGCGGGTCTGGTGTTCGTGGGCGAGGCGAAAATCGATAAGCCGGGGCAACAGATCGCCGATGATACGGTGCTTGATGTGCGCGGGCGTGATCATCCGTGGGTCAGCCGCGGCGGGATCAAGCTTGCTCATGCGCTGGATCATTTCGGGCTGGACCCGGCGGGCGCGACGGCGATGGATATCGGTTCTTCCACCGGCGGTTTCACCGATGTGCTGCTGAACAAGGGCGCGGGCCATGTTTTCGCGGTCGACAGCGGTACCAATCAACTGGCGTGGCGGCTGCGCGAAGACCCGCGTGTGACCGTGCTCGAACAGACCAGCGCGCGGATTCTGACGCCCGCGCAAATCAACCGGCCCTGCGATTGGGTGGTGTGCGATGCCAGCTTCATCAGTCTTGCCAAGGTGCTCGAACGCCCGCTCGAACTGGCGGCCACGCCGTGCCAATTGGTCGCGCTGATCAAGCCGCAATTCGAAGTGGGGCGCGAGGAAGTGGGCAAGGGCGGGGTGGTGCGCGACCCTGCGTTGCACGCGCGGGTGTGCGACGAAGTGCGCGGCTGGCTCGAAGGGTTGGGCTGGGATATTGCCGGGATCGTGGAAAGCCCGATCACCGGGCCGCAGGGCAATGTCGAATTTCTGATCGCTGCCCGGCGCTAAGGAAAAACGGAGAAGTACTGATGGAGAAGAAGCAGCTTCGAATCGTCATGGCACTGCTGGCGATTGGGCTTGGCACGGCGGTCGTCTTCGGGATTATCGGATAGGCAGCGCTCAAAAGAAAAGACCGGCAGCAACCCTTGGGTCACTGCCGGTCTGTTTCTGTCCGTACCTCAGCCTTTAGACCGAGGCGGGCAAGCCCAAAGGCTTACTCAGCCGGAGCCATTTCTTCCTTGGCCATGGCGTCGCCTTCGGCGGCCATTTCTTCGCCTTCCTTGGCCATCGCATCGCCTTCGGCAGCCATCACTTCGCCTTCAGCAGCCATGGCTTCGCCTTCGGCTTCGACAGCAGCAGCTTCTTCAGCGGGAGCTTCTTCAGCAGCCGGCGAGCAAGCGACGGTGGTGATGGCGAGACCGGCAACGGCGACGAGCGCAGCAAAGTTCTTCTTCATGTTCATTCCCCTGTAAGACCGGTAAATACCGGGCTGTAATGAGCGAAAGCGCGTAAGGCATCATTCTTCCTACCGCCATCGCGCTTCCGAATCACGGCAGGAATGTGGCAACGCCTAGCAGACAGCAGCCGCACTCCCCAAACATTTCGTGATGTTTCGGTTGAAAAGCCGGTTGGGCTGCATTTGTTGCGCGTCGGAAATGGCGATCCAACCGGCATAAGTTGGCGCTGGCCGCTAGCTCTGTTATCGCGGCTGCAGCCCGTCAGCGCGCAGAATCGCGGCGCCGGCTGGCCTGCAGGAGTAGCCATGAACGTCCTTGCTTCCAAAGCACAATTGCGCGCCAGTTTTTTGCGTTGGGCGTTGTTTATGGTGCCGCTAGTGTTGTTGATCGGGTTTGCCGCCGGGCAGTTGGGCGGGCCGGACACGGCGTGGTTTGCCGGTTTGGAGAAGCCCGCGATCTATCCCCCGCCGATCACCTTTGGGATTGTCTGGACAGTATTGTTCATCCTGATCGGCTGCGCGCTGGCATTGGTCGCAAGCGCATGGGGCGCGCCGGGTCGCGGGCTCGCATTGGCGGTGTTCGCGGTGCAGTTTCTGGTCACGCAGAGCTGGTCAGCGGTGTTTTTCGGAATGCAGGATATGCAGACCGGCCTGTACGTAATCATCGGCGCTGCGGCGTTGCTGCTGATCGCGCTGCCGCTGATCTGGCGGGTGCGCCGGGTCGCGGCGTTGCTGCTGCTGCCCTATCTGGGCTGGGTGTGCTTTGCTGGCGCGCTCAATTACGCCTTTATCGCAGCCAACCCCGATGGCGGTGAGCGCGGCGCGACCGGTGCGGCAACGCGGGTCGAATTGTAGCCGCAGCGCTCTGGACAAGCCGGGGCGCAATCTCCAAATAGCCAAGTATGCAAAGCCAGAACCCGATCATCGCCGACCTTGTCAAACTCGCCAACAGCGCCGCCGGGACGATGGCGGGCATGACCCGCGAAGCCCGTGAAAGCGCGCGCGAACGGATGCGCGAAGCCTTTGGCGGGATCGATTTCGTGAGCCGCGAAGAATTCGACACGGTCAAGGCAATGGCGCAGAAAGCGCGCGAACAGGCCGACGCGCTCGAAGCAAGGCTCGCCGCGCTGGAAGCCAAATCCGCCAAGAAGTAATCAGGTCGCGCGCATGAACCTGCGCGCGCCTGCCATTCTGCTCGCCAGCCGCCCGCAGGGAGAGACTGGCGCTATTGCCCGGCTGCTTACCGCAGAGGCCGGCCTTGTCGCAGGCTATGTCGCGGGCGGGCGCGGGCGGCAGATGCGCGCGGTGATGGTGCCGGGCAACCGCGTGTCACTCGACCTCACCACCCGCGCGGCGAGCCAGCTGCCGTTTGCCAAGCTCGAACTCGAACATTCACGCGCTGCCTTGATGACCGAACCGCTGCCCGCCGCCGCGATCCAATGGGTGTGCGGGCTGACCGCTGCCGCGCTGCCTGAACGCAATGCCTATCCGGGGCTGTACGAGGCGCTTGACGGGCTGCTTGATGCCATCGCGCTCGCCCCTTCGGCGCGCGGGTGGGTCAGCGGGCTGATCGCGTATGAAACAATGCTGCTGCGCGAATTGGGCTATGGCGGCGGGCGGCCCGACAATGCCGGGGATTTTGACAGCCAGATGGACGCGCTCGCCGCGTTGCAGCCGCTGCTGGCGCACTACCTGCTTGCAGGGCGCAAGGGCGATGTTATGGCCGCCCGCACCCAACTGACTGAGCGGTTGGCGCGAATGGCTTGAGAGAACCGCAAAGATGAAAATCGCAGTCCTGCCCGGCGATGGGATCGGCCCTGAAGTCACACGCGAAGCGGTTGCGGTGCTCGAATGCCTCGCGCTGCCGGGGCTTACCCTGTTCGAAGGCGACGTGGGCGGCATCGCCTATAAACGCCATGGCCACCCGCTGCCTGCCGAAACGCTGGATATTGCGCGCGCGGCGGACGCCATCTTGTTCGGCGCGGTGGGTGATCCTTCGTGTGATGCGCTTGACCGGCATCTGCGCCCCGAACAGGCGATTCTGGGCCTACGCAAAGAGCTGGGCCTGTTCGCCAATCTGCGGCCCGCCAAGGTGTTTGCAGGGCTGGAACACCTCTCGCCCCTGCGCGCGGATATTGCCGCCAGTCTCGATATGTTGATCGTGCGCGAATTGACCGGCGACGTTTATTTCGGTGCCAAGGGCCAGCGCGTCACCGATTCTGGTGAGCGTGAGGGGTGGGATGCGATGTCCTACGCCGAACACGAAGTGCGCCGCATCGCCCATGTCGCGTTCCGCGCGGCGGCGGCGGGCGGGCATCCGCTTACCAGCGTCGACAAGGCCAACGTTCTCGAAACCAGCCAACTGTGGCGCGATGTGGTGATCGAGGTCGCGGCGGAGTACCCGCAGGTCGCGCTTGATCACATGTACGTCGATAATGCCGCGATGCAGGTGGTGAGCCACCCTGACCGGTTCGGCGTGGTGCTGACCGGCAACCTGTTCGGCGACATCCTCAGCGATCTGGCGAGCGCGGCGGTGGGTTCCATCGGCCTGCTGCCAAGCGCATCGCTGGGTGAGCGTGCAACGGCGCACGGCACTTTCGGCCTGTATGAACCGATCCACGGCAGCGCGCCCGATATCGCCGGGCAGGGCAAGGCCAATCCGATGGCGACGATCCTGTCCGCCGCCATGATGCTGCGTCATTCGTTTGGGCTGGAGGCTGAGGCCGCGCGGATCGAAGGTGCCGTTTCGGCTGCACTCTCAGCCGGTATCCTCGGCGGTGACCTTGGTGGCTCGCAGGGAACCGCGGCCATCGGTGAGGCTGTGCGCGCGCGCCTGTGATGTAATGACGCTCGCCCTCGCGATCATCCTGCCGACCCTCAACGAGCGCGGCAATCTCGGCCCCTTGGTCGAGCGGATTGCGGCGGCGATGGGGGGCCCAAAAAATGATGGGGCGGCATGGGAGGTCATCATCGTCGATGATGACAGCCGCGATGGCACTGCCGACGAAGCCCGCGCGCTGGCGCTGATCGATCCGCGCGTGCGGGTGATCCAACGGATCGGGCGGCGCGGCTTGGCAAGCGCGGCGATCGAAGGATTTTGCGCCACCGCTGCGCCCTATGTCGCAGTGATGGACGCCGACCATCAGCATGATCCCGCTTTGCTGCCCGCGATGCTGGTCGCATTGCAAGGCGGTGAGGCCGACATCTGCGTTGCCAGCCGCTTTGCCCCCGGCGCGAGCACCGCTGACTGGGACGCGCCGGAACGTGAGCGCCTATCAGCCTTCGCCAACGGCATCGCGCGGCGGCTGACCGGGGTGCATCTAACCGATCCGATGAGCGGCTATTTCATGCTGGAAACCGCCCGTGCCCGCGCGTTGGTGCCGCGCCTTTCGGGGATCGGGTTCAAGATCCTGCTCGATCTGTTGGCGACCTCAGATTCGCCCATGCGGGTCAAGGAATTCCCCCTCCATTTCGCCGCCCGCCGTGAAGGGACAAGCAAACTGGACCGCGCCGTGTTGTTCGATTTTCTCGCCGGGCTTTACGACAAAACACTGGGACGGGTGATCCCGACGCGGTTCGCGCTGTTCGGTACGGTCGGCGGGCTGGGAGTGGCGGTGCATTTCGCGGTGCTTTCCGCGCTGCTGTTCGCGCTGGGCGAAGGGTTTGCGCAGGCGCAGGCGGCGGCGGTGCTGGTGGCGATGAGCTTCAATTTCTGGCTCAACAACTGGCTGACCTATCGCGACAAGCGGCTGAAAGGTTGGAGCGCAGTGCTGCGCGGCTGGCTCGGTTTCTGCGCGACCTGTGCGGTCGGGGCCTTCGCCAATGTGGCGGTGGCGACGTTTCTGGAAGGGCGCGGCGCGTTCTGGGCGCTTGCCGCGTTGGCAGGGATTCTGGTGGGATCGGTATGGAATTACGCGCTGTCGAGCCGGTTCGTGTGGGGTAGGTTTTGAGTCTTTCGTTTTCCGCACGCCATCCGGCGTGCGAAATCCTCGCTCATGCGACCTGAAGGTCGCGTCGCTGCGGGCGGGCGGCCGCCCTTGCGGCGCTACGCTCCGTTTGGTGCCCACCTCGGGCCTGCAAAATCACCTCCACCCCGCCAGCCACGTCCATTTCGCGAAACTCATCGCGCCTTCCAGCGGGGCGGCGGCGAGCACTTTGTAGAACAGCGCAAACAGGCCCGCCGATGCCGCCAGCGTGCCCCATGCCCACCAGGTCCAGCCTGCACGGCGAAGGTCGGACAGCGACAATGCCAGCGCGCCGAGCAGGAAGAACTGCGGCACGAAATAGTGGTAATAGAACTGCACCGGTTTGGGCGCGATCAGCCACAGGCCTAGCGCCGCCGCATAGCCGATTACAGTTCCCAGCTTGGCCCAATCGCCGCGCCACGCGCCGCTGGCCAGACACCACACCAGCGCGGGCAGGCCGAGCAGCATGGTGAGCGGATTGCCGATCAGCAGCACACCCCGCTGCGCCCCGTCGACCACCTCATAAAGATACCAGATCCCGCGCGTGTTCAGCACCCATTGCGGCCAGTTGCTTTGATAGGCGTGCGGCACAAGCACCTGCTTTTGCAGCGCCAGTATCTCGCCGTGCAGCCCAATCAGGCCTTGGGCGGTGAGCGGTGAGGGTTGCAGATAATCATCCATCCAGTACCCGGGCAGGAAGGTCAGCGCGTAGGTCAGCAGCGGCAAGATTCCGAGCCACACGAAGGCTTCAACCAGCGTTACCCCCGGCACCGGCGCGCCCCGGCGGCTCATGAACAGTCGCCGCCTTCCGGCAGACAGCCGCGCGGCGAAAAAGGCGAGGCCGGGCAGCACGGCGAGCGGAATCGCGTTCCACTTCGCCGCCATCGCGCAGCCCAGCGCGACCCCGGCCAGCGCCAGCCGCCAGCGACCTTTTTCCGGCTGCGCACACGCCCCCGCAAACTGCCAAGCGGCGACCGCCAGAAACGCCGCCATGAACACATCGAGCATCGCAATGCGCGACTGGATGAACAGGTGAAACCCGGTCGCCAGCAGCACGCCGAACGCTGCGGTGGCGAACCGGTCCGTGCTCGCATGCCACAGCGCACGCATGCTCGCGAAAAGTGCCCCCGAACCAGCCAACAGCGGCATGATCCGCCAACCCAGCGGATTATCGCCCAGCAGCATCATACCAAGCGCGATCAGTTCTTTGCCCAGCAGCGGGTGTTCACGATTGCGGTATTCGCCAAAGCCCTGCTCGAACAGGTTCAGGAACTCGCGCGCGGCGGGGAGATAGTGGATCTCGTCAAAATAGGGGATCGAGGGCGCGGCGATGCGCCATCCCGCCAGCAGCGCAAAGGCTGCGGTGATCGCAAGGCACCACCCCAGCGGATCGCCCGGGTGCACCGGCGCGGCATTGTCTTGCGGAGAAGAGAAAACGCGCGCCTCGGCCATGGGCCCGCGATTAGGCAGGGCCATGGCCAAGGGCAAGGTGGATTATGCGGCGACTGGAGCAGCCTGTTGTTCCAGCCAGAACAACCGCGCACACATGGCGAGCAACCCGATGCTGGCGGTGGCGACTATGAACAGCGTCCACAGCGGCAGGTTCATGCCCTGCGCCCGCGCGCGCGGCGCGATCAGGAACAGCGCGACGGTGAGCGACAGCAGCAGATCCCACCATACCTGCACCCCCCACAGGTTGCTGGTGTGGTTGACCAGGACCGGCATCAATCCCTCAGCCCAGATGGTGACGCCCGAATAGGCCGCGAACCCGCCGCACAGTACCGCGGCAATGGTCGGGCTGCCGACAGTCTGCGGCTTGGCCAGCAACCAGCCGACTGCGATCAGGGTGGCGAAAAGTCCGCCCGCAAACAGAGCCAGATGCGGGGTGAAAGCGATGTCCATGACGTGGGTCTCCGGATTGATGTAGCACTTGCTACGTGGGCTTGTAGCAAGGTGTAGCGGTTGCTACAAGAGCCTATGGCGAGCCGCGTAACAAAGCCCCCGATGACGAAAGATAGCCTGCTGCCGCTGTTGGCGGCGCATGTGCTGGCTGAAGGGTTGGGGCAGGCGAGCCTGCGCCCGCTCGCCCGCGCGGCGGGCACGTCCGACCGGATGCTGCTGTATCATTTCGGCAGCAAGGAGGGGCTGATTAGCGATCTGCTTGGCTTTATCGCGCGAATCTATGCCGCCGCGCTGGATGCGGCGATTGGCGGCGGGCGCGCAGCGACCCGCGCGGAGGTTGTCACTCGCATTCTGGCGCAAGGCGACGCGCCCGAAATGCAGCCGTTCCTCGCGCTGTGGTGGGAAATTGTCGCAGGCGCGGCGCGCAATGTGCCGGGTTACGAGGCAGCCGCGCGTGCGATGATGGACGAACTGCTCAGCTGGCTCGAGACGCAGATGCCTGCTGATGATCCCGACCCGCACGGCGGCGCGTGCTATCTGCTCACGCTGATCGAAGGCACCTTGATGCTGAGCGCAATCGGCCACGGCGCGACCGCGCAACAAGGCCTGCTTGCGAGCGGGCTTGCTCCGTCCTAGAGGCGTTTCCCATGAAAAAGACCACCGGAATGGACCGCGCCGCCACCCAGAATTGGCGCCCAGCAACCAAGGCGCTGCGCGGCGGCACATGGCGCAGTGAACATGGCGAGACGAGCGAGGCGTTGTTCCTTACCTCGGGCTATACCTATGATGATGCGCAGACTGTCGCCGACAGGTTTGCCGGCACCGCGCAGGGCATGACCTATTCGCGCCTGCAAAACCCCACCGTGGCGATGCTCGAAGAACGCATTGCGCTGATGGAGGGGGCTGAGGCCTGCCGCACGCAGGCGACCGGGATGGCGGCGATGACGGCGGCCTTGCTGTGCCAGCTATCCGCAGGCGATCACGTGGTCGCCGCGCGCGCCGCGTTCGGATCGTGCCGCTGGCTGTGCGATCAATTGCTGCCCAAGTTCGGCATCGCAGTCAGCATCATCGACAGTGCTGACAACGCCGCGTGGGAAGCCGCGATCCGGCCGAACACCAAGGTGTTTTTCTTCGAAACGCCCGCCAATCCGACGCTCGATATCGTTGATCTGGCCTATGTCTGCGGACTGGCCCGCGCGCATGGGATCATCAGCGTGGTCGACAATGCCTTCGCCTCGCCGGTGTTGCAGCGCCCGATGGAATTTGGCGCTGATGTCGTCGCGTATAGCGCGACCAAGTTGATGGACGGGCAAGGCCGCGTGCTGGCGGGCGCGATCTGTGCGTCGAAGCAATGGATCGACGATGTGTTGATGCCGTTCCAGCGCAACACCGGGCCGACGCTGTCAGCCTTCAACGCATGGGTCGTGCTGAAGGGGCTGGAGACGCTGCCGCTGCGCGCTTTCAAGCAGAGCGAGCAGGCGGTGACGCTGGGCGAATTCCTCGAACCGCGTGTCATCAAGGCGGGCGGGCACCTGCTCCACCCCGGCCTGCCGAGCCACCCGCGCCACGATCTGGCCAAGGCGCAGATGGATGCGACAGGGCCGATTTTCGCGATTGATGTCGGTACCCGCGAGCGGGCGTTCGCGCTGCTTGATGCACTGCAACTGATCGATATCTCGAACAATATCGGCGATGCGCGCAGCCTGATGTGCCACCCTGCGTCCAGCACACACGCCAACATGGGCGACGAAGCCCGCGCCGCGATGGGCGTGACAGAAGGCCTGCTGCGGATCAACGTCGGGCTGGAAGACATCGCCGATCTGGTCGAAGACATGGATCAGGCGCTCGTCGCCGCAGGGATCTAAGGGAGCATCGTAATGGCCAACCGCGTGGAACTGGTGTTCGATTTCGTCAGCCCCAATGCCTATCTGGTCTGGTGGCCGCTGCGCGAGTTGATCAAGCGGCATGAGGCAGAGCTGGACGTGATCCCGGTGTTCCTCGGCGGGATGCACAAGCTCACCGGCAATGCCCCGCCGATGATCCGCGACGCCGAGGTCAAAGGCAAGAACGAATACGCGATGCTGGAAATGCAGCGCTTTATCACCCGGCATGGCCTCGACAAGTATCGCCTGCACCCGCAGTTCCCGTTCAACTCGATCACGCTGCAACGGATGTTGCTGGCCGCCGATCAGGATGGGCGCGGGGTGCAATTTGTCGAAGCCTTGCTGCGCCCGATATGGGAGGACGGGTTGGATATTGCCGATCCGCAAGCCATTGGCGCGGTGCTGACCGCTGCAGGCTTTGACGCCGCCGAACTGTTTGCCCGCGCGCAGACCGATGCGATCAAACAGGGCTTGGTCGCCAACACCGATGCGGCGGTGGCGCGGGGCGCGTTTGGGATCCCGACCATGTTCGCGGGCAAGACCGGCGCTTCGCCCGACAGCTACGCCATGTTTTTCGGCAAGGAACGGCTCGGCCAGATCGAGGAGTTGCTGGCCAAGGGGTAGGGGCGTTTATCGTGCTGGGTGGGATACTGTGGGGATTAAGCGCGTTGAGCCTCTTGTGACGCCTGCGCAATTCACTACCTTGGGGCACGATATGAAGGAATTCTTCCAACACGCTGCCACCACCGACGGGGTTACCGTCCGGGTCGCTGTGAACTATCTGCCCGAACAGTCTCATCCTGAGGCGGGCAAGTGGTTCTGGGTCTATCACATCCGCATCGAGAACGCCTCGCACGAGCCGATGCGCCTGCGCACCCGGCACTGGCGGATCACCGATGGGCGCGGGATGGTGAACCATGTCGATGGCGAAGGCGTGGTCGGCGAACAGCCCCTGCTCGCACCGGGGCAGAGCCACGATTACGTCTCGGGCTGCCCGTTGACGACGCCGTTTGGATCGATGGAGGGGTTCTACACCTTTGAACGGCCGGATGGCACGCCCACCGAAGTGCGAATCCCGTTCTTCCCGCTCGCCGCGCCGGAGACGGCTGAGGGCCGCACGCCCCGCTGAGGGCTGAGCCTTGCGGTGAAGCAATTGCGCGCCTAATTCCCCTCGCGTGAAGCGCACCCATCTCCCCCTCAATGCCCTGCGCGTGTTTGATGCCGCCGCGCGCCACCTGTCGTTCACCCGCGCCGCGGATGAGCTGGCGGTGACGCCCGCCGCTGTCGGCCAGCAAATCCGCGCGCTGGAAGACGTGCTCGGCGTCGTGCTGTTCCGCCGCACGCCCAAAGGGCTCGAACTCACGCCCGAAGGCACCGCCGGGCTCGATCCCCTGCGCGAAGGGTTCCTCAGGTTCGAGGAAAGCGTTGAGGCGATGCAGGCGGGCCAGGCGTCGGACCGTTACACCATCGCTGTCCCGCGCGAATTCTTCGCCGAATGGCTCGCCCCCCGGCTGGCGCGGTTTCAGGCCGATACGCCGGGCATCCAGTACATCCTCTCAGCCGATGAACACGCCGACTTTACCGAGGCGAACCTTGATCTGGCGATCCGGCTGGTTGACGGGCCGGGCGAGCTGGAGGGGGTGCAACTTGCGCCTGCCAGCCGCGTCACCGTCGCCGCGCCGCAGCACAGGGACGCGTGGATCGATTGGCCCGGCGCGCCGCTGCCCGAAGGCACTTTGCCGTGCGTGAAGGCGGGCAGCCCCGGACAGGCGCTCGCGTCGGCCATGGCGGGAATGGGCCGCACCGTGCTGCCGCTGGCGCTGGCCGAAGCCGCGATTGCGCGCGGCAGCCTTGAAGTGCTCGAAGGGCCGGAGCCTGCCCAGCGCGCCTACTGGCTGCTCGCCCCCCCGCCGCAATGGCGCAGCCGCAAGGTCAAGGCGCTGGTGGGGTTTTTAACTTCAAGCCCCCTTCCTCTTTAGAGGAGGGGGTTGGGGGTGGTGGAGGTAGTGCGCGGGGTTTTT
>Ga0163144_10016730_pt1 | contig 15009 bp, 16 predicted proteins | sample OliLak19BULKMAT1_FD_123175 | JGI IMG/M metagenome (GOLD analysis project Ga0163144, IMG submission 123175) | Freshwater microbial mat bacterial communities from Lake Vanda, McMurdo Dry Valleys, Antarctica - Oligotrophic Lake LV.19.BULKMAT1 | ecosystem: Environmental > Aquatic > Freshwater >... | reverse complement strand
TGGTGTCGCCCCTCAGCCGCCCGCCTGCGCCTGACGCTGGCCCCCGACACAGTCCCTGCGGCCGCCGACCATGGTGGCGAACTGGAGGCGGCGATCGAAGTGCTGGGCCTGATCGCGCTCAAGGGCAAGGTCGTGACCGCCGATGCGCTGCACTGCAATCGCCGCACGGTTGCAGCGATTGCGCAGGGCGGCGGCGATTGGTGCCTGGCGCTGAAGGCCAACCAGGCAAGCTGCTGTCCGACGCCCGGTCCTGTTTCGGCAAGCTGTCGCCAGACCACCCGGCCTCGCTTCAGGAAGGAGCCGGGCATGGCCGCAAGGAGACCCGCATCGGCACGGTGGTTTGCGCCAAGGGATTGGCCGAACGCCATGATTTCCCCGGATTGAGGGCATTCTGCCGCATCAAGTCGCGCCGAGAGACGGGTGGCATCGTGCAAACCGAAACCCGCCATTTCGCCCTGTCATGGACGCCTGCACCCGAGGTCTTCATGGCCACCGTCCGCGCCCACTGGGCCATCGAGAACGCCCTGCACTGGCAGCTTGACGTCTCGTTCCGCGAAGATGGTGGTCCAGAAAACCTTGGGCGCAACCGCAAGGATAACGGCCCCGCCAACATCGCCATCCTGCGCCGCCGCGCCGCAGGCGTCGCACGCAGGGACACATCCAAGGGCTCGCTCTCGATCAAACTGAAGCGGGCGGGTTGGAGCGATGCGTTTCTTCTCAGCCTTCTCAACCAGTTAGCAGGCGCTTAGGCCAAACGCGATTGCCCTGTGATCACACTGGCCGCGCGTCGGCCAAGGTAGATCAGACGAGGCCAAGATTGCGTTGCAGGGCATTGTTCAAATGACGCACAATTGCCTCCTCTGCGCGGTCGGGATCGCGATCCTTGCACGCCAAAAGCACTTCGAGATGTTCGTTGATCGAGATTTCAGCGGTTCGGCCGGACACCAAGCCATTCATCTTGACGATCTTGGACAACAACTGCAATCGACCATAGGCCGAATCGACGATCGCATTTGACAGGGCGGCGCATATCGGCAAGTGAAACCCGTCTTCGACTTCGGCCATTTCGTCGACGAAATTGTGGCCTGAAGCCAGCTTGGCCACGTCGTCGCGCGCGCGTTCATGAAGGTCGATCACGTCGTCCAACGCCTTCAGACTGGCCGTGCGCGTGAACTGGCGAACCGCGAACCGCTCGATGATCGTGCGGAACTGATAGGTGCTGCGCGCCAGTTCGGTCGAGGGACGAACCACCTCGATTCCAGATCGCGGGTGAATGAACAAGACACCGTCTGCCTCCAGCAGCTTCAGCGCATCGCGCACCGGGCCCACGCCGAGCCCCGTCATCTTGGCCAGTTCAGACTGCGAAATGAATGACCCAAACAGGACCTTGCGCGAGAACAACGCCTCGAGAATTCGGGCATAGGCAATGTCGCCGAGGCGGTTTGACGGCAAGGCAGAGGTGATTTCGTTGTCCATGTCTCTCCCTAGCGACAGCCTTGATTGGCCGCAAGATATGTGCGACACCGCTATTTGATAAATCAGATGGTAGCGTTAAGTAATCAAATGTCCAAGCGGCGGCTCCAAGGTTTTCGACTGACCCGATTCCAGTTTCGGCGCGACCGCATCATCGGCGACAGCCAGGTCAGCATCGACGACCTGAACTGTCTGGCGCTGGAGCTGATCGATGAGGCCGGACTGATCGGGCTGGGCTTTGCCGGCGGGCTGTTCGAGCCTTTCCCCGATCTTTCCGCATGTGAGGCGGTCTTTGCCGCGAGCGTCTGGCCCGCGCTTGAAGGCCGTTTGGCGGCAGCGCTGATCCACCGGATCGAGCGGCCACGCGGCGGGAACCAGCGCGACCGGCTGCACGGCTATTCCGAGGCGCTGCAAGTCGCACTTTGGGATCTCGCGGCGCGCCAGGCTGATCTGCCGCTGGCCAGCTATCTGGGAGGCCAGCGAACAAAGGTACCGGCCTATGCCAGCGGGCTGGACTATCACCTCGACGATCCCGCCTATGTGGCGTTTTTCGAACGGGCGGCGGCTGCCGGCTTTGTGGCATTCAAGATCAAGGTCGGCCATCCTGATTTTACCCGCGACCTGCACCGGATCGACCTGCTGCGCAAGACGGTCGGGCCTGACGCGCAAGTGATGATTGACGCGAATGAGGCGTGGTCTGCCAAGGAAGCCGCTGTAAATATACAGAAAATCCGTGACCTGGGTCATCCGATCCTGTGGGTGGAAGACCCCATTCTACGCAATGATTTCGACGGGCTGAGGATGTTGCGCGCTGCCGTTCCGTGGACGCAGATCAACTCGGGCGAATATCTGGACATGACCGGGCGCAGGCAGCTTTTGCAGGCGGGTGGCACGGACATCCTGAACGTGCATGGCCGGATTACCGAAGTCATGCATCTGGGCTGGCTGGCTGCCGACATGGGCATCCCGGTATCTTTGGGCAATACGTTCCTGGAGATCGGCGTGCATACTGCCTGCGCTTTGCCAGAGGTGGGCTGGATGGAATATTCGTTCCAGAACTATGACCATCTTGTCGAAGAGCCGATCCTTGTGCGCGATGGTTTTGCGCATGTGCCGGACCGCCCGGGCCATGGGCTGACCCTGAGCGGCGCGGCGCGCAAAGACTGGGCCGCACCAACACAACTGGCATCACAGGAATTGCGGACCGGGCCCGATTGCGCGGTCCTTGCCAGATTGGACTCGGCGGCAGGAAAGAGGGCCTGAAAAGAATGGTGGCAGTTTCAGATATGCCCGCGCGTCTGGCCGCGACGAAGGTCGGTCAAGCAACCGTTAGCTGTCGCAAATCTGATAAATCAGAAATGAGGGGTTGATACGGATGCGCATCGTGGGATTCACGGTCTGGTTGGTCTAGACTGATCCCGGACCCCGGTTCATCTGGCGTGACGGCCTGCCCGGATCGCATGGCGACATCCCGGCGGGAACCCGGCCAACCAAGGCGGTTCTGCGCATGGAAACCGACACAGGTATCATGGCCTCGCTGGAAATCGGTCGCGGCGAGGCTTTGCTGGACCTTGTCGCCCGGCGCTACCACACGTTTCTGGGAGAAAACCCGCTGATGAGCGAACGCTTGTGGGCCCTGATGTGGGAGATTGACCGCATTGAGGAGGTTCACATGCGGGCCCTGGGCCTGCTGGATATTCTGTGTTGGGACGTCAAATCGCAGGTTGCGGGCATGCCGATCCATCAGCTTTTGGGCGGCAATGTCACGAAAGTGCCGGCCTATGCCTCGACTGTGACCCGGCCGACGCTGGGCGAGTATGAACGCCATATCAAATTGTGCCGTAACCTCGGTTTCACCGCGTTCAAGCTGCATGCCTGGGGCGATGTGAAGCGCGATATCGAAGTGTCGCGCGCCCTGCGGCGCTGGGTCGGGCCGGATGCTGATCTGATGTTCGACGGCTCGGCCGGTTGGGACTATGTCGATGCGTTGAAGGTTGGCCTTGCCCTGCAGGATGAGGGGTTTCTTTGGTACGAAGAGCCGATGCGGGAATTTCATCTGGGGTCCTATGCCAAGCTTTGCAACAAGCTGACGATCCCGATTCTGGCCGCCGAGACCTCGGATGGGGTGCATTGGAACATGGCCAACTGGATCGACGCTGGCGCACTCGACATGACCCGGGTGTCCTCGCACTACAAGGGCGGCTTCACCGGGGCGATCAAGATTGCTCATCTCGCCGAAAGTTTCGGGATGCGGGCACAGGTGCATGGCATGGGGATCGAAAATGCCCAGATCTGCGCCGCCATCCTGAACAACGACTACCATGAGCAGTTGGTCATCAACGAAGACCAGATCCGCAGCCTTTCGGGCCTTGGCGCGCTGGCCATCACGGACGGCTATCTGAACGTCAGCCAGGGCGCCGGGCTTGGCTATGGGCATGACTGGGCCGAACTGGACCGCGCGGCGTTGCGAAAGATCACCGTCTCTGAAAAGATCACGTAAGGATCGACGGCGTGGCTGAAGTCGAACTGCGAGATGTCAGGAAATCCTTCGGTGCGGTGCAGGTCATCGATGGCGTCAACCTGACCATCGGCGACGGCGCATTCGTGGTCTTTGTCGGCCCGTCGGGTTCGGGCAAATCGACCCTGTTGCGGATGATTGCCGGGCTGGAAACCGCATCGGGCGGCAAGATCATGATCGACGGCCATGACGTGACCTATGCCGAACCGGCCGAGCGCGGCATCGCGATGGTGTTTCAGTCCTACGCGCATTACCCGCATGTGAACGTCTACGAAAACATCGCATTCAATCTGCGCCTGTCAAAAATGTCGCGGCCCGAGATTGACCCGCGGGTCAAGGAAGCCGCCCGTATCCTGCGGCTGGAGGCGTTGCTGCAACGCGCACCCGCACAACTTTCGGGGGGGGCAGCGTCAGCGTGTCGCCATCGGGCGGGCGATCGTGCGCCATCCCAAGGGGTTCCTGTTTGACGAACCGCTAAGCAATCTGGACGCGGGCCTGCGGGTGCAGATGCGGCTGGAAATCGAGCGGCTGCACCGCGAACTTGGGACGACGATGATCTATGTGACCCACGATCAGGTCGAGGCGATGACGCTTGCCGACCGGATCGTGGCGCCGGACGGCGGCAAGGTGCAACAGGTCGGTGCGCCGCTGGACCTGTACGCGAGACCCGGCAACCGGTTTGTCGCGGGCTTCATTGGATCGCCCATGATGAATTTCATTCCCGCGACTGTGCTTGCTGCCGGAACGGGACGGACGAGCGTCAGCCTGGATATCAAGGGCAAGCCGGTGTTCGACGTCGATCTGCCAGGCGTGCGACCGGAACGGCAGGTGACGATTGGTCTGCGGCCTGAATCCATCGCAGTCAACCCATCGGAAAAGGCCGGTTTGCCGGCCACTGTTGAAACCGTCGAGCGGCTGGCGAACATCACATTTGCCTATCTGAACATCGGTTTGCCTGATTTTCTTACGGTGCAGATCATGGGCGAAATGCACGTCACGAACGGTCAGGGCGTGCAATTGAGCCTGACCCCATCAGCCCTGCATGTCTTCGATAAAGCAGGCACTGCGCTCAGATGATCTGTTTCAGCAGGTCGCCGAAATTGACCAACCCAGAGGAGGAAAGTACAATGAAAACAAACGAAAGCGGGAAAGCAAACCGGGTGCTGGCCACAGCCGCGATGGTCGCGGGCTTTGGCACCGCGGCACTGGCGGCCGATCCGGTCACCTTGAACGTCTGGTCGGACACCGCGCGTCTGTCGCTGTTTGCCGCCTATGACGAGCAGCACGACACCGTGACGCTGAACGTGGTCACCGTCGAGCCGAACGACCTGTTGGCCAAGCTGCAATTGGGCATGCAAAGCAGCACCGAGGTTCCCGATGTGATCTTTATGTCCGACATCGGCTATACGGCGCAGCTTGCGACGCGTGGGTCGAATTATCTGATGGATCTGACCGGCAAGGTGACCGATGCCAAACTGGCCGAGTTCTATCCGAACGCAAATTCGCCTTGCTATGTGAATGGCAAGCTTTTGTGTCTGCGCAACGATCTGGCGCATATGATCGTCTGGTATGACGAACCACTGATGACGGAGTTGGGGCAGACGGTGCCGAAGACCTGAGATGAGTTTGCCACGCTTGGGGCGGCACTTGGCCCGAAAGGCCATGCCCTGGGCAGCGCGGTGGAGCCCTGTCCCTTGATCAGCTATCTGGTGTCCAGCGGTTGCGAACTGGCAATCCCGGTTGAACGCGCGCAAGACACTTTGAAGATCAACGCGACTTCGGATGAGTGTGCAAAGGCGGCGACGATGGTTGATGCAATGGTCGCCAATGGCTCACTTGCCAAAACCGGCCCGTTCGATCCGGCATTTGTCGCTTTGGCAAAATCGGGCAAGGTTCCGCTGATCATCGGCCCGACGTGGTTTGGCGAATATGTGATCAAGCCAACCTATGAGTTCAAGCCGGGCACTCTGGCCGCGTCTTTGCCGCTGGTCTGGGAGGGTCAAGCCCAGCCAATCACCTGGAGTTGGGGCGGTGGCACTTACGGCGGCTGGAACAAGACGGCGCATCCGGACGAAGTTCTGGACTTGCTGGTTTGGGCATCAACCGATGTCGGGGTGCAGACCAATGCCGTCACCATGCCCGCTCATGCCCCGTCGGCGGTTGCCTGGGGTGCCAAGCTGAAGGCGGATGCCTACTAAGCCAACGCCGACATCTTCGCCGTCGAAGTTGCCTCCGCCGCCTTCAGTCATCCGGGTTATGTCAGCCTGCGGATTGACCTGTCAGCGGCTGTCGCCAAGACGGTCAGCGCTGCAATCTCGGGCGGTGGCAAGGCTGTCGATGCTTTGCCTGCGCTGCAAACGGAACTGGTCAATCTGGCCAAGCTGAACAAGTATCAGGTTCAGTGACCAAAGATCGGACCGGGCGCAGCAGCGTCCGGTCCGACCCACAAAAGGATCGGTTCATGTCCCAGCCAGAAAGCCCTGACGAGCGGCTTCGCGCGCAAAGCGAGCGTCAGAAAAAGCGCCGCGAAACAAGTGCCGCCTATCTGTTTCAGGCGCCCTATCTGGCATTGCTGTGCATGTTCGGTCTGTTTCCGGTGATCTATGCCTTTGGATTAAGCTTCTTTGACACGATCGAAGGGGTGTTCTGGGGCCTGACGAATTACACAAGCGTCCTCAGCGATTTCCGCCTGCCGCGCTCGACGGTCAATGTCCTGACGTTTACCGCCATATGGGTGGCGCTGACCGTTGTGGGGGTGACCGTCCTTTCGCTGATGCTGGACGTCCTTCCACGACGTCTTGCCACCATGTTGCGCACGATCTTCTTTCTGCCCGGCGCGGTGATTTCGTCGGCGCTGGTCGTGCTCTGGCTCTTCCTACTTGACCCTTCGGTCAGTCCGTTCCGCCCCATACTCCATCTGGTCGGTTGGGAAACCCTGCAATCGCTGGTGGTCGGGCTTGGTTACGCCACGGTTTTCGCCATCATGTCCTATTTCGCCACCTCCGGCGGCTGGATCGTCGTGATGGGCGGCGCATTGGCCAGCCTGCCCACCGAAGTGATCGAGGCCGCGCGCGTTGATGGTGCCAAACCCTATCAGATCGCGGCACGGATCAAACTGCCGATGATCTGGCGTTCGATCGTGCTGATGGCGATCCTGTCGCTTGCCGCCGGCATTCAGATCTTTGTGGAACCGCAACTGATCTCGCTGGCCGGGGCGCAGTTTGCCCAACCCGACTGGTCGCTGAACCAGTTGGCATTTTCCTATGCGTTCCAGATGGGTGATTTCGGAGCCTCTGCCGCGCTGAGCACGATGCTGGTTCTGGTTTCGGTGACCATCGCGCTGGTGATCATCTTTGTCACGAAATTCTACAAGATCGACTGAGGGAAAAACTATGGAGCCCGGCCTGCTGCGCCGTCAATTCTGGTTGGGCCGCTTTTTTCTGCTGGCCTGCCTTGGATTTGCCGTTTGCTTTTATGGCATTCCGTTGCTGTGGCTGTTTCTGGCCAGCACGCACAATCAGGCCACGCTGATCAGCGATCCTCCGCTGTCGTTGGGGTCCTGACAGGATTTCCGGCAGACATGGCTGAACCTGACCACCTTCAATGATTTTGAAATGGTCACCTGGGCAATGAACTCGTTGATCTGCGCGGTTGGCGGCGTTCTGCTCGCTATCGCGACAGCCATCACTGGCGGTTATGCGCTGGCCTTGGTCGAGTTTCCCGGGCGAAAGCTCATCCTTGTCCTGACCCTGATTGCGATGATCACCCCAAGCACTGCGGTCGTGCTGCCGATCTTCCTCCAGATGCATTTTCTGGGGCTGACGAATACATATACCGGTTTCATCCTTGCATCGGGCTTCTTCCCGTTCGGCGTCTATCTTGCCTATATCTACTTCTCTACCTCGCTGCCCAAAGGGGTGATGGACAGCGCACGGGTGGATGGATGCACCAGGCTGCAACTGTTCACCAGGATCGCCCTGCCATTGGCGAAGCCTGTCATCGCACTCGTGGCGTTTTTCAGTTTTCTGGGGATATGGAGCAACCATTTCCTCGCCTTCGTGCTGTTGTCGGATGACAGTCTTTACAATCTGCCGGTCGGACTTTCGACGCTGGTCAGCAGATCCGGCGCGCTTAGCAACCTGCCCACTGAAGGCATTCCAATCAAGAAGCCCGAGGTGATCCTGGCTGCCATTATTGTGGCTTTGCCCGTCATGATCATCTTCATTTTCGCCCAAGGACGTGTCTGATCCGGGTTGCTGACCGGAGCAGAGAAAGGCTGAACCAATGCGATTGACCCTGCCGCCCCTGGGGCTGGGTACCGCAGGAATCGGTTGGCGGTATCAGAGTGTGGCCGAACAGGAGGCGCAGACGCGGCTGCAAACCGCCTGGTGTCAACGGCGGAGTAAAATCCGGCCACTCGGCGGCGCAATACCAGGCGAGTGGCGAGGCTTTGCCAGCCTTGGGGTACAAAGCGGCGGGCCCTGAGGCGCGGACGGGGCAGGGGGCAGGCGGCAGGGCCAGCCCAAATCCGACCATCGCGGCCAGGGCGCTGATTTTCGCTCATCTCCTTGCGCCGGATCGCACCGGGCTTGCAGACATCACCGCCGTGCCGGACTGGACCCGGCAGATCAAGGCGCAGAACCCATTGCCGTTACATCATCCCGTCCAGCACCCGGCGCAGCGCCAGCATGCCGGGGTCATCCAACCCCCGGCTTTTGTCGCCGAACATTCGCGCCCGGCCGAGTTTGCTTTCACGGTCGCGGAACGTGTTCAGGGTCGCGTCGATCGCCTGATCGGCCAATGCAAGCAGGCGGTCGGCGTCACCCTGACCTGCTGTCGCCAGTGCCACGGCATCCAGCGCGTCCAGCACGGTCTTGTCGCCCAGACTGCCCTTGCCCCGCGCCATCATTGCATCGCGGGCAGCAGCCAAAAGTGCAGACACTTCGGTATAAGGCACCTCGGTGCGGCCCTTGCAGGCCTTGGCTGCCGCCATGAAAGCCGTGGCGGTCAGGGTGCCGTAAGACGAGGACGAGACCTTTTGAAACGCCTTTGCACAGTCCAGAAAGGCCATGCCGACATCGTCGGGCATGGCATCGGCACTTGCGGCGATCTCGACCCAGCCTTTGGATACGGTAATGCCCAGATCGCCGTCACCCAACTGACCATCGGCGGCATTCAACTCTGCGGCCACCAGTTGAGCCTTGGCCGCGATGCGCCCCGCAACATGGCGCAGATCGCCGGTGGTGAACCCGGCCACCCTTCAGACCCGCCAGAACGCGCAATCGCAGGGGGCGGTCAGCAGCGCCTCAAGCTCGGCATCCAGATGGCAGATCGTGATGGTGGCCCCTGTCATCTCCATCGAGGTCGCATAGCGGCCCACCAGCGGCATGACGATTTCAACCCCGGCGGCAGCCAGAATACCGGCGGCGCGGGCGTACAGGATGTACAGTTCTTCGGCCGGGGTGGCGCCCAGCGAATTGATCAGGATCGACACCCGCCCGCCGCGCGTAAATGCCCGGTCGGCGGCCAACAGGCCCATCATCTCATCCGCAATCTCATTGGCGGTCTTGATCGGGGATTTGTAGATGCCGGGTTCGCCGTGAATGCCCATCCCCATTTCCATCTGCCCGTCGGGGATGTCAAAGGTCGGACGGCCCGCCTGCGGCACGGTGCAGGGGGTCAGCGCCATGCCGATGGAATGGCAGGCATCGGCACCCTTTTGCGCGACGCGCGTCACCTCGGCCAGATCGGCCATCTGTTCGGCACGCGCCCCGGCGATCTTGAAGGCATAGATCATCCCCGCAACGCCGCGCCGCTTGGCCCGTTCGGACAGCGGGGCCGACACCACATCATCGGCCAGAACCACGGTGGTCGAGGCGATATCCTCCATCTCGAGCATCTCGCCCGCCATGTCGAAATTCATCACATCGCCGCCGTAATTGCCGTACAGGCGCAGCACGCCCGCCCCGCCATTGGCATGACGCATCGCGCCCGCCATCTGATCGGACGAGGGCGAGGCAAAGACATCGCCGATCGCGCAGGCGTCCAGCAGCCCCTTGCCGACATAGCCGGTGAACACCGGCAAATGCCCGGACCCGCCGCCGGTGACGATACCGACCTTGCCGAGGATCGCCCCTCCGGCACGGGTGATCACCCGGCGTTCGGGTTGGGTATAATCGGCGGGATGGGCCAGGCACAGCCCGGTCAGCATATCGTCCACATAATCGGCCGGGGCATTCAGTATCTTTTTCATGACGGTCGGTCCTTAGCCGCTGCTTTCCTTGAGTTTCTGCGCATAGACGTTGATCACCAGTGCGATCAGCAGGATCAGACCGCGGATCAGGATCTTCAGGAAGCTGTCGATGTTGATCAGGTCCAGCCCGTTGTTCAGCACACCCAGCACCAGCAATCCGATGATCGTGTTGCCGATGCCGCCGCGACCGCCAAACAGGCTGGTGCCGCCGACCACCACCGCAGCAATCGCTGTCAACAGGAAATCATCAAAGCCGTTCTGCTGGGCCGAGCCGAAATAGGCCACACCCAACATCCCGGCCACACCCGAACAGACCGCGCTGATGACCATCACCGAGGCGATGATAAGGCGCACGTTCACCCCGGAATATTCCGCCGCCTCGCGGTTGCCGCCGACCATGTAGACGTAACGGCCAAAGCGCGTGTAGGTCAGCACCAGATGCGCCACGATGAAGAACAGCACACAGACGATGATCGACCAGCGCAACCCATAGATCGTGCCCGCGCCCAGCGTGGTGATGAACTCGGGGAAGATGTAGGCGATCTGACCTCGCACCAGCAGGGCCGACACGCCGTTGGCGATCTGCATCATCGCCAGCGTCATGATGAAGGACGGAATGCCGATCCGCGTCACACCAAAGGCGGTGATGGACCCGAGGCCCAGCGCGGCCGCAATCGTCAGCAGAATGGCGATGAAGCCGGGCAGCGGGATGGTCGCAATATTCACATAATCGGGCTGTGCCGTGAAAAACGCCATGGTGATGCCGATGGCGTTGGCGATGGCCGCAACCGAAAGGTCGATCTCCGCCGTCAGGATCACGAAGGTCAGGCCCACGGCGATGATGCCGGTGATCGACGCATTCGCCAGGATGTTCAGACCATTCGCCACCGAAAAGAACACCGGGCTTTGCGTGGAAAAGAACACCACCAGGGCGATCAGGGTGAAAACCGGGGCGATATTGCGCATCTGTTCGGCCAGAAAACGTTTCAGGCCGCCTTTGGCTGGGGGTGCGTCAGTTGCCGTCATCATGCGTCCTTTGCAAGTGGGTCCGGTGCAAGTGCGTTCCGGCGCATCAGGCGGCGGCCAGCAGGTCTGCTTTTTCGATATGGCCAAGGGTGAATTCGCGCGCCACCGAGCCGCGCTTCATCACTGTCACCCGGTCGGCCAGCGTCAGGATGGTTTCGGGTTCGGTAGATAACACCAGCACCGCCACGCCGCGGTCGCGCAGTGATTTCAGGATGCGGATCACGTCCTCCTTGGCGCCGACATCCATGCCGCGCGTGGGTTCCGAAAGGATCAGCACCTTGGGCAGATGCGTCAGCCATTTCGCCAGCGCCACCTTCTGCTGATTGCCGCCCGACAGGTTTCCCAGAAGGATGTCGGTCTTTTGCGGGCGGATATCCAGATCCTTGATGTGGGCTTCGGTGATGCTGCGCTCGGCATTTGGTTTCAGGAACAGCCGGCCGATCCGGTCGAGGATCGAAATCGACACGTTCTTGTAGACCGGTTCAGTGCGAAACAGCATCATGCGCCGGCTTTCGGGCACATAGGCAATGCCTGCCGCCCTGGCCTGCGCGGTGGAATGAAAGCGCACGCGCTTGCCGTCCATGATCAGGCTGCCGGATTTCAGGGCTACCTTGCCGAAGAGTGCGCGCGAAAGTTCGATCTGCCCGCAGCCCATGAAGCCGTAAACCCCGGTGATCTCGCCCTGCCGCAGGCTGAGGGTCACATCGCGCAGGGCGTGGCCATCGCCGACTGCCTGCGCCTCCATCACAATCTTGCGGCTGTCATCCCCGGACAGTTCAGCGCTTTCGCCCATGTGCATGTCCACCGAGCCGCGCCCGATCATGTGGGAAATCACGGCATCCTTTGTCAGGCCCGCTGTGGCTTCGGTGATGACTTTCGCGCCGTTGCGAAACACCGTCACCCGGTCGGAAATTTCAAGCACGTCATCCAGGAAATGCGAGATGAAAATGATGCTGCGCCCTTCGCCGCGCAGGCGGCGCAAAACGGTGAACAGCCGCTCCACTTCGGGCGGGGAAAGCGCCGAGGTCGGCTCGTCCAGAATGATGATCCGCGCACCCGAGAACAGCACGCGCGACAGTTCGACCAGTTGCTGCAACCCCACGGGAAGCGACCCCATGCGCGATGCGGGGTCAATATCCAGCCCAAGGCTCGCGATCTGCGCTTTGGCCTGCCGGTTCATGCGGGCCCAATCGACAACGCCGCCCATCCGCAGCGGTTGAGAGCCCAGAAACACGTTTTCGGCCACCGAAAGGTCGGGCACCACGGAAAGCTCCTGATGCACCATGCCGATCCCGGCGGCCAGCGCGTCGCCGGCAGACCGGAAATGCACAGGTGCGCCGCTCACCAGCATCTCGCCTTCGAAACCGGCATGAACACCGGCGATTATCTTCATCAGGGTCGATTTCCCGGCACCATTCTCGCCGACCAGCCCATGAATTTCGCCCGCGAGGATTGAGAAATCCACATCGAGGAGGGCAGCGATGCCGCCAAATCGCTTGGTCACCCGCTTCATCTCCAGCAGCGGTTTGACGCCTTCCTGAAACAGGGGCGCTTTCGCGCCCCTGCTCAGGGTATCTCCTGTCTGTTGCACTGTGCAGCGGTCAGATCAGGAAGTTCTTCTGCAGCCACAGGTGGCCCGCAGCAGTTTCCTTGGAGATCACCGGGCCGTCGGCGAGGATGAAGGCCGGGATATCTGTCCCGGGCTTTTCGCCGCCGACTGCTGCCGCCACACCGGCTGCGACCGACCAGCCATGGATCCGGCACGACGGGTTGCGCACGGTGGCAACCAACGAGCCTTCGAGCACCGCGTTCACCGCCGGAGGCATCGCGTCGATCCCCGAAAGCAGGATGCCCGTGCGACCCTTGGCCTTGATCACGTTGCCCGCCGCCAGCGCCATATCGTCGTTGTGGAAGAAGCCACCCTTCAGATCCGGGAATTTGGTCAGCAGCGAATCCCAGATGCGGGCCACCTTGGTCACATCCCAGTCTGCGGGTTGTTCGTCCACCAGTTCGATGTTGGGGAACGCCGCCAGAACCTGCTTGAAGCCCTTGGCGCGGCCCTGCGCACCGGAGTGGCCAAGCGCGCCCTGCGTCATTGCCACCTGGCCGGCACCGCCCATCGCGTTGAACAGCGCGGTCGCGGTCACCGCACCCATCATGATGTTGTCGGGTGCGATGAAGGTGTGGATCGCAAGCTGGCCTTCGGGGGCCATCATCGTATCCATCGTGATGACCGGCGTGCCAGCAGCGATCAGCTTGGACATCGGGTCATTCAGGGTGCCGATGCCGAAGGTCTGCACCGCCACGAAATCCCATGCCTGCGCCGCCATGTTGTCGATCGTGGCGCGCTGTTTGGTGGCCGACAATTCGCCGTCAAACCAGGTCATCTCGACGTTCATCAGTTTGGACCACGCCTCGGCGGCGGTCTTGCCCTGTGCGCACCAGCTGGCCTGAAGGCCGGCGTTGCTCATCGCGGATTTGATCGGCTTTGACGCAGCCATCAATTCCTGCGCCATGGCAGGTTCAAAACCGGCGCTGGCAAACAGCGCCCCGGCCACTGTGGTTGCCCCCAGCGTCTTGAACACGTTGCGGCGCGACAGGACCACTTCGTTCAGTTTTTCGAGCTCGTCAGACATGGTATTCCTTCCATTGGATTCTGGTTCAGCACTGGAATAATTCGAAGTATCTTCTTTGAGCCGGGAACTTGAAGTTTCCTCTTTGGTTCATCGTCTAGGTTGAGGGCTTGTGCGCGATGTGTCAACAGTCATGGCGGGTCGACTGGCCGCCGTGTCGCGAGGTCGGCCATGCCGCCGTGGCGTCCAGCCGTGCCGCACCAGCCGACGACGACCAGCGGCATCGGGAGCATCAGTATGCGTATCGAGTGCTGTCAGAGCAAATGGATTGAGCCTGGCCTGGCGGTCACCCAGGCTTGCATCATGACCAAACCCAACCCGTTTCGCCATTTCAAGACCTTACCTCAGTTCATCCGTCTCTTCGGGATGATGCGCATGTGTTTCCCTTGGTCACTGCCCAACGTAGAGGACCTGCTGCAGGAGCGAGTGATCGACATCTGCCGCCGAACAGCCCCCAGATTTGGAGACGCCTTGCTTGGTAATTTTGGATGCAAGAAGGCCGCCATGTCCGGAGCTGAATTCACAGACGAGTTCAAACACGATGCAGTGGCACAGGTCGAGGATCGGGGCTACCCGGTGCGCGAGGTGGCCGAGCGTTTGGGCATCAGCGCAAAATCGATCTACACCTGGCAGAAGCTGTTTTCACGGCCGGGGAAGGTGATCAATGCGGAGGATGCCCAAGCCGATGAGATCCGCCGCCTGGAGCGCGATCTGGCGCGCGTGACGGAGGAGCGGGATATTCAAAAAAAGGCGACCGCATACTTCGCCAGGGAGTGCCGGTGAAGTATGCGTCTATCGCCGAGCACCGGCCGATTTGCCTGCGATCGCCGTCAGCGCCGCAGCTTCGCTCTGATATTCATCGCGGTGTTCCATAAACAACCGAACCGCACGCTCGCGGAACTCGGGGGAATACGGCTTCGAGGTCTTCTTCTGTTTTTGTTCCACAAGGGCAATTCTCCGCGAGTTTTGCCCCCCCGGTAAAGCCGGGGCGGTTCACGTTCGTGCCGGCGGGCGGGCTGTTCCTGACCGCCGGGGCCGACGTACAGAAGGACCGGATCGAGGTCGATGTCTGGGCTTGGGGCCGGGGCGGCACAAGCTGGCTGGTC
>Ga0163144_10016729_pt1 | contig 15010 bp, 14 predicted proteins | sample OliLak19BULKMAT1_FD_123175 | JGI IMG/M metagenome (GOLD analysis project Ga0163144, IMG submission 123175) | Freshwater microbial mat bacterial communities from Lake Vanda, McMurdo Dry Valleys, Antarctica - Oligotrophic Lake LV.19.BULKMAT1 | ecosystem: Environmental > Aquatic > Freshwater >... | reverse complement strand
TGGAGCGGGCGAAGGGATTCGAACCCTCGACCCCAACCTTGGCAAGGTTGTGCTCTACCCCTGAGCTACGCCCGCTCTGGCGCCGTCGCTTGCAAGCGGTGCAAGCGGGGTAAGGGGGCGGCTGTTAGCATCGGCGTTTGATAACGGCAAGCCCGGATACCAATAACAAAACAGTTGGATTCGCCCCCCAAGCGCCCACATAAGGTGCCAGAACACAAAACGCCGCAAGGCACAGGAGCAAGACTTGGCTACTCTGGGTATGAGCACCGAAGAACGCGACGCGGTTGAGGCGTTTCGCCGCGACGTTGTTGAACCGTCAATGACCAAATTGGTGGTGATTGATTTCTGGGCCGAATGGTGCGGGCCGTGCAAGGCGCTGACCCCGCTGCTCGAAAAGGTGACAGCCGCCTATGCCGACAAGGGCGTATTGCTCGCCAAGATTGATACCGACAAGAATAAATTTATCGCCACCCAGTTCCAGATTCGCACGATCCCAACGGTCTATGCGATGTTCCAGGGGCAATTGGTCGCCGACATGACGGCCGCGCGCACCGAAAGCGCGTTGAAGACGATGCTTGATCAGCTGCTGCGCCAATTACCCGTCGAGGCAGGCGACGCAGCCGAGCCAGGCGCTGAGCCCGAGGCCGATATTGAACCACTGATCGCGATGGCCGAGCAACTGCTTGGCGACGGCGATGGTGCACGCGCGCTTTCGGTTTATGACCAGCTGATCGAGATTGCCCCTGAAAACCCCGCGATCCTTGCCGGGCAAATTCGCGCCCTGGTGCTGTTGAGGGAGATGGATGCAGCGCAGACTGCGATTGCCGCGCTCCCCGCCGATATCGCAAAACTGCCCGAAATTGCGCGCGCGCGCGCAGCCATTGCTTTGGCGCGCGAAGCAGCCCCGGTTGATGATCTGGCCGGGCTGGCTGCCTTGGTTGCGGCCAATCCGGAAGATATGGCAGCGCGTTACAGCCTTGCGGGCGGGCAGATGGCGGCGCAGGACCGCGATTCGGCAGCCGACACTTTGCTTGCGATGATCGCTGATGATCGTGACTGGAACGAAGGGGCCGCGCGCCAATTGCTGCTCAAGCTCTTCGAGGTGGTGGGGCTTGAGGATGCCTGGGTGTCGACTCAGCGGCGGCGCCTGTCAGCGGTCCTGTTCGGATGACCGCTGAGCGCACCACCACCCGCTTGTCGGTCTTTCCTCTGCCCGGCGCGCTGTTGTTCCCACGCATGCATTTGCCGCTGCACATTTTTGAGGACCGCTACAAGGCGCTGATGAGCGATGCGATGGCGCGTGATCGTCGCATTGGCATGGTTCAGCCGCGCGCCAATGGCACCCCGCCGCCGTTGTTTGAAATCGGCTGCGTCGGCAAGATCGCGCAGTTCGAAATGCTTGATGATGGCCGCTATAATCTGGTGCTTGAGGGACTATCGCTGTTTCGCATCATCCGCGAACTTGATGTGGTGACGCCGTTTCGGCAGGTCGAGGCGCAATTGCTGCCACTCACCCCCGAACAGGAAATCCTGTCGCTCAGCGGCCGCGCCGCGCTCGAGATGGAATCGCGCCACTTTGCCGACAGCCAGGGCTATGCCGTCGATTGGGAAGCAGTGGAGCGGCTCGACGACGAATCGTTCGTCAATGGCGTCGCGCAGATCGCACCCTTTGATGTCGCTGCCAAACAAGCGCTGCTCGAATCGGTCAATCTTGAGGCGCGCGCTGAATTGATCGTGCAGCTCATGCAGTTTTTTGGGCGGCATGATGGCGAGGATTCGGTGACCTTGCAGTGAGCGCGGCCGCGCTTGACCCCTGGCTGCTGTCGATATTGGTTTGCCCTGTTACGCGAACACCGCTCCGTTATGATGAGGCCGCGCAAGAGTTGATAAGCGAGGCGGCAGGCGTTGCCTATCCGATTCGGGACGGTGTGCCGGTGATGCTGATTGAAGAAGCCCGGATTCTCGGCGCTTAAACCAGCTCACCGTGCAGCAATTTCGGCAAATCGCCCGATTCGCCGCGTGCTTCGGCCATGAAGCGGCCTTTGAGCGGCGGAATTGCGTTGACCGCTGAGATACCCAGCCGTCGCACCGCACTCGCTGTCTTGCCGGGAATGCCGAACAACCGGTTCAGGCCATCAGTCGCGACGGAGACCATCAGCGTATCGATACCGCGCCAGCGTTCATACCGCGCCAGCAACTGCGGATCGCCCAAATCCATGCCGAGCCGTTTGCCATCGACGAGCACCTCGACCAGCGTCGCGACATCGCGGAAGCCCAGATTAAGCCCTTGCCCCGCAATCGGATGGATGCCGTGCGCCGCATCCCCCACCAGCGCCAGCCGCTCCGCTGTGATCGTGGCGGCATGGTGGAACCCCAGAGGATAGGTCGAGCGCGGCGCCAAATGGCTGAGTGTGCCCAGAAAGCCGCCCATCTTATCTTCCGCCTCAGCCAGAAAGCCGCGATCGGACAGTTTGAGCATGCCCTTGGCATCCGCCTCGCTCACCGTCCAGACAAGCGCAGACCGATTCGCGCCGTCCACGGGCAGCAGCGGCAAGATTGCGAAGGGTCCGGCGGGATAGAAAATCTCAAACGCGCAGTTGTTGTGTGGGCGCTCATGCTGAAAACCAGTGATGATTGCGTTGTGGTGGTAGGACCATTGCGCAATCCGGATGCCCGCCGCCGTGCGCGTCGGCGAATTGCGTCCCTCAGCGGCGATGAGCAACGGGGCGCTGATCTCAGGCCCATCAGCCAGCGTCATCCGCACACCGGCCGGGCCGCGATCAACCGAAATCGCGCGGGTCTGCATCCGTAGATCGATATGCCTGGCAACGCGGGCAGCCTCGTGGAACGTCGCGCGCAACAGCCGGTTTTCATACATATGGCCAAGCGCGCCATCATCACCGCCGGGCACAAAATCAAGCGCGCCGGGATCAAGCCCGTCGCTTACGCGGATCGACGCGATCGGACAGCCTTTGCCCGAAAGCAGCGCGCCGATGCCGATCGCGTCGAGCATCCGGTGACTGGCGCTGGCGACCGCCGAGGCACGACCGTCAAAGCCCGCCGCCAGGGTGACAGCGGGATCGGCGGGATCGATAATGATCGTCGAGATACCATGCGCATCAAGCGCAAGAGCAAGGCTGCAGCCGACGAGGCCACCCCCCAGAATAATTACATCAGTGTTGTTCATCAAAACCCTTTAGCGCTGTCACAGGCGGCTGCCAATCACCGTGACTTGACGCCGGACTCGCCAGGCGCGATTGTGGATATCAGGGAACATCCCGCAAACATCTGAAGGACGAGGCGATGGCAAGCCAGGCAACGCCGCCCCTCTGGCGCCAAACCGTGCGACACGGCGCGCGGCGCAGCGGCGCATTGATAACGGCACTGTCACTTGCCGCGGCTATGGTTCTGCTTGGTGTAATGCTGGCAAGCTATCATCCGGGTGATCCCTCGCTGAGCACGGCGGCCGCTGGTCCGGCCCAGAATTGGCTGGGCGCACCTGGTGCAATGATCGCTGATGGGCTGCTCGCGCTGTTTGGCTGGCCCGTTATTTTGCTACCACCGCTTGGCCTGTTGATCGCCAACCGCCTTTGGCACGACATCCCGGTGGGGCAGGTCCACCGGATGCTGCTCAAAAGCGTGATCAGCGTCATCCTGATGGGTGCAGCACTTGCCTTTGTCGCCGACGGCGCGGTCAATATGCTTCCGGCGGGTTATGGCGGCGCACTTGGGCTGGGTCTGGCCAATCTGCTACGGCTGGTCATCGCGCAACTGGGCGATCCGGCGATGATGCTGTGGGCCGCGCGGGGGACGGCAATACTGCTGGGGATTGGTGGCATTGTTGTTTACGCGCTGAGCTATGAAATTGACACGAGCGAACGCGGCTGGTTGCTGCGCTTGCCATCGCAACAGGGATTAACCACGCCGGTTGATGATGCTGACGAAGAAGCGGCAAGCCAATCCATTCGCAAGCCCGCGCCGCGCGCGGTTGCCGCCCCGGAGACGCGGCCTGGGCCCGTCATTGCCGATCGCACCGTCGCCCCGTCGATTGCCAAGCCGCGCGCCAAACAGGCATCGCTTGATCTGCGCGATAATTACACGCTGCCATCCATTGATTTGCTGAAAAAAGCCGCGCCATCGGGCAAAAATCTGATCGACAAGGCAGCGCTTGAGCGCAACGCCCGGCTGCTCGAATCGGTGCTTGATGATTTCCATGTCAAGGGATCGATCGTTAAGGTACGACCAGGCCCGGTCGTGACGATGTATGAGCTTGAACCAGCGAGCGGCATCAAGGCCAGCCGGGTCATCCAGCTGGCCGACGATATTGCGCGCAACATGTCAGCGATTTCGGCGCGCGTCGCCACCATCCCGGGGCGCAGCGTGATTGGTATCGAGCTCCCCAATGCGCGGCGCGAAACCGTCAATCTGCACGAACTGGTCGCGAGCCAGAGTTTTGAGGATCAGGCCTGTCAGCTGCCGATTATCCTGGGCAAGAACATCGCAGGCGACCCGGTCATCGCTGATCTGGCACCCATGCCGCATCTGCTCGTTGCGGGCACGACGGGTTCTGGCAAGTCGGTTGGGCTCAACTGCATGATCCTGTCACTGCTCTATCGGCTGACGCCTCATCAATGCAAGATGATCATGATCGACCCCAAGATGCTCGAATTGTCGATGTATGCCGATATTCCGCATCTGCTCGCCCCTGTCGTGACGGAGCCTGCCAAGGCGGTGCGCGCGCTGAAATGGGCGGTTGAGCAGATGGAGGATCGTTACCGGATGCTCGCCTCGGTCAATGTCCGCAGCCTTGCCTCGTTCAATGACAAGGTCCGCGCGGCCAAGGCCAAGGGCCAGCCGCTGGGGCGCAAGGTGCAAACAGGCTATGATCCCGGCAGCGGCCAGCCGATTTATGAAGAAGAGCAGCTCGATTTTCAGCCATTGCCGCAAATCGTGATCATCGTCGACGAACTGGCCGATCTGATGATGACGGCGGGCAAGGAAGTGGAGTTCCTGATCCAGCGGCTCGCGCAAAAGGCGCGCGCGGCGGGCATCCACCTGATCATGGCAACGCAGCGCCCCTCGGTTGACGTCATTACCGGCGTGATCAAGGCCAATCTGCCGACGCGGATCAGTTTCCACGTCACCTCCAAGATCGATTCGCGCACGATTCTGGGCGAGCAGGGGGCAGAACAGCTGCTCGGCAAGGGCGACATGCTTTATATGCCTGGCGGCAAGCAGATTGCCCGCGTCCACGGCCCGTTCGTGTCGGATGACGAGGTGCAGGCGGTGGCTAATCACTGGCGCGGCCAGGGCCAACCCGATTATAACCAGTCCGTCACCGAAGAACCCGAAGATGGCTTTATGCTCGACGGCGCACCTGACGGCGAGGATTCAGCCGAAGACCAGCAATATCGCGCCGCGCGCCAGCTGGTTGCCGAAAGCCAGAAGGCATCAACATCGTGGCTGCAACGCCAATTGCGGATCGGCTATAACAGCGCCGCCCGGCTGATCGAACGGATGGAAAAGGACGGTCTGGTGTCGAGGCCCGACCATGTCGGTCGCCGCGAAGTGTTGATGGACCAGGAGGGACGGGCGATCTAGGCCCGAGTCCGCGCAATCAATTCAGCGCGGGTTCAACCGGTGTGGGCCAACCCGTCCTGACATTCATTTCTGGAGCAGCCATTGCCGATCCGCCGTTTCATCATTGCGCTTGCCCCCGTCACGCTGGCGACAGACGCCATTGCCGCAACTGCGACCGGCGATCTGGCGCTTGTGCAGGATCATTTGCGCTTGGCCGAGACGATGACGGCTGATTTCTCGCAGACTGACCGCAACGGCAAGACGTTGAACGGTGTGCTCACACTCAAAAAGCCCGGCAAGATCCGGTTCCAGTATGAAAAGGGCGTGCCGATCCTCGTCGTCAGCGATGGCAAGGCGTTGTGGTTTCTTGATTATTCGGTCGGACAGAAACAACGCTGGCCGATCGGCAATTCGCCGCTTGGCGTGCTGCTTGATCCCAGCAAAGACGCCACGCGCTTTGCCAGGATCGTCCCTGGTTTTGACCCACGAATCATCTCGGTTGAGGCCGCCGACCCCAAGCATCCCGAATATGGCCGAATCACATTGGTCTTTGCGCGCACTCCCTCGGCACCGGGCGGATTGATGATGCAGGGTTGGGTTGCACTTGATGCGCAGAATAATCGCACCACGGTGCGACTTTCAAAACAAGTGTTCAACACTCCCGTCTCCGAACAAAGCTTCCGTTTTAACGAGCCGACCCGAACAAATCGCCGAAACTGAAATCCATTCATATTGGCGACAGCTTTGCTGCGGTAGAGAAACAATGCGAACACGGATCGCCGGGACTTCCCCCCTGTTACCCGGCCGATTGTGTTCTGCCTGCGTGACGAACGCTAGGTCGGCCCTCGTTCCATGCCCCCGGAGCGAGGGCCTTTCCTTGTGTGACGGACTGGCGAAACCGGAATAGCGGCGCTACATCGCCGCATGGCTGCAACAATCAAAATCGCCTCGTGGAATATCAACTCGGTCCGGTTTCGCCTCGGTATCGTTGAACGGTTTCTAAGCGAAGCCACACCCGATATTCTGTGCCTGCAGGAAACCAAGGTGATCGACAGCGACTTTCCCCGCGCTGCCTTTCATGCGCTCGGCTATCGACACATCGTCTTAAACGGTCAGCGCATGCACCACGGCGTTGCGATCATCAGCAAACTTGCGCTCCAACAGGAGGCGCGCCTTGACTGGCAGAATAATGGCGAAGCGCGTCATCTCGGGGTGAGGCTTGACAATGGGCTAAGGCTCGAAAACGTCTATGTGCCGGCCGGGGGCGATGTGCCTGACCGCGAGGCCAACCCCAAATTCGGCCAGAAGCTCGATTTTCTCGAACGGATGACACGCTGGTCAGAGAGCGTTTCTGGCCCGACCTTACTGGTCGGCGACTTCAACATTGCCCCGCTCGAATCGGATGTCTGGAGCCACAAACAGCTGGTGGATGTTGTCAGCCACACGCCCGTCGAGGTCGCAGCACTCGCAGGACTTGGGCAATCGAACGACTGGGTCGATCTGGGGCGCCATTTCGTGCCACCGCCCGAGCGGCTCTACACCTGGTGGAGCTACCGCGCGAAGGATTGGGCGGCGTCTGACCGGGGTCGGCGGCTTGATCATATGTGGGCAACCGCTGATCTTGCCCGAACGGCAACCGCGCACCAGATGTTCGAGCCCTGCCGGAGCTGGCCAAAGCCATCCGATCATATCCCCGTTATGACGGCATTCACCTTGTGACCGCCCGGACGGTCGCGCGCGCGATTGATTCGATCCGGCGCGGCTGGCCGGTCACGATTGCAGCCGCCGATGGTGACCTGACGTTGCTCGCGATTGAAACTGCCGATCGCGTTCGGCTCGCCGCTTTCGATCCCGACACCAATGCGCCGGTGCTGCTGTCCACGGGGCGTGCGGCAACGCTCAAACTCGGCAATCAGCTCGCCGCTGCCTCGCCCGAATGTCCGGTGCTGGTCGCGCATGCCCCCTGGCTCGATTTTGATGCAGCGTTTGCGCTCGCCGATCCGCAATTTGATCTGCTCACTCCGCTGAAAGGGCCGTTCCGCGCGATTGATCTTGAGGAGAAACTGGCCGCGAGGGCCGCACTCCGGCTGGCGACGCTGGCGGGTGTGCTCCCCGCTTTTTTCGTGAGCAGGGGCGACGCGGCTGATATCATCCTGACGCCGGATGATATCGATGCGCATGAGGATTCGCTGCGGCTGACAATTGCTGCGCGTGCGCATCTGCCCGTCACCGGCGCTGAGCAAACCGAGATTGTCGCGTTTCGCACCCCCGAAATGCCGGGCGAGCATGTCGCGTTGATGATCGGCAGCCCCAATGGTGCGCCGCCGCTCGTCCGGCTGCACAGCGAATGTTTGACAGGCGACGTGCTGGGATCGCTCAAATGCGACTGCGGCCCGCAGCTTGATGCCGCAATCGCCGCGATTGCTGCAAGCGGCTGGGGTATTTTGCTTTATCTGCGGCAAGAAGGTCGCGGGATCGGCCTAATCAACAAGCTGCGTGCCTATGCGCTCCAGGATCAGGGTTTTGATACCGTCGATGCCAATACCCGGCTTGGCTTTGCGGTCGATTCGCGTGATTTTGCGGTCGCGGCACGGATGCTGGCGTTGCTCGGGCAAACGTCGGTCCGGCTGCTCACCAACAATCCGCAAAAGGTCGCGCAACTCGAAGCCGCCGGGATCAACGTGATTGAACGCGTGGCCCACAAGCTGCCCGCCAACCCGCATAATGAACGCTATCTCGCGACCAAACGCGACCGCACCGGCCACGAATTTTAAGCGATCAAGCCCGCCAACTCAGTAAAATTTGTGGCGATCGCGTGGACGCCAATCGTGCGCAGCCGGTCGGCATGATCAGGTCCGCAATGCTGCCCCGCGATGAGGCCAACCACATGCGCGCCTGAGGCGACCGCGCCCGTTGCGCCAACGGGTGAGTCCTCAATGATGACGCAGTGTTCAATCGGCACGCCCAGTTGTGCAGCGGCATGGAGATAGAGATCGGGCGCTGGCTTTCCCCGGCTGACATGTTCTGCGCCGCTAAAAATCATCGGATCGAATCTGTCGCGCAAGTTTAGATGATCGAGATGGCGGGTAATCCAGCGTGTTGAACTTGACGAGGCAATCGCCTTGGGCAGCGCTGTCGGCAGGCTGACCACGAACGAAACCGCACCGGCAACTTCGCCAATCCCTTCGCGCATGACCCGATCATCCTCGGCACGGCGCGCGATATGGAAATCATCGGGGACAGGTCGGCCAATCCACCCAGCCACCGCTGCCAGGAAATCAGGCCCCGATAATCCCATGAAATTGGCCATTGATTGCTTGGCTGTCGTCGGATGGCCGATCCCCGTCAGATAGTCAGCGATCTGACGGTTACCGACATATTCGCTCTCGATCAGCACCCCGTCAAAATCAAAGATGATCGCAGCGAACCTCATGCGCGCGCGCCAAACAAAGCGCTGCCAACGCGAACATGCGTTGCGCCCAGCATCACCGCAATTTCAAAATCCGCCGACATGCCCATACTGAGCCCGGTCAGGCCATGGTCACGCGCGAGCTTTGCCAGCAGCGCGAAATACGGGGCGGGTTCAATGTCGGCGGGGGGCAGGCACATCAACCCCATCACGGGCAGTCCCGCTGAGCGCGCATTGCCGAGCAACTGACCAAGATCAGCCGTTGCAACCCCGCCCTTTTGCGCTTCATCGCCGATGTTGACCTGAACAAAGCAATCAGGCCGCCGCCCGATCTTGTCCATCGCGCGCGCCAGCGCCGTCACCAACGATGCGCGATCAACCGAATGGATCATATCGAACAGGACAACCGCGTCTTCCGCCTTGTTCGATTGCAGTTGGCCGATGAGATGAAGCGCAATACCCGGTGTATCAAAACGCAGGTCAGGCCATTTTTCCTGCGCCTCCTGCACGCGATTCTCCCCAAAGCCGCGTTGGCCTTGCTCCAGCAGCGGGGTGATCAATGCGGGCGGCTGGGTTTTTGAAACTGCGATCAGCGAAACATCGTCGGCCTTGCGTCCGGCAAGCGCCGCCGCCCGGTCAATCCGCGCGCGAATTTCAGTCAGCGGGGAGGAAGCTTCGCAACGCAACATTGCAGGTGCTATAGAATGCGGTGTGTTGCGTCGCCACCCCCCTGTTCCCCGTTGCTGGCTGATGACTGATGAGCGCATGGGCGATGGCTTGTGGTCCGCCCTCGACGCGCTTCCCCGCAAAGGGGGCGTCGTGTTTCGGCATTATGGCTTGAACGACGCAGATCGAAGGCAGCTGTTTATGCAAGTGGCGCGCGTTGCCCGCCGCCGTGGGCTCGTGCTGATCCTGGCGGGGCCAGTGCGGCTCGGGCGCGGGGCAGTCGGCAGACACGGACGCAGTCCCCACCGATCGCCTGGTCTGCGCACCTGGCCCGCCCACAATGCGCGAGAGGTGATCGCCGGAATACGGATGGGGGCTGATGCGATTTTCATCTCGCCGGTCTTTCCCACAAGTTCGCATCCGGGCGGGCGATCGTTGGGAGCACGCGGCGCAGCGCGGCTGGCACAGCTTGGCACATTCAAGGCAATTGCAATGGGCGGGTTGGATGCAACGCGGTTTGCGGCAGTCAAACAGGCGGGGTTTTATGGATGGGCAGCAATTGACGCGTGGACAAAGCAAATGCGCCAGGCAACCGACGGCCGAAAGAAGGATGACATTATCTGAACTCGTTCGTTGCGAGCGCGGGTTAAGAAACTGCCGCGAGACGCCCGGTTACGATTACTGGACTGCAATGAAAACTAACGGATCTGCGTGATCCGATATGCTGTTATCCCGCTTTAGAAGCGGATCGCTGTACCAACATAAACCGCCTGGCTGTCGCGACGATTGTCGCCCAACCGATCGAGCCGGTTGCTCTCTGGCTTGAAACGCTGGCCTGCCGTCAACGCAAAGCTGCGCGAGAGCGAGAAGGAATCAGCACCCTGGTTCACATCGAGCGGATCATCAGCGACAAGCTTTGGCGCGCCGCCCGTAACCCGGTCAAGCGCCACGGCCTTGCCCTGTGCCGTGCCGCGCTTGCCATTATACGTCGTCGCAAGGTCAAACGAGTCGACCCCGCCGACCCGGTTTGAACTATTGGGCTTGGCCACATCTGTCGGTAACGCAAAACGATTCCAACCAACCGAGACGCCCAATGTATAGGCTATCGGGTTCAGACCGATCGCGCCCGGTGCGGATTCAACCGGAACAACTTGCGTAGCAACAGGTGCAACGAATGACGAACCGGTCCGGACAGCAACCGTGACTGATCGGTTGCCTAATTCATTGGCTTCGGCGGGGGTAAAGCGGAAATTTGCGCTGCCCACCGCTTTGCGCGCCAACATTGCCGCCAGTTTTGGATCGGCCGATGCCGGCGTGAAATTGCTCATGTTGCGCATTGTTGACAGGCTATACGCTGTGCCAAAGCCTGCATTCCGGTCCGCAGCACCAAACGCAGGTGCGACAAAGCCAACGGAAATCACTGCCCCCAATATCGTTGCTGCAACCGCGCGGCTCTTCACAGAATCAACCTTCCTGATTACCCCGAATCATCTCTAACACGATTTTGTCCGCCTGCGCTACTACCCTTGCGTCTTTTTGTTGCAGAGTGTTGCCCGCAACCCACAGCTCACCCAAGGGCGCGATGCTTGCGGCGGGCGCGATACCATCTATAGGTGCGGCTTGGCTCCAGAATTTCGTGCAGGATATCACCTATGAACCGCCCCATGCGCACCGCAATTGTGGTTTCGCTCTTAGTTTTTGTCGCCGCGTGTGGCGGTGGCCGCAATCGGCCCAAGGGCGATCTTGCGGCTTCAAAGATCATGACGATTGGCGTCAACAGCTATTTGTGGCGGGCAACGCTCGATACGCTCAGCTTTATGCCGCTGCTGCAAACCGATTCGAACGGCGGCGTGATCGTCACAGATTGGTATGCCAATCCTGCCGCCCCGGCCGAGCGAATGAAAGTAACGGTATCGATCCTTGATCAGGATTTGCGCGCAGACGCCGTCAGGGTCGCGGTGCTGCGGCAGATCAACCGCAACGGCCAGTGGGTTGACTCGCCGGTCCGCGCCGCAACCGCCCAAAAGCTTGAGGACATCATCCTCACCCACGCGCGTGATCTGCGCCGCGCAGCGCTTGTCGGCTAAAGGAAGCCTGGCATGGCGTCGCGCTTTAACGCGTTAAAGGCGGACGCGGCGTGGCAGGCGGTGTGGGAGGACAGGCGGACATTTGCCGCCGCTGACACCAGCGACAAACCGCGTTGCTATGTGCTTGAGATGTTTCCCTATCCATCGGGACGCATCCATATGGGCCATGTCCGCAATTACAGCATGGGCGATGTCCTGGCCCGTTATCGGCGGATGACGGGGCATGAAGTGCTCCACCCGATGGGCTGGGATTCGTTTGGCATGCCCGCGGAAAATGCCGCGATGGAAAAAGGCGTCCATCCTGGCGACTGGACCCGCGCCAACATTGCCAATATGCGCCGCCAGCTAAAGCAGCTGGGCTTTGCGCTTGATTGGGGCCGTGAGCTTTCGACCTGCGAGCCCGAATATTACGGGCATGAACAAGCACTGTTTCTTGATCTGCTGGCAGCAGGCCTGGTCTATCGGCGTGAATCGGCGGTGAATTGGGACCCGGTCGACATGACGGTGCTCGCCAATGAGCAAGTGATTGACGGGCGTGGCTGGCGATCAGGCGCGCTGATTGAACGCCGCAAGCTCAGCCAATGGTTCCTGAAGATCACTGATTTTGCCGAAGAATTGCTCGAGGGTCTCAACGATCTGAAAGACTGGCCCGAAAAAGTTCGCGTGATGCAGGAAAACTGGATCGGGCGTAGCCAGGGCCTCGCCTTCCGCTTTGCGCTCTCGGACGGCGGCAATGTTGAGGTGTTTACCACGCGTCCCGACACGATTTTCGGGTCAAGCTTTGTCGCGGTTGCTGCTGATCACCCGATTGCGCGCGCCATTGCTGCAACCAATGCTGGGGCGGCTGGCTTTATCGAACAATGTCGCAAGGGCGGGACGACGGCAGCAGAACTCGAAACGCAGGAGAAGCTCGGGTTTGATACCGGGCTAACCGCACAGCACCCGTTCGATGCGAGCTGGCAGTTGCCGGTGTACATCGCCAATTTTGTGCTGATGGATTATGGCAGCGGTGCCGTGTTTGGCGTGCCAGCGCATGATCAGCGCGACCTTGATTTTGCGCGCAAATATACGCTGCCGGTGCGCCGCGTTGTCTCGGATGGGGCCGAGGGATCAACGCTATTTGAGGGCGATACCGCTTATTCCGGGCCAGGAACGCTGGTTAATTCACACTTTCTTGATGGCATGGACATTGAGGATGCCAAACGCACCGTCATCCGCCGCGCCGAGGATGATGGCTGGGGCGAGGGCCGCACGGTCTTTCGGTTGCGCGACTGGGGCGTCTCGCGTCAGCGTTATTGGGGTACGCCGATTCCGATCATTCATTGCAAGGGGTGCGGCATTGTGCCGGTCCCGCGCGCGGATTTGCCCTTGGTGCTCCCCGAGGACATCAGCTTCGACATCCCCGGTAATCCGCTGGATCGGCACCCGTCCTGGAAGCATATCAACTGCCCAGCCTGCGGCCAGCCCGCACGTCGCGAGACCGATACGCTTGATACGTTTGTCAATTCATCCTGGTATTTCATTCGCTTCGCCAGCCAGCCGAGCGACAAGCCGTTTGATCGTGATGCGGTCGCGCGCTGGCTGCCGGTTGGGCAATATATTGGCGGCGTTGAACACGCGATCCTGCACTTGCTTTACGCACGGTTCTGGACGCGCGCGCTTGAACGGATCGGGCAGCTAGACATCAAGGAACCCTTTGCCGGGCTGTTCACGCAAGGCATGGTGACACACGAAACGTATAAGGATGTAAGCGGTCAGTGGCTCTCGCCCGATGAAGTCATCAGCGAAGATGGCGTCATGGTCACCGCCGCAACGCGCGCACCCGTCGAGGTCGGCCGCGTCGAGAAAATGTCCAAATCCAAGAAGAACACCGTCGACCCTGAACCAATTGTCGAACAATATGGCGCGGATGCGGTGCGCTGGTTCGTGCTGTCCGACAGCCCGCCCGAACGCGATCTGCCGTGGAGCGAATCGGGGATTGAGGGATCGTGGCGCTTTATTCAACGGCTGTGGCGCGTGTTTCAGCCATCTGACACGCCCGCCACAGGCGATGATATCGCGCTTGACCGCAAAACCCACCGCACGATCGCTGGCATTGCTGGCGATATCGAGGCGCTCGCCTTTAACAAGGCGGTTGCGCGGATCTATGAACTGTCCAATGCGATCGAGCGCGCCGACCCTTCGGCCGCGCGTGACCGGGCGATTGATGCGCTGCTCAGGCTCGTCGCCCCAATGGCCCCGCATCTGGCCGAAGAGGCCTGGGCGTTACGCGGTGGCAAAGGCCTGATCGCTGACGTCCCCTGGCCGCAGGTTAATTCGGCGATGCTGATCGATGACGAGGTGACCATCGCCATCCAGATCAACGGAAAGTTGCGCGACACGCTGATTATGCCGCGCGGTAGCGATAAGGAAATGGTTGAAAAAGCAGCTCTTTCGCTCGACAAGATCACCAGGCTGCTGGACGGCGTGACGCCGCGCAAGATCATCGTCGTGCCTGACCGTCTTGTGAACCTCGTCGCATGACCCGCTCGTCGCGGATTCTCGGTATGGCGCTGCTGCTCAGCGCGTGCGGGCTGCGACCGCTTTACGGCGACGGCGGCAGCGGGCCGATTGCATCGATGCTGAGCCATGTCGAGGTTGCGCCGATTGCGGGTCAATCGGGCTGGCTGGTCGGCAATGCCGTGCGCGACAAACTGCCAAGTAATGCCGGGTCGAGCCCGCTCTACCGCCTTGAGGTCAGGCTTGATGACAAGATTTCAGGCCTGGGCGTGCGCGGCGACGATACCGTTACGCGCGAACGGCGCACGTTGCGCGCGCGCTATCAGCTCATTGACCTTTCCAACGGCGCGGTGCTGCTTGACTCCACAGCGGGTTCAGACGCCGGAATTGACGTCGTCGGTTCTGAATATGCCACGATTGCGGCTGAAAACACCGCACTTGAACGCTTGTCGACCATCATCGCTGATCAGATTGTCGCCCGGATTGCGCTTTATGCGAACCGCACCGGCACCACGCCACCATGATCGTCAAAGCGCCACAATTGCGGGCCGCAATTGACAGCGCGAACCCCGCCATCCGACTTTACCTGCTCCACGGTCCCGACGAGTCCGAAGCGGGTGAATGGGCCGCGCGCCTTGCCCGCGCGATGGGCCCCGACGCCGAGCGCGTTGATCTCGACGGCGCTGTGCTGAAAGGCGATCCGGGGCGACTAGCGGCTGAAGCGGCTTCAATGTCGCTGTTTGGCACCACGCGCCACATTCGCGTGACG
>Ga0163144_10016728_pt1 | contig 15010 bp, 14 predicted proteins | sample OliLak19BULKMAT1_FD_123175 | JGI IMG/M metagenome (GOLD analysis project Ga0163144, IMG submission 123175) | Freshwater microbial mat bacterial communities from Lake Vanda, McMurdo Dry Valleys, Antarctica - Oligotrophic Lake LV.19.BULKMAT1 | ecosystem: Environmental > Aquatic > Freshwater >... | reverse complement strand
ATGCAAGGAGATGCCTAAATGAAAAAGGCCCAAGGGGTTTAAATCCTTGGGCCTTAAATTAGAGTCTTTAAAAAATTGAAATTAAGCTGGAAACAATCCGCGCAATCTCATGGCCGCGTCGAGACGCTCCAGCGCACAAATAAATGCCGCTTCCTTCATGTTCACATTGTATTTTTGTTGAGCATGATAAACATTTTCAAAGGCACCTTTTAAGATATCATAAAGTTTTTTATTAATTTCATCGAGGCTCCAGAAAAAATGCTGTAGACCTTGCACCCATTCAAAATAAGAAACAATCACACCACCAGCATTACAAAGAATGTCTGGAATAATAAAGGCGCCATTTTTAGTACAAATTTCAATCGCTTCTTTTGTCAAAGGCCCGTTAGCACCTTCAGCAATAATTTTAGCGCGAACTTTGTGAGCATTATCTTTTGTCACGACACCATCAATCGCTGCCGGAATTAAAACTTCTACTTCTAGGGCCAATAAATCAGCGTTTGAAATTTTTTCACCGCCATGGAATTCATTTAAGAATTTACCTGAAGCACAATGTTTGGCAGCCGCATCAACGTCAATGCCATCTTTATTATAAATGGCACAAGTAAAATCTGAAATCGCGACAATTTTTGCACCTTGCAATTTTAAATCGTGAGCCGCCGGTACGCCTACTTTACCAAATCCGTGAATAGCAACTCTTGTATTGCCATCAATTTTCATTTTTAATTTTTCCGCAGCAAAGTTCACACAAAATGCCACGCCTTTTCCGGTTGATTCAGCACGACCTAAAGATCCACCGATTGCCACTGGTTTTCCAGTCACCACACCTTGAACAGCGTAGCCTTTAATTTGTGAATAGGTATCCATGAACCACGCCATGGTTTGTCCATCAGTTCCAATATCTGGAGCTGGAATATCAATATCAGGTCCGACGATCATGCTAATTTCTGTGGCATAACGACGAGTGAGTGATTGCAATTCTTGTCTGGATAAATCATTCGGGTCAACTTGAATTCCGCCTTTTGCTCCACCAAGCGGTAAACCAACCAGTGCACATTTGTAAGTCATGAGCATGGCCAGTGCAGCTGTTTCTGATAAATCAACTTTTGGATGATAACGAATTCCGCCCTTACCTGGACCTAGTGTCATATTGTGTTGCACGCGATAACCTTTAAAAGTTTTTACACTTCCATCGTCTAAACGAATTGGCACGGCCACTTGTAATGCACGTTTTGGATATTTTAATCTTTCTAAAATATTTGGATCTAATTTCATGGCACGAGCAGAACCTTCGAGTTGCTTAAGTGCATCTTGATAGAGTTGACTTTCAAATAATGGATCTTGTTCTAATGACACAACTGTCTCCTAGTTTTTTAAAATTTGTGAGGAAATTCTAACAAAAACTATTCGATTAATTCAATGAAGAAAGACCATGAATATGCGATTAGAATGGGAGTGAGTACATGAGTTGTACGATTCTGTCTGAATTAGCGCTGAAGGCCATAGTTTTATCTGTCTGAACTGAAGAAACTCTTGCAGAAATACGTTCAGTTAAAGTCTTATCAAATCTTGCTGTCCACGTTTTTTCAGTCACAGCGTAATCCACACCGGCGATTAAACCGATACTTTTTAAATTCTTCTCAACTTTTGTATGAACTGCGCCGCTCGCCTTAACTTCTGTCTCACTATCCACGTATGGATTTTCGATTTTCATCATGGCCTTACCTTGTAGAACTCTGGCACGAAATTTCACTTTAATATTTTGTGTAATACCCACTTCTGTAGTTGGGGCCAAAGCTTTTTGTGCCTGACCAACAGATTGCATAACGCTGCCTTTTTCAGAATTTTTTACTTCTCCAGCTAAACGCTTATCAGCGTACTTTAACATTTGGCGGTTAAAGTAGGCCTTTTTTTCTTTCTCTTCAGGAGTGTTATAAAGACCAGTGGATTGAACATTCCAATTTTGAGCATATTCTTCTTTTTCTTGCCATTCTGCTATTTGATTTTTAGTGGCGTCTAAATGACCTTCGTCATCTTTTACGAAAACATCTTGTAACCATAAGCGGTTTTCTACGATCGGTTGTGGATCAACATCGTCATTAGGAACAAAATGTGCCGGCGATCTTTTATTACCTTGCGCTAAGACTAGCGTTGGTAATAAGAGCATTAATATTAGGGCCGTCTTCAAGTTAGTCATTTTGTCTCCTGCCTATTATAGAGCAAAGGGCGTACCTAGAATGGGGGTGGGATAACAGGGCTTTACAGAGGGAAAAGGTCGGAAAAATGACAGGGCCGTTCAATTTTTGGACAGAAGTAATAAATTAAGATTTTAGTCCTTTGACGTTCCAACGACTTCTAACTCACAAACTCTAAGACCTTCAAAAATCTTGATTTCTTCTGGTGAAGCATAACGATAAAAAGCATCTTCAAGGATTGCTTTTGATTCTAATTTTTTAACCAAATCTAGATAAGGAAATCTATTTTTTCTAACTTATTGGATTTTTTAGAAGCCTAATGAGAAGTATGAAGAGGTTAAAACATCGTTTTTACATATCAACGATGTCTTTGGCCTCATTCATTAATGATCGAAGTAAATCTTGAGTTTTTGCGTCAAGTTTCATGGTTTTACTTTTTTCTTCAAACGCTTTTAAAAGTGCATTAGCAGAAACACCACGCTTAATGGTTGAAGTAGATTTTTTACCAGAAGTTAGTACTTCTCCGGCGCGAATCGCTTTTTGAATTTCTGATCTTTTAACAATATCGCCTTTAGCGATTTGTATGGCGATATCTTTGCGCAATTTTGCATCTTCAATCGCTGAGTATTCTAAAAGAACATACTTTTCAGTATCAAATTTCTTAGCGGCTTCTTTCACATCTTCGGGTAATTTTGCAATAATCAAACTTCTATGAACTTCCGTCTTAGAAATCCCCAGAGCATCAACAATTTTCCTCTCACTGGCGTTGGTAGCTTGTTGGTAACTATAAATCCCGTCGGCCTTATCAATATAATGTAATTGCTCTCTGGCCGAGTTTTCAGAAAACTGAATCGCCATTAATTCATCAGGACTCTTATCATCCAAGATAACACATTCAGCTTTTTCATAATTAATCGAACTCATGGCGCGGAAACGTCTCTCACCACAAATTAAAGTTAATTTACCAGATCGCTCGCGGTGTAAAACTAGCGGCTGAATCAGACCGTTCATCTTAATGTTGGCGGCCAATTCTTTAATGGTGTCATCATTAAATTTAGTTCTAACCTGATCTTTAACTTGGATTTCTTTTAGATTCACTTCGGCCAGCTTAGCGCCTACTAAAAGCTTACGGTCAGTAAAACGAAATAAATCGTTTCCTAACTTATCTGATAGATCGATAGTTTTTCTTTCTTTTTTTGCGATTCTAGGAGCAAATGTTTTTGCCATGATTAATCCCCACGTCCTTGTCTGAATTAAAAAATAATATTAGAGATTTAAAGTTTTCCAAAGTGTGTCGTAATCAATATTTGCCGATGACTTTGCACCCATTCTACAAACAGGTTTTTTCATGGAAATAGATTCTTGCAACTGCACTAGGTTTCTAATTGGCGGCGTAATTTCAAATGACTGCGACAATTCTTCGAGGCGCTGTCTTTCAATTTTACGACGTAAATTCACCATCGATGGAATGATAGTAAAACTTAATTTAGGATTTTCAGTTTCTTTGATGATTTCAAATGTATCCATCAACTCTTCTAGACCATCGATGGAATAATCTTGAGCTTGAGTCGGAATTAACACGCGATCAGAGGCCACCAGTGCCATGATCAATTCATCACCCAGCATTGGAGGTGTGTCGATTACTACGTAATCAAACATGCCTTCAGCTTGTTGTAATCTTTTTCTAAGTAATCTTTCTTTGCGGCCGGCATCTTTTCTAATTTCACCTTCTGATAAAATTAAAAGTTTAGATAAATTGGCCAAATGTCTGCTCGAAGGAATCAAAGTGACATTTCTATGAAACGCTTCTTTGCCTTCTGAGGGAACTAAAATTTCGTCGATTTGTACGTCGCCAATGAGCCACTCTGGAATCAGCGTCCTTTGAATCTGCACTCCAAATGTTGAACTTAAATTTGCTTGTGAATCTAAATCCACAACTAAAACTTTGTGACCTTTGTTAGCGAGATAACACGCTAATTGGTAGCATTGCATCGTTTTGCCGACGCCGCCCTTATTATTACCGACTGTGATAACTTGCATTAGTGACTCCTTGAAATCCATTTTAAAGAGTAATCTCCTCAATTTTAGTAAGTTTTGTTACACTAAGTCAAAATTTTTGTTTAATTTAATTAAAAGGAAATTAACTATGACAATTAAATCCATCAATGCCCCAGAACTAAAAACCAAGTTAGATAAAAAAGAATCGCTCATTTTAGTCGATTGCCGCGAACAAAATGAATGGGCCACCGGTAAAATTCCTGGCGCTATTTTTATTCCCTTGAGTGAATTTCCTGAGCAGTCAGAGGAAAAACTAAAAAATAAGGACGCACAAATTATTTTACAATGCCGCAGTGGCAAGCGCTCCATGCAAGCGGCCTATTTTTTAGAAGAGCAAGGTTTTACTGACCTAACTAATATGGAAGGCGGAATTTTAAGCTGGAATGAAGAGGGTTATCAGACTGAGCCGGGGGAATAAGGGACTTAAGGCCCATTCTCCACTCCCCAATCCCAATAATTTTTGATAGTTTAAACTTTATGTTAGAGCTTCAAACTGAAGAATATTTACCGCTCATTGCAGAAACTGAATTATCAGACGACGATATCATTTTAGAAATTACCGAACTCAAAAAAAAGTTAAAAGACGAATTATTAATTCTTGGTCACCATTATCAACACGACGACATTATTCGTTTTGCTGACGTGACTGGCGATTCGTTAGCGCTCGCTAAAGAAGCGGCGAAAATAACTAAGCCTTATATTATTTTTTGTGGCGTACATTTTATGGCGGAGACGGCGGACATGTTGACGTCGAATTCACAGCAAGTTATTTTGCCTGACTTGCGCGCTGGATGCTCGATGGCCGACATGGCCAAAGATTCTGATATTGAAGAATGCTGGGATTTTTTAACTGCCTCAACCACGGAAAAAATTATTCCCATTACTTATATTAATTGCACCGCGAGTTTAAAAGCTTTTGTCGGAAAAAATTCTGGCGCCATTTGTACTTCTTCTAATGCCAGAAAGGTTATTGAGTGGGCCTTTAAGGAAGGGCAAAAATTATTATTTTTTCCTGATCAACATTTAGGACGTAACACTTGTTTTGAAATGGGCGTCCCATTATCTGAGATGGTGCTTTATGATCCGAGAAAATTTAATGGTGGATTAACCTCGGAGCAAATTAAAAAGGCCAAAGTTATTTTGTGGTACGGTTACTGTTCTGTTCATCAAGGATTTACTGTTTCACAAATTGAAAATGTACGAAAAGATCATCCAAACATGAAAGTGATTGTTCACCCGGAATGTAATTTTGAAGTGGTGCGCGCCAGTGATTTAAACGGCTCGACTTCTTATATCATTGATGAAATCACTAAAGCTCCCAGCGGTTCAGAGTTCGCGGTTGCCACAGAAATTAATTTAGTAAATCGTTTAGCGCAAAAATTTACCGACAAAAAAATTATTTCACTCTCACCGTATCAATGTTTATGCACCACTATGTATCGCGTGCGTCCGCGTTGGCTGTTAAGTGCCATGCGCGCGATAGCTCTAAAAAAACCCATTAACGTGATTAAAGTTTCCCCTGATATTACAAAATATTCAATATTAGCTTTAGATAGGATGATGAACATATGATTTACGCTGACTATAACGGCTCTGCGCCAATGTGCGATGATGTGAAAAAGTTTTTTATTTCTCGTTTAGAAAAAGGGCCTTTCGCTAATCCCAATGCCATTCATCATTTAGGACTTAAAACTTTAGCGGCGATGGAAAATTCTAGATCGTTATCTGCGAAAGCTTTGGGTTGTTCCAGCAATCAAATTGTTTTTAACTCAGGATCAACTGAAGGGATCTCGCAAGTTTTCTTTTCTCTGTTATCAAAGGCCAAAGCTCAAGGAAAAACCCATTTTATCGTCTCTAGCATTGAACACTCTGCGGTTTTAAATAATGCTAAGTTTTATGAAAAAGAATACGGACTTATTTTAAAAATTCTTCCTTGTAAAACTAATGGCGTGATTGATCTGGAACAACTGCAAGCTTGGATTAAAGAATTGAGCGATCGCTTAGCGATGGTTTCAATTATGGCCGCTAACAATGAGACTGGTGTCATTCAACCAATCAGTGAAATTTCTAAGGCCTGCTTCGATCACAAAATTCCTTTTTTTTCTGATACCACTCAGTGGATTGGAAAACATGATTTTAATTTTAAACAATCTGGTCTTGATTATGCCGTTTTATCGGGTCATAAAATTGGTGCACTTACCGGAACCGGAATTTTAATTGCTAAAGATCCTACTACTCTTCGCGAATTAATTATCGGCGGCGGGCAAGAGCGCGGTCTGCGCGGTGGCACGCAACATTATTTAGGTTATGAAACATTAGCGGTGGCGCTTAATTTCTTTAATCAAACCAAAGATCAGCTTGAAGCTCTTTCTAAAAAAAGATCAGAATTCGAACAAAAAATAAAAAAAGAATTCCCTAAAGTGATCATCTTAGGTGAAGAATCACCTCGCCTCGCTGGCACCACACTCATTGCTTACCCAGGTTTGCACGGTCAAGCCGTTCAAATTGAACTTGAATCAAATAATATTTTCGTCACCACTTCTTCAGCTTGCTCAGATAATGAACCCGTTACTTCAAAAGTCCTAAAGGCGATGAATGTCGCCGATGATGTAGGCCGAGGTGTTGTACGAATCTCGCTTTGTCACAACTCTCCGCTTGAATATTACGACCAAATCACTGATACTTTAATTAAGGCGTATAAAAAATTGGCGCAAATTAAAAGTTTTTAAATGCAAAACAAATTTCAAAAAATATTTTCAGGTGCAACCCTGGTTGCAGCTGGAATTTTCTTAAGCAGAATCGCAGGACTCATTCGCGAGCGCACCTTTGCCCACTATTTTGGAAATTCTGATGCTGGCGATGCTTTTAAGGCCGCCTTAAAAATTCCCAACTTTTTACAAAATTTATTTGGCGAAGGAGTTCTCTCCGCTTCTTTTATTCCCGTCTACGCTGGACTCTTGGGAAAAAAAGAAGAGGATGCCGCAAGTACTGTCGCTGGAGTCGTTTTTTCCTTGTTAGCACTTTTATCATCTGTTCTAGTGGTGATTGGAGTTATCGCAACTCCACTTTTAATTGATCTTATCGCACCCGGCTTTCATGGAGAAAAACGAGAATTAACTATTAAATTAGTACAAATATTTTTCCCCGGTACAGGTCTTCTCGTTATGTCTGCTTGGTGTCTGGGAATTTTAAATAGTCATCACAAATTTTTTCTCTCTTACGCTGCGCCAGTAATTTGGAATGTGGCGATTATCACAGCACTAGTATTTTATGGTGCAAATTTAACACAAAATGATTTGGCGATAAAAGTGGCCTGGGGATTAGTGGTAGGCTCTGCCTTACAATTTTTAATTCAACTTCCCACCACACTTAGGTTATTAAAAAAACTTAAATTAAGTTTCAATACCAAAAACTCAGAAGTTAAAATTATTGCCAAAAACTTTTTCCCAGTGGTTCTCGCCAGAGGTGTGGTTCAGGTAAGTGCCTACGTCGACAACATACTCGCCAGCTTACTTCCCACCGGAGCTGTTTCTGCCCTGGCCTACGCTCAAACTATTTATCTTCTACCGGTAAGTTTATTTGGAATGGCCGTCAGTGCTTCTGAACTACCAGTAATGTCTAGTGCCACCGGAAGCGCCGATCAAGTTGCCGCTTATTTACGCCAACGTTTAGATAAAGGATTAAAACGAATTGCTTTTTTCATTGTTCCTTCAGTCGTAGGTTTTTTATTTTTAGGTGACATTATTGTCGCTGCGCTTTTTCAATCGGGCGCTTTTCAAAAAGAGAGCACCAATTACGTCTGGGGAGTTTTAGCGGGATCAACCGTGGGACTTCTGGCCTCAACCTTAGGTCGTCTTTATTCCTCAACATTTTATTCTTTAAAAGATACTCGTACGCCACTGCGCTTTGCTTTTATTCGCGTTTTATTAACCACAGTACTCGGTGTGCTTTGCGCCTTTTATGTACCGGCTATTTTTAATCTTCCAGAATATTATGGTACCGCAGGCTTAACTGCCTCGGCGGGTGTTTCGGGTTGGGTAGAATTTTATTTATTGCGACGTAAATTAAATGAAAAACTGGGAAATACTGGTCTTAAAGTAAAGTATTTAATTAAATTGTGGGCCATTGCTTTAACTGCACTCTTGATTGGTCTCACTGTTAAACATTTTATCCCAGAAGATTTTCATCCTATTCTCAAAGCTGGCCTCATTCTAACGCCATATGGTGTGTTCTATTTAGTTGTAGCAAAAAAGTTTAGCGACAAATAAGAATTCCACGCTCATCACAATGACTACTTAAACCTTCTTGGCAATAAGCTGAACTAGCATTGTCATAACATCCAGCTTCAATGGACTTTCCTGTATAATTGTAACCACGCACACACGCTGGCAATCCTCGAGCGCCGCACGCTGTAACTGCACAAACCTTGGTAAAGTTTTTCTGACACTTAGAAGAAATTACCGGATAAAAACCAAACTCACAATTTTGACATTGGTTTTTAGTCACTACACAATTTTCATCGACATCAAAACAAACTTCATCATCTTTTAAAAATTGATTGTGCGGTAATCTATACTGAATAGGATAAATTTTATCTTCACCTAGGTTTCTAAGAGGGAAAGTCATCGTCTCATCATCTATTTTTAAAACTAAGTTATTTTTTTTAATTAAAACTTGTGAATCTAAACGTCTATCTTGAGTAAAAAAATAAACCTGCAGTTTTTTGAACTCATGTGACATAATTTTTAGATCATTAAGGAGATCTGCATTATCACTCTTGCAGTTATTATTTAACGCCTGCTCATACCAAAAAACATTTTTCTTTTGAGCATATAAACATAAATTAATCGGCTGGCCTTCATAATATGTTTTAAGATTTAATAATAATTTTGCAGTCGTCCCAAAGACGTTTATGTTTTTAAAACTATTGACGTTTTCTTTATCTAAAATATTTATCTCTTCAGTAAAAAGTGCAGTCTTTTGCCCATAATCCATAAATTGAGTGGATGGCATATCTTTATGACATGAAGAAAATAATATAGTTAATAATAAGAAAAACATCTAAATCCTATTTGTCTTTTTTCTAAAATTCTGTCCCATTCAGATCGACGGCCGATTTCATGAACGTCTGATTTGCCTTCAAAATAAAAGCTGGAAAGTTTTAAATTTTTTGATATTTCGAGAGGGTTATAAAAAACCTCAAGGGGTCCTCCTAAAACATCTCCTAGACCATACAAAGAAGTTCCTTCGCTAGCAAAAATCTTGTAAGGATAAAACTCATTACAATCTTTTACGAAAGCACTTCGGCAATCTTTTTCAGTAATTTTATAATCACCAATTTTTAATTTATATAAAAACGATTCTTTTTTCTTTCTGGTCCAGGGATAGAAAGAGTAATTTCGATCTTTAGATTTTTTTTCAACATCTAAAGGAAATAAGCTCATGGCATCGTAAAGTTGTGCGGTAAATAAATACTTGCCTCGTTCCTTGCAGGATTGAACTGGATCATTAGCAGAAAAACTTAAATAACGATCCACTATAATTTTTTGTCCAAAAGTATCAAAGCTCCATAGTTTTTTGTTACTCATGACACTTTCAAAGTTTTGTTCAGAAACCACCACGTCGTGACAATTATTTTTTAGAAGAAATTGCATGCCCACATCTTTATATTTTTTATCGACCAGTCTCCACCAAAAATCATCTTTACTCTGACTTAAAAAAATAACCTCGTAACGATTATTATCCTGCGCTAAGCAATTAAAAAAATCGACGTTACAGCGCAAATACTGATCGCTAAACAAAAAAGGCCGTTGCATCTTACTTTGTAAGCAAGACAAGCTTTTTTTGTCTTTAAATTCCTCTGCATTTCTCCAATGTAAAAGCAGTTCTTCATGAAATTGATCTAAATCAGACCAAGCCTTATCTGTACTAATTCCCTCCAGTACTTTTGGCACTGGATTTATTTTGAAATAAAGTCCAATTCCCAGACCTAAAATGCCAGAAAAAACAATAATCAAAACATTCTTCAGAGTGCTTTGATCAGTCTTTATAGATTTGTTGTCACTAGGGTTCATGCGTCGCCAGCTTTAATATCTCGAGTTAAAATTAACCTAAGGATATCTTTAAAATGCGGAGTCGTCCATGAACAACAATACCGAAAGTACACGCTGGATAAATGATGCCAGCAGAGAAAATCAAAAAGAAGGTCACGTCCTTTCATTTTTAGATTACCTCAAGCGTTTTGAGGAAAATCCTTTTAGAGAATGCCGTCCAACATTTAATTACTTAATCGACATGATGAATTATTTTGGAAAAGACGAGCGTGGACATTTCAAAATCTTTCAATCAAATCATCCTGATGCTCCTCCAGTTTTTGGTCAATATAAAACTCAAGAAGTGATTTACCAAAATTTAAAAACATTTCAAGAGGAGGGACTTAATAATAAATTTTTACTTTTAGTAGGCCCTAATGGCTCTGCTAAGTCATCGCTAGTTAGAAAATATATTAAAGGCATTGAAGAATATTCCCAAACTGAAGAAGGAGCACTCTTTACTTTTAGCTGGATATTCCCCATTGATCAATACGTGAAAGGCTCTCTAGGTCTTACACAACAAACCATCACACATGATGTTTTAACATACGCACAACTAGAGGACAAAGACATCAGCGCCATACTTCCTTCAGAATTAAAAGATCATCCGATGCTACTCATTCCTAAAAAATATCGCCAAGAATTATTAGAGAACTCATTCAAAGATAAAGCAGATGAGTTAGGTCGCTTAAAAAAAACTTATTTATACAAAGGCGATCTTTCAAAAAGAAATCGCATGATCTACGATGCGCTCCTAAAAAACTACAAGGGAAGTCATCAGGAAGTTTTAAAACATATTCGTGTTGAACGCTTTCATATCAGTAAGCGCTACTCTAATGGTGCAGTGACTATCGAACCACAAATGCATATAGACGCACAAATGCAGCAAATTACCATGGACCGTCGCCTGGCGAGTCTTCCGCCTAGTTTGCAATCATTAAATCTCTTTCAAATGCAAGGTGAGATCATCATGGCCAATCGTGGCGTACTCGAATATTCAGATTTGCTAAAGCGCCCGATTGATACTTATAAATATTTACTCATGACCACTGAAACCAGTAACTTAAATATCAGTGGTATTTTAACTGAGCTGGATATTTTTCTAATTGGTTCTTCCAATGAAATTCATCTGGCCGCCTTTAAGCAGCATCCTGATTTTAATTCTTTTAAGGGCCGTTTTAATTTTATCAAAGTCCCTTATCTTCTCGACTATCAAGATGAAGAAAAAATATATCATGAACAAATCGCTGGCCTCAAAGACCGTGCTAGCTTTGAGCCTTACTCTCTTAAAACATTATGTCTTTTTGCCGTCATGACCAGATTGCGCCCGTGCCAATCAAAAAACTACGTCGACAAAAATCTTTCTCACTTAGTGACAACCATTAACCCGCTAGAAAAGGCCATGCTGATCAGCAACCGCGAGCTACCTGGTCGCATTGATTCTGAATCAAAACAAACCTTAATGCATGCGATTGATGACATCATTAACGAATTTGATCACGAGAGCTTGTACGAAGGAAAATTCGGTCTTTCACCACGCGATTTAAAAAAAATGATTTATAAATTGGCCTCCAATCACAAACACATCACATGCCAAGAAATTTTAGATTTTCTAACTGACCTCATCAACAAACGCAGCGATTATGATTTTTTAAATATGACCACTCAAGGTGATTACCATAATGCACACCGCTTTGTGATGCTACTTAAAGAATACAATCTTGAACGCTTTGATATTGAGCTTAGAGAAAGTTTAGGTATCGTCGATGAAAGATCGTATGAAGATTATGTGAAACGCTACATTTTAAATATCAACGCCATGATCAAAGGCGAAAAAATTAAAAACCCTATCACCGGAAAATTTGAAGAATGTGATGAGTATTCGATCAAAGAATTTGAAATTGGAATTCAATTACAAGAAGACCCACAAGGCTTTCGCAGTCATTTAATTTCAAGATTAGGCGCTTGGTACTTAGATAACTCGGGCAAACCGATTGTCTACGGGGCCGTTTTTCCAGACTTAGTAAAACGTCTGCAAGAAACTTTCCGCGAAGAACAAAAAAAATTCATCGCTCAAATTTCCAAAAATTTAGTTTATTTTGAGACGGAAAATGCACCATTAAATGACAAAAACCGAGAAGAGATTGAAACCATCATACAAAATATGATGAAAAAGTATCATTACACTAGAAATGGTGCACTCACTCAGTTAAAGTGGCTTTTAAAAGAACGTTACTAAAAGTGCTTTATGACTCTAATTTTCAAATCTTATCAAAAAGATAAGTTCACCGCCGATTATTTAGTCGATGAAAAGCTCGATGGCATGCGCCTCGATCAATTTCTTCTGCTCTATTTTACCAGCGCCACGCGTGAAGGCATCAAACGAAAAATCTTTCAAGGTGACGTCACTATCAAAGGAAGACCAGGAAAAGTAAAACCCAGTTCTGTTTTACGTTATCCCGATGTCGTTACCGTTTTTGTCGAGAGAACTTACCAAGAAAATGAATATTGGGAAGGAAAATTAGTGGAGCTTGAAGAAGAAGTTGTTACTATTTTTGAAGACGAAGAATTAATTGTCATGGCAAAGCCACCTTTCATGTCCACTCACCCCACGGGCAGACATTTATTTTATTGCGCCACCGTTTACATGGAGGCCAAACATCAGCATACTATTTATCCCATTCACCGTCTGGACCGCGAAACTTCGGGCACGCTACTCTTAGGGAAAAATCCCAAGATCAATGCTTATTTCACCGATCTTTTCGAAACGACTCAAGTTCATAAATGTTATTTTTTAATCGGTATAAAAAAAATTCCTCATGTCAAAGAAAAATTTATCGCAAACGAAAGGCTTAGCTCTCCTGATCACGCTGATAAAATTATGCAAGTTCAACATTACCCAGAAAATTCTACTGAGGGTAAAGCTTCACAAACAGAATTTAATATTCTTTATCAAAATGAAAAATATGTTATCGGTTTGGCCTTCCCTCACACTGGTCGCCAACATCAAATTCGTGTTCATGCCCTGGCCCACGGCTTTCCACTTATCGGAGATAAAATTTATTTGGGCGGCTATCCTATGTTCGAGCGTTTTAAAGACAATGAAGCAACAACTGAAGATTGTAAATTATTGCAACTCCCAAGACAGGCGCTTCACGCATTAGCGATCACCATGATGTATAAGAAAAAAGAAACTACTTTCATCTCGCCGCTTCCTCACGATTTACAAGACTGGATCAAAAAAAATGTTCCGGATTTAAATTTCACCACGTTTTTTAAAACGATTGAAGAACACGCAAGGTCAGGCACGAAACTCTAACCCAAACTCTTTAGATAATGATAAACACCCTTTGGTCCTCGTTTATCTTCGCCTTGCAAAATCGTTTTAGGATGAAATTTAATTTGCGATAAAAAGCGATCAATATTACTCACGCCCACAGTATGCTCTAAATGCTCAAACACACTCTGATCATTGGGCGCATCACCAAAGAACAGACATTCACTTAAATTAACCTTAGTATATTTTTCAACGTAATGTTTAATGGCACGAAACTTTGTAACTTGTCCCGCCCAAAAATTTAAATGCACGTTCGAAGAAGCAAAAAGAAGTCCGGCCGATCTTAAATCTGCTTCAATTAATTTTTTCTCATCTGGACTTTGAAAATCATAAAGCTCGATGGCGCGGTCAGTTTTTCTACCTTGCGAATCCACCGATAATTTTAAATGAGTAAATTTTTTTAAGATTTCAGCAGTGGTTTTTTCTAAAGTTTCTAATTCATCCTTGGTGACTAAGATTTCTTGTTGTAAATGACCCGATTTATCACGATAAATAATCACTCCGCCGCCTTCCATAATGGCCGCTTCAACTCTAGTATGAGTCATCAGAAAATGCCCCCATGAAAGCGAGCGCCCCGAAGCAATAACGAATTTTTTTCCACGATCCAGAAGATGTTTTTGAATATTAAAAAAAACGGGAGTTAACTGTTCATGTTCTTCAGTTAACGTCCCGTCAAAATCAGAAAATACTATTTTATAACTGATAGGATACGCCAAGAAATATCGCCGTAAAAGAATCTTTAAGGCCAACACTTAATTCAGTATTTCCATAAAGGTTTTCGTAGTTTTCAATGGGCAATTTTCCAGAAGCACCAATGGCAGCACTTACTACAGTTTCATATTTTTTAGTTACATCAGTTAAGCTCAAACCAACTGGCAGAGAAAGATAAGGAAAAATTTCAGAACCAGAAATATTAAATCCTTTGCTTACTGTCGGAGCAACTAATAAACGATTTGATCTGTATTTGAATTCTTTTGCATTTTCCAAGGTAGATTTAATCGAAAATCTTGGCTGATTCATATAATCAGGAAAAATTTCATAATCACTTGAGGCAAAAATACGATTGGCGCGCTCACCAAATCCTAAACCCGCACCACCATCTAAAACAATTTTATCGCTTACACGTTGAGTGTATCGACCTTGCATACCGACTCCTGAACCTTTAGATGTCACGCCAGTCATTTCACCAGTAATAACTTTTTGTCCTTCGGCCCATGGATAAGTAGAAACACCTGTTCCATAAGAAAAAGCGCGTGTGGCCAACATTAAACAAATCGCAAATGCGAAAATTTTAAAGAAACTCATGATTTACCTCTCGTATTGTGTGT
>Ga0163144_10016727_pt1 | contig 15011 bp, 12 predicted proteins | sample OliLak19BULKMAT1_FD_123175 | JGI IMG/M metagenome (GOLD analysis project Ga0163144, IMG submission 123175) | Freshwater microbial mat bacterial communities from Lake Vanda, McMurdo Dry Valleys, Antarctica - Oligotrophic Lake LV.19.BULKMAT1 | ecosystem: Environmental > Aquatic > Freshwater >... | reverse complement strand
TTGGTTAGAGTAAAATATATTTTAATATTTATTTTTTTAACAACTTTGTTAAATAGCCAAGTAATTTATAATGCATATGCCAATGTTACCAACATTTCTAGTTCAACATTTACCGTAAATAATGTTAATGAAACCAACCATACTTTTGTAAATGGCGAACAAGTAATTATTATGCAAATGCAAGATGATGTAATTGGAACTAACACTACTAACATTTCATCTTTTGGAAATTTAGCTAGCATTCAAAGTGCAGGTTTGTGGGAAGTAAAAACGATAAATACTCAAACAAGGGTAGCAGGGGTATTAACAAACATATCTTTAGTTGGTGCATTTGCAAATACTTATACAACTGGTTCTAATGCTTCCTTACAAATAATAACTTTTAGGCAATTAAGTGGCACTGCTTTTACAACAACAAATAGTATTATAGGTGCAGCGTGGAATGGGACTGTAGGTGGTGTAATTGCATTTCAAGTAGGAACTATTTTAACTTTAAATCATAACGTTACGGCAAATGCACTTGGTTTTAGAGGTGGTGGCCTATCGGTAAATTTTTATGATGGCACTACAATTTGCACTGCAGGGCCTTTTACAAGTAGCCTAAATACTACTAATGCATTTAAGGGCGAGGGTATATACAGATCTACCAATATAAACTTTACAAACGCAATTGCAAAAATAATAAATGGCGGCGGCGGAGGCGGAATGATTAATTCCGGAGGAGGAGGCGGTGGTAATTTTACTACTGGCGGCCAAGGTGGATTAGGTTGGTCGTGTAATGCAACAACCACTTCTAGAGGCCAAGGAGGTCTTTCTTTATCTGGGTCAATTTCAAGTTCAAGAATATTTATGGGTGGTGGTGGTGGTGGCGGTCAACAAAACAATACAGGAGGTACTAATGGCGGAAATGGTGGAGGTATTATTCTTATAAAAGCAAATAATATAACCACAAGCTGTGCTGGTCCTATTTCTATTTCAGCTAATGGTCAAACAGCAGCTAATAGCGGAAACGATGGCGCAGGTGGTGGCGGAGCAGCAGGCACAATTTTAATGCAAGTAAATAATTATAGTGTAACTGCAACATGTAGTTTGGCAATTACCGCAAATGCAGGTAATGGTGGTAATTGCACTGATGGTGGACAACATGCTGGCGGAGGAGGTGGAGCGCAAGGTGTAATAATTTTTAGCACACCACAACCCACACTTAATGCAGGCGTGTCTACAAATAATGGAACTGCAGGTACAGATTGGAACGGAGGCGCTACAACAGCTACCGGAGGCAGTGGTTCTAACAATAGTGGTATTATTGTAGGCGCTACTGGTCCTTTACCAATCGAATTATTAAACTTTCAAGCAACAAATTATGAACAAAACGTAGCTTTAACTTGGGCAACCGCAACTGAAAAAAATACTAATTATTTTTATATTGAACATAGTGATGATGCTCTAAACTGGAAAGAAATTGATAAAGTTAAAGCCACCGAAAATTCAAATAGAACTTTGTATTATGAAACGTTAGATAACCAACCAATAAATGGCGTTTCATACTACCGTTTAAAAATTTTAGATTTAGATGGTTCGTTTTCATACTCGCCAATAAAATCAGTTAATCGTACTAAAAAAGAAGCCTTTGTTGTGTTTTATCCTAATCCATCCTCAGGTATTGTAAACTTAAGTTCATCTTACAAACTAAGCGATATTACTTATCAAATTTTTGATGTAACTGGTAAACAATTATCAGTACAAATTACAGAGCAAAACGAAAATAAAATTTCATTTGATTTTTCTAGTCTATCTAAAGGCCTCTATTTTATCAACGTATTTGCACCAGACGGTACGCAATTTAAATCTAACCGAATTTTAACAAAATAATTTTACTTCTTTTTTATTTATAATCAATTTATAATTGTTGGTTATATTTGTTTTGATTTAGTAAAAATTAATTTATGACAAATAATAAAATTTGTAATTTATTTAAAATTGAAAAGCCTATCATTCAAGCAGGGATGATTTGGTGCAGTGGGTGGGAATTGGCAAGCGCCGTTAGTAATGCCGGCGGTTTAGGACTAATAGGTTCTGGAAGCATGTACCCAGATATACTTCGCGAACATATAAAAAAATGCTTTGCTGCAACAAATAAACCGTTTGGAGTTAATGTACCCCTACTCTACCCCAACATTGAAGAGCATATTAAAATTATAATAGAAGAAGGCATTAAAATAGTTTTTACAAGTGCTGGCAATCCTAAAACCTGGACAAGCCATTTAAAACAACATGGCATTACTGTAGTTCATGTGGTAAGTGCGGTTAAATTTGCAATTAAATGTCAAGATGCGGGAGTTGATGCAATAGTAGCAGAAGGCTTTGAAGCTGGCGGCCATAATGGTAGAGAAGAAACAACTACATTGGTTTTAATTCCACAAGTAAAAAAAGCTGTTAACTTACCATTAATTGCTGCTGGTGGCATTGGATCTGGAGCGCAAATGGCAGCCGCATTTTGTTTAGGTGCAGATGCCGTTCAAATTGGTAGTCGTTTTGTTGCAACCCCCAAAAGTAGTGCGCACCAAAATTTTAAAAATGCCGTTATTGAAACAAATGAAGGAGATACCCAATTAACTTTAAAACAATTAACACCGGTTCGTTTAATAAAAAATAAATTTTTTAATGTAATTTATGAAGCAGAAAAACGTGGTGCGTCTATTGAAGAACTTACAGAATTTTTAGGGCGTGCTCGCGCAAAAAAAGGAATGTTTGAAGGCGATTTAATAGAGGGGGAATTAGAAATTGGGCAAGTTAGTGCAATGATTAAAGAAATAAAACCTGCTGCCGAAATTGTAGATGAAATTTATTTTGAATTTAAAAGTACAATTGCTCAATTAAAAAATAATTATTAGAAAAAAATCAAACGCAAATTTTGCACGAATTTTGCTAATATAAATTTTTCGTTGGTAAATTTTTTTCATTTTTAGATTGAAAAAATCTTCGTAATTCGTTACAAAATAAAAAATCACTGGTACTTTGTGTAAATTTGTGAGAATTATTGTTTTTAATTAATAAGTAAATGAACTACAAATTACATAGCCTCTCACCTCAAAACGAAATTCTTTTAAACGAGGGTAATTTGCTTCCATTAATGGAAGAATTTTACACCATCCAGGGCGAAGGTTTTAATACAGGCAGGGCCGCCTATTTTATTCGAATTGGTGGCTGCGATGTAGGTTGCCATTGGTGCGATGTAAAGGAAAGTTGGGATGCAAGCACTCATCCACTAACTCCCATTAATAAAATTATTGAAAATGTGTTAGCTTACAAAGCCAAAAGTGTTGTTGTTACTGGTGGCGAACCTTTAATTTATAATTTAGATAAATTAACTGCATTATTAAAACAAAATAATATTAAAACATTTATAGAAACCTCTGGTGCTTATAAATTAAGTGGTAATTGGGACTGGCTATGTCTATCTCCAAAAAAAACAATGTTACCCGTTGAAGCAATTTACAAAAAAGCTAACGAATTAAAAGTAATTATTTTTAATCAGCACGATTTTATTTGGGCCGAGGAGCAAGCCAATTTAATAAACCCAAACTGTTATTTATACTTACAACCCGAGTGGAGTAGGCACGAGCATATAACACCTCAAATAATCGATTACGTAAAACAACACCCAAAATGGATGATTAGTTTACAAACCCATAAGTATATGAATATTCCTTAATTTTTACCTCTCCATTTTTACAAAAATGTTTTTTGGGGATAGTGAGGAGGATCAATTAGCTATGGAGGGTTTTATGCAGGTGGATATAGCGGTGGGTCTGGCGGCGCCGGTTGGGGTGGTTTTGGGGGTGGAAGCTTCGGGGTGGAGGTGTAGGGGGTAGCTGGTAATTTTTTAATTTAATTGAGTTAATCTAAATTAGTTCAAAAAGCCTCTCCAAATAAATCAGAGAGGCTTTATAATTTTTTATTGTCACCCTAAGCGGTTAACTAACTACCGCAAGCTTCACAATCCTCTGGGCTATCTAGCGAACACGAAAGTTGCGCTTGTTGTTCTTCAAAGGTTAAAACGTGAGCTTGTCCGCGTTCTACTAACAAAGCGTCTTCGTTGCCTAAAATAGCAGGCTGCATTAAGGCATCTTGGTCTACTGTAAATTTAATGGCATCAGCAGCTGCTTTGGTGCGTAAGTAATACATACCTGTTTTTAAACCTTTTTTCCAAGAATAAAAGTGGGCCGAGCTCATTTTTGCAAAGTTAGCATCCTGAATGAATAAGTTTAGAGATTGGCTTTGGTCAATAAACGCGCCACGATCGGCAGCCATATCAATAATGGTACGTTGTTTAATTTCCCAAACAGTTTTGTATAATTCTTTAATATTGGCAGGTATTTCGGCAATGCCTTGTACTGAGCCGTTAGCCGCAATAATTTTATTTTTTAAACCGTCATTCCAAATACCTAGTTTTACCAAGTCGCGTAACAAATGTTTGTTAACTACCACAAACTCGCCGCTTAATACACGGCGTGTGTAAATATTGCTTGTGTAAGGCTCAAAACATTCGTTATTGCCTAAAATTTGTGATGTAGAGGCTGTTGGCATTGGCGCTAACAATAAACTGTTACGCACGCCATACTTCATAATTTCTTCTTTTAAAATGTCCCACTCCCAACGTGTGCTTGGCGTTACATTCCACATATCTTGTTGGAAAATACCTTTGCTGATAGGAGAACCTGGGTAAGTTTCGTAAGCACCTTCTATTTTTGCCAAATCTTTACTTGCTGTTAAAGCCGCAAAATAAATGGTTTCAAAAATTTCAGAATTTAAACGTTTTGCTTCTTCACTTTCAAAAGGGTAACGCATTAAAATAAACGCATCAGCCAAACCTTGCACCCCTAAACCAATTGGGCGGTGACGCATATTTGAGTTACGAGCTTCTGGAATTGGATAGTAGTTACGGTCTATAATTTTATTTAAGTTTTTAGTAGCAACGTAAGTAATTTCAAATAAACGGTTGTGGTCAAACGTACCTGTTTTCTCATCTACAAAACGTGGCAATGCCAATGATGCTAAGTTACACACGGCAACTTCGTCTTTACTTGTGTACTCAATAATTTCGGTACATAAGTTACTCGATTTAATGGTACCTAAATTTTGCTGGTTTGATTTTGAGTTAGCCGCATCTTTAAATAACATGTAGGGATTACCTGTTTCTATTTGCGATTCGATAATGGTTGCCCATAATTCGCGCGCTTTTATTTGTTTACGAAATTTACCTTCGGCTTCGTATTTGGTGTATAATGCCTCAAACTCCGCACTGTGGCAATCGCTTAAGCCAGGAGACTCATTCGGACACATTAAGCTCCAATCGCCTTCAGCCTCTACACGTTTCATAAATAAATCTGGAATCCATAAGGCAGTAAATAAATCGCGTGCACGCATTTCTTCCTTACCGTGGTTTTTACGAATGTCTAAAAACTCATAAATATCAGCATGCCAGGGCTCTAAATAAACTGCAATGGAACCTTTGCGTTTGCCTCCGCCTTGGTCTACATAACGAGCTGTTTCGTTATACACCTTAAGCATTGGGATGATACCGTTACTTGTACCGTTGGTGCCTTTGATGTATGAACCAGTAGCACGCACATTGTGAATATTAATACCAATACCACCTGCACTTTGCGATATTTTAGCACATTGTTTTAGGGTATCATAAATACCATCAATACTATCGTCCTTCATTTGCAACAAAAAGCAACTGCTCATTTGCGGCTTAGGTGTACCTGCGTTAAACAGGGTAGGCGTGGCGTGCGTAAACCAACGCTCGCTCATTAAATTATATGTTTGTATGGCACTTTCAATATCGTTTTTATGAATACCAACTGCCACACGCATAATCATATGCTGCGGACGCTCGGCCACTCTGCCATTCATTTTTAAAAGGTAAGAGCGCTCTAAAGTTTTAAAACCAAAATAATCGTAACCAAAATCGCGGTCGTATATAATAGATGAATCTAAAGTATGTGCATGTTCCATTATTATTTGGTGAACGTCGTCGGCTATTAAAGCGGCAGGCATACCGTTTTTTGGGTCGATGTATTTAAACAACGCATCAATAGTTTTTGAAAAACTTTTAATAGTATTTTTATGAAGATTACTAACAGCAATACGCGATGCTAACTGAGCATAATCGGGGTGACGAGAGGTTAAACCTGCAGCTGTTTCGGCAGCTAGGTTATCTAACTCGCTAGTGGTTACACCGTCGTAAACGCCATCAATCACTTTTTTAGCTACTAGAATAGGATCTACATGAGATGGATCTAAACCATAACTTAACTTTTGCGTGCGCGCGGTAATTTTGTCGAATTTAACCGACTCGCGAGTGCCATCTCTTTTAATTACGAACATAGGTGTTTAGTTTTTTGAGTTTTTATATATAATTTTTGATCTGTTTCGGACTTACAAGTTACTATCACTTTTAGCCTTTAATATTTTTTATTTTACAATCTATTAACAAAATGTTGGTTAATTAAATATTTAGATTTTTTTACGTTTTAGAGGTTAAAATTCCTGTACAAGAAAAAATCTTGTTAAATAAATTTACAGAAAAAATAGGAATTTTTTACAAAATAAACGTTAAATGTCTAAAAATCAGTATTTAAGTCAAACACGTTATTTTCTTCATTTTTATTCATAACGCCTGCTTTTTGATATTCGGCAACACGTTTTTCGAAAAAATTAGTTTTACCTTGTAACGAAATCATTTCCATAAAATCGAAAGGATTAGCGGCGTTATAAAATTTACTACAACCTAAGGATTGTAATAAACGATCGGCACAAAACTCAATATATTGGCACATTAAATCGCTGTTCATCCCAATTAATTTAACTGGAATAGCATCAACTACAAACTTTTTTTCAATACCAACAGCATCAATAATTATTTTGGTTACCTGTTCTTTAGGTAATTGATTTTTAACATGATGAACGTATAACATACAGGCAAAATCGCAATGTAAGCCTTCATCGCGGCTAATAAGCTCATTGCTAAAGGTTAAACCTGGCATTAAACCACGTTTTTTTAACCAAAAAATTGAGCAGAATGAACCTGAAAAGAAAATGCCTTCAACCGCAGCAAAAGCAATTAAACGCTCGGCAAAACTACCGTTGTTAATCCAACGGATTGCCCAATCGGCTTTTTCGCCAACGCAAGGCACCGTATCAACAGCATGTAATAATTTATCTTTCTCAATAGGGTCTTTAATGTATGTATCAATCAATAAAGAGTAGGTTTCTGAATGGATGTTCTCCATCATAATTTGAAAACCATAAAAGCAACGTGCTTCGGGATACTGAACTTCGTTTAAAAAATTAATCGCCAAGTTTTCGTTTACAATTCCATCACTTGCTGCAAAAAATGCAAGTACGTGTTTTATAAAATGCTTTTCGTTATCGTTTAATTTATTGTTCCAATCTGTTAAGTCAGATGCTAAGTCTATTTCCTCGGCGGTCCAAAAACTGGCTTCCGATTTTTTATAATATTCCCAAATATCTTTGTATTTGATTGGAAATAAGACGAATCTATCTTTATTCTCGACTAAAATTGGTTCTGTCATAATTAATTTAGGTTATATAATTGGTTTGGTTAATTTAAAATGTACCGACTACAAATAAATGTAAAAACTTTGCCTTATTACAACAAATGAATTAACAGTTGGTTGAAGTTTTAAACAGCGAGAAATTAACTGCCATTAGTTGATAACCTTTAATTATATTGATTTACAGCAAAATAACAAATAGCGAAAAATAATGTAAAAATATTTTGCGAAATTGAAAAATTTTATTAAGATGAAGTTAAATTTTATAGTTAAAAAACCCAAATTGGTAGAATATACTGCATATAAACGCAACTTTTAACTTATTTTTACGTAAAAATTATAAAATCCAATTAAAATGTTTTCGGGAGAAACCTTATCGGCACTTTTAAAAGATGATAAAGCTGTGCAAAAACAGGTATTTGAAATATTATTTTCTAAATTAGCAGGTATTTGTAATCGATATAGTAAAAGTCAGGCGCAAGCTAACGAAGTATTAAATGTGGCATTTAACAATTGTTTGCACAAATTATTTAAGCAGCGCCAAACTGATAATTTTGATTTAGAAAAATTTTTTGAAACCAATACAATTTTAGAATGTGTTGATTTTGTAAGAGCAGTAAGAAGTGAGTATTACGTATCTAGCACTGTTTATGCTACTACTAGCGTTGAAAAAACATTTGATTTATTTGAAGATAACCGATATATTGATGTAAATAATGCTAACAACGAGGTTTTAATAAAATCGTTACAGCAAATGGTTCCATCTCAACGATTAATATTTAACTTGCACGTAATTGATGGATATAGTTTAAGCGAAGCGGCACAAATTGTTGACGCAAGCCAAGAAACAGCAAAAAGTAATTTAGAAAAGGCACGATTTAATTTGCAAAAAAATATTGAAAAAAATATAAAATCAATTAAAAATGAGCAGCCATTATAGTTACGATATCGATGAACGTAATTTACGTACAAAATTAAAAGGTAGCGAAACACCTTACGCCGAAGATATTTGGCTAAAATTTGAAACGTACCAACAAACCCATCAAAAGCAACAAAGTATTGATGATGTAGTTAAAAAAATATCGTTTACTATAAACCGAAACGTTATTTTGCCTATAGTTTTTGGAAGTATAATTATTGCATTTTCGCTACTGTTATTTAATTTTATAAATATTAAACCTCAATCTAATTTAAAAACGGTGATTGTTATAAATGATGTAAAAGCTCAGCCAAAAAAAATTGAACAAAAAATACTGACTTTAAAACCTAAAATTGCATTAGCTACCACAAATAAAATAGAAACTGCGACAAGCTCAAATACAGTCGCTGTAATTACTAAATCTCTAATTGCAACGCCAACATTAGCTATTGTTACATCAACAGTAGCTAAAATAATTGTTGCAGATCCTATTAAAACTAATACCAATTTATGGAATGTTGTTGAAAGCGGTAAAATTTACGAATCGCCAAATATTGCTTCAACAATAGTTGGTAATACTAGCTCAAAAGAAAGTTATAATGCTTTAGAGGAAACAGTTTATTTTATTAAAGTTGCTTTTATTAATAATGGTTCGCAAAAAACAGGTTATATAAGAAAAGGTACTATTGCCAAAAATGGACAAACGCCTTCAACTGTATTTTTAAGACATACAACCGATTTAAATAATACAGCATCTGCTAAAAAGAAAGATAAAAAAGCCGAGAGTTTAGAATCGATTAAAGCACCAAGTTTGTTAGGCGTTAGTAGCGAAGCAAATGAGCCTGAATTAAAGTAAATTTATTGGATTTACTCAAAACAATAAAAAATTAAATGCTAAGTTATTAAAGTAAAAAAAAATCTACTTTATAATTAAATAACTTTTTATTAATTCGTTTCCATAAAAATAAACAGCTTTTTCGTTGCTAAGTATTAACGTGTAGGGATAATTCTTAATCTCAAGCCCTTAAATCTGTTTATTTTAACATTTTAAGATAATCCTATTTAATGTAAAATTTATACGAGCCTACAGCTTCTGCGGCGCTTTGTTTATCCCACACACGAAACGAAACTACAAAATAATCGTACAATCTATCTAATTTTGTAATTTCAGCGCTTAAAGTAATATATTTCGCATCTTCGGGGGCTACACCATCAGCATAAGCTGCAAACATATCGACTTCTTCTAAAACCACTTCGCCACTGTTAGTGGTAATTTTTTCGGAAGCACCCAATTTTACTTTATCATTTTCTATTTTAAAACCATCGTCGGTTATTAAACGCATTGTTACCTTTTCGCCAACAGTAACTGTATTTTCATCGCTAATTAACTTGCCATTTTCTAACATTAAAAATGCCTGGGTAATTTTTAAAGTGTTGGTAGTAAAAGTAATATTATTTTTAATTTTGGTTGATCTCGAATTGTTGTCTATTTTTTCTTTAGATTGAGTATTTGCTTCTGAAGGACCCGTACTTACTGAGCAGGATGCTAAAATTAAGGTACAAGTTAAAAATGTAAATTGTTTAAAGTTTATCATAATAGTGATTTAAATGGTTGGGTTAAAAATATAAATTATATTTAAACTAAAGTATACTTATCTTTAAAAATGTATGAAAGATATTGCTACGAAAATAGATATTGAATTACTTGTTAATTCGTTTTACGAAAAACTACTACAAGACCCCGAAATGAAAGTTGTATTTGAAGGGATTAATTTTAAAAATCATGTGCCACAAATTGTACATTTTTGGAGTTTTGTTTTGTTGGATGAAGAAGGATACAAAACAAATGTGTTTGATAAACATTTGCATTTACCTATAAAATTAAATCAGTTTGATATTTGGTTAAATACATTTACAACAATCGTTAATGAATTATTTATTGGCGAAAAGGCCGAACTTGCCAAACAACGCGCTACTGTTTTAACCTACACTTTTAAAAGTAAGTGGGAGAGCCTAAAAGGGAACGATTAAAATAAATTTAAAGATTAATTTAAAGCAATTAATTAAAATACACCTACAATTTTAGCAATAAAGTTTTTTAGTACGGCTGGCTTTAAAATTAAAATGAAAGCAACACCAAATAAAGCTCCCCAAAAATGCGACTCGTGGCTAATATTATCGCTGTAGGCTGTGGTTTTTTTACGGCGTATTAAATAATAACTTACTCCTAATAATACCATGCCTGCTATCCAACCCTGCATTGGAAAAAAGAAAAATGAAATTTGGCTAAGCGGACTAACCATAATGTAACAAAACATAATAGACGAAATAGCCCCACTTGCCCCTAGCGAGGAATAATCGGGATTGTTTTTATTTCGAAAATATTCGGTAAACGAAGCGGCATAAATACCCCCCGTAAATAATAAAATGTAATATATTTTCCCTAATTTTTCGCCAAAATAATATGGAAAAATATTTTCTTCCAATGCCAATCCAAAACTATAAAGGGCTAAGCAATTAAATAATAAATGTATGTAATCGCCGTGTATAAAAGCGTGCGTTAAAAACCGATAATGTTCTTTATTATAGTTTATAGAATAAGGGTGAAACAAATACTTATTCATAACTGCTTTATTGCTAAAACAGTATATAGAAAAGGCAACAATTATAGCCAAAAACGTATAAGTAATCATTACACAATATTAATTAAAAAACATATTTAAAAATAATTAAACGACTTAAAAATAGTTTTTAGGTTTTAATTAATAATTACCAGTTTTTGTGCAATTTTTTGGCTATTAGAAGCCATTTTAATAAAATAAACGCCCTTTGCTACATCTTGCAAATTAATAGTATGGTTATTAAAACCTGCTTCGGCTTTTTGGTTTAATAATTGCTTAATAACACTACCATTAATATCAATTAATTCAATACTTAGGTTTTCTGATTTACTTAGTAAATAATTAATAGTCATAATATCGCTTACTGGGTTAGGCGAAATACTGATTTGCGAAACCGTAATTGAGTTATTTTGCTTAATACCTACAGTAGATGCAGTTGTAATACTTAACGAGGTTGTAATATTACCTATATCTCCACCTGTGCCACCAGTGCCGTTTACAGCATTACCACAGGCATAAATTGTTGCGTTACCACTTGTGGGGGCTGTCCATTCAAAACTAAAACTTGTGCCATTAGTGCCTGCTTTTGTAGCCGTATGTGTTGCATTTTTACGTCCATTACCTGCGTTTAAAAATTGCACGCCAGAGGCTGCATTTTGCATATTGCCAATATCGGTATTGGTAGAGCCTAAAATTACACAATCAAACCCATAGTTATTAAAGCCTATAGCAGCAATATTTACACTTATCATGTAAGTGGTGCCTGGTACATATTGATTTGCTGTAAAAGCTGGCACAGAAGTAATAGTTGCACCAGTGGAAATACTCGCTCCACCGCCATGACAAGTGTTACAGGTACCTTCGCCAGGGGCATTGGTAAAACCTACTTTTCCACTCGAATTTTTAATAAAACTGGTTGTAGCTAACGCGGTAACAACAACAAAAACTAAAATAACAATCTTTTTCATTTTTTAAATAATTTAAATTAAAAAATATTTTTTTTATATATAAAACAAATTTATAAAAAAAATTGCTACATTTTAAATAAAATTTATTGTATTTTTAATTTTTATAAAACCTTTGTTTATGAAGCATTTAATAGTTATTTTAATTACGCTAATTTCTTTATCATCTTTTGCTCAAAAAGAAAAAAAAGGGAATGTTTTTACCGATGCGGGCGATGCAACCAAAATGCTGTTAGCTAAACAAAAAATGCTTGGTGGGCAATATATTAGCGCCCTCAATATGTTTCGCGAATTAGAAAAAAAACACCCCGCCGATGCAAGTATTTTACATTACATTGGGCAGTGTTATTTTGTTTTAAGACAAATTGAAAAATCGAAAGAATATATTTTAAAAGCCATTGATACAAAAGTAAACGTTAAACCCGAATCGCATTTAACACTTGGTAAAATTTATCAAATTGATGAAAATTACGATAAAGCCATCGAAGAATTTACCGCTTTTAAATCGTCGCCCAAAACCGATAAAGAAAGCAACGAAGATGCCGATGTGCTGCTAAGTCAATGCCAAAATGCTAAAAAATTTATTGCTAGCCCTCTAAATGTTGAGGTTATAAATTTAGGACCAGACATTAATAGTAAATTTGATGATAAAAATCCTTGTATTACTGCCGATGGACGTAAATTAGTGTTTACATCTCGTCGTCCTGAAGGCTCAGATGCCGAAATAGATGCCGATGGCGATGGAAAATATTTTGAAGATATTTATATTGCCAATTACGATTCTACCAAAAAAAATTTTGGTAAAGCTGACGAAGTGCCTGGATCAATAAACACAAAAGCGCACGATGCTTGCACAAGTATTAGCCCCGATGGTAAACAAATTTATATTTACAAAAACGATATTAACGATAAAGAAAGTATTGGAGGCGATATTTTTATTAGCAAAGTAAATAATGGTAAATGGCGTACGCCCGAACCTATTGGTAAACCTATTGCGTCAAGCTACTGGGAGGGCGGAGCTTGTGTTAGCCCCGATAATAAAAAATTATTTTTCTTTAGCGAACGTAATGGCGGTTTAGGTAGAAGCGATATTTATGTGGTTGAAAAAATTAATAAAAAAGAATTCGGAAAGCCTGTAAACATTGGTGCACCAGTTAATTCAGAATTTGATGAAGGCGGTATGTTTTTAGCCCCCGATGGTAAAACCCTGTTTTTTTGTAGCAACGGGGCTGGAAGCATGGGTAGTTACGATGTGTTTAAAACCGTTTTTGAAAATGGCAAATGGAGCGAGCCAGTAAACTTAGGTTACCCTATTAACAGTGCAGCTAAAGAAGGACAGTTAACCATAAGTGCCGATGCCAAATATGCTTATATAAGTAGCGAGCGCAAAGGCGGTTTGGGCGAAAGCGATATTTATAAAATTGATTTAAAAGACTATGCTATTTTAGAAAAAGATGGTAAAAAGAAAATGAGCAATGGTTTAAGTATTTTAAAAGGTACTATTCGCGATGGGTTTGAAGGTTATGGCATAGCCGAAGTAGAAATTATTATTACCGATGGGGCAGGCGCAAACGTTGGATCTACCTTTACCAATGAAAATGGCGAATACTTTTTTACCTTAAAAGGTGGCAACTACACCATTACGGTTAAGAAAAAAGGTTTTAAAGAAATTACTGATAAAATAGAATTAAAATTAAGTACTATAGAAACTATAACTTTAGAAAAAGGATATTTGTTGAAGAAGTAAACTTTTAAATAATTAATTGCTATTTTGCAAATATTAAATATTTTTTGTATATTTATATTTGATGAAATTTAATTACATATTTATTCTTACAAATATATTTGTTTTTAAAATATTTGCGCAAGATCCTTTATTTACAAACACCCAACAATCACTAATTTACTTAAACCCAAGTTTTACAGGGAGTAATGGCAATATTCGTTATCAATCTGTTTTTAGAAATCAGTGGCCAAATTTGTCTGCCCCTTATGTTACTCTATATAATAGTTTTGATATGTATATAAAACCTTTACGTGGTGGAATTGGTTTAAGTTGGTGTAACGATAATCAAGCAAGTGGCACATTGGTTACTGACAGAGTTGATTTAACTTATGCGCAACATTTTTCGTTTATGGATAATAAATTAAAAATTATTCCGTCGTTGCAAGTTACTTATTTTCAAAAGTATTTAGATGAAACGAAATTAAATTTTGGTTCCGAAATACAACCCCGACGTGGTTTTACTTGGGCTAATGAGGCTGTTCCATTTCAGACAAAACGAAATATTGATTTTAGTTCGGGTTTATTATTAAATTTCAAACACTTCTATTTTGGAACTTCAGTATTTCATATTAATCAACCAGACGAAGGACTTTTAGGCTATAGTAAATTAACTGCGCGTTTAAGTATGTTTGCATCTTACAATTTAGCTATGGGAGAAAAAAGTATACTACATTTTGTTTTAAGATATGAAAAACAATTTCGCTTTTATTATTACCAATTACATATAAATGCCTTAATAAGTAAGCATTTAATAGTTGGCTACGGCTATAAAACGAATAATTGTTTGTTTGGTAATTTGGGTTATAGAAATAATTATTTTTCAATAACAGGAACATACGAGCGTTATTTAGATTTTGGACATGATGCTTACGAACTAACGGCAAGTTTTAATTTGCGTAATAAAGAGCAACGTAAATTAATATCTGATTTTGAGAAGTTGTAGTTTTTGCAGTTTAAACAAATACTAAATATTTGCAAATATTAAATATTTTTTGTATATTTATATCTGATGAAATTTAAATACATATTTATTCTTACAAATATATTTGTTTTTAAAATATTTGCGCAAGACCCTTTATTTACAAACATCCAACAATCGCTAATTTATTTAAACCCAAGTTTTGCAGGGAGTAA
>Ga0163144_10016726_pt1 | contig 15011 bp, 9 predicted proteins | sample OliLak19BULKMAT1_FD_123175 | JGI IMG/M metagenome (GOLD analysis project Ga0163144, IMG submission 123175) | Freshwater microbial mat bacterial communities from Lake Vanda, McMurdo Dry Valleys, Antarctica - Oligotrophic Lake LV.19.BULKMAT1 | ecosystem: Environmental > Aquatic > Freshwater > Lake... | reverse complement strand
CGCTCGAAAGGATATGTGACAATTCTTGGGGAACCACAATTCCTATTTTACGTCAATTCTCGATAATTGCGTAGTTTCTTGAAAATTCCTTGTCGTTTTGGGTGTGGTGATCCTGAATTGGTATTCATACCTTGATCCTAATCCCTACGCCCGCGCACGATCATCAGCGGTCGTTTGACTCTTTCCAGGAGAGCCTTGAGAACTTTGAGGTGCTCATCGTTCCCCTTGAGGTCCGATGCAAGGCCGACGATGACGTGGGCGGCGTCGACTTCTGACGCCACTTCCTGCAAGATCGTTGGAATGTCGCGAGTCCGCTCTAGTCTCACATCGCACGGGGTGCCTCTTTCGCACATGCGTATGCGTCCCTGTTCGAGGGCCACGGCCGCGTACTCTTCTTCTTTGGGCATTGGAGCCGTCAACGGAAGCTCGCGAGGAACTATGATCGGGTAGAGCAGGACGACCTTAGCTGGCATCGTGTCGACCAATTCCTCGGTGACTTTGAGCATGTGCTCGTCGGCGGAGTCGCCACTGATGACGGCGACAATGTGTCTGTCGAAGGCTCTCAAGACCTCCTTTTTCTTCTTTTTACCGTGGTCTTCCTCTTTGACCAACAGATCAAGTGACCGCCGAGCGTCGGCGACTGTTTCTACCACTGGAAGCTGAGACCGAACCTCAGGGACATGGCGCAAGACTTCCATGACTTCGGGCGAAACTGCGGCCAAAACGATCCTGGCACGGTCGTGCTCTTTGACAAAGTCGATGGCGTCGTGGAAGGTTTCTGCACCGTCTGTCGTGATCTCGGTGAGTCCACTACAGTCGATGATGACTCCGGTCGGGTGACGCTTAAGTGTAAGCGAAATGGCGGTGTGGATCGTCTCCCAATAGTTAGACCTCATAGGTCCTGAAAGGATGACGACATCTTCGTACGATTCGACGATCATGTTGAACTCTAGTTGAGAAAGTACCTTACGTTGGTGATGACCACGTTGCGGCGGGTGCCAAGTGACAGTTTCAAGCCCACAGCGGCGTTGTTGTGGAGCAGGCCCTGCACCCAGAGTTTGGGCACCGCCTGAGGCACGATCACGGTCACGATGAGGTCGGGGTCTTCGGCGATCATTTGGTCGATGTAGTCGAGGACGGGTTCGAGCAATGACCGATAGGGTGAATCTAGGATCACAAGCGGCATGTCGATTCCAAACTTCGCCCAGTCTTCCTTCAATTTTGCAGCACTTTTGTAGTCAATGGTGACATGGAGTCCACGAACGTCTTTAGACGATGCTTTTGCATAGCCAATCGCCTTGAGGACTCCTCGGTGTAGCCTGGGAACCAAGAGAAGACTTGCCGATCTGTACGTCGGTGTGGTCATCTCAACGGTACAGTTGAGTTCGTTCGCCAAATAGTCGTAATGGTTTCGGATCAACTTGAAAATCCAAAGCATGACCCCAAGGGCAATGATGATGAGATAGGCACCCTCACTGGCTTTGGTGACCAAGAGAATGAGGGTCACTATAAAGCATACGACAGCCCCTAGAGCACTGATAAGCATCTTGGGCAGGAGTTTTCGCCTCGACGATTCGACACTGACCGACGAAGAATCTCCCGTAATGACCGAATCAGGATTGCGCATGGACTTCGCGAATTTGACGGCCATGCCCGTTTGGCTAAGGGTAAACGAGATAAAGACGCCAAGGGCGTAGAGAGGGATCAACGCATGAGTGTCCGCGTGGAAAATCACGATAAGCAACGCGGCAAGCAACCCCAGGACAATGATGCCGTTCTGGAAGACAAGCCGGTCTCCAAGTGACATCAATTGGCGAGGCATATAGCCGTCCTTTGCGACAAAGCTACAGAGCCGTGGAAAGTCCGCAAAGGCAGTGTTCGCGGCAAGGAATAGGATAATCGAAGTAGCGATGAGGATAAGGTAGTAGAAGGGCCCTTGAGGGAAGTGAAGCAGCGCCAGTTGAGCAAGGACGGTCTTGTATCCTTGCTCGGTCGATTCCATCGGCAGGATCGCGTAGTGCTGTGCCGCCCAACTGATACCGATGAACATTGTGAGCAACAGGCCGACCATGAGGATCAACGTCCGACCAGCGTTCTTGCCGGCAGGCTCCCTGAAAGCTTGGACTCCGTCCGCGATCGCCTCAGTCCCTGTTAGAGCTGTACACGACGCGGCGAACGCTCGAAGCAGGATGAAAGCTCCAAGCGCGTGAAACCCTTCCTTTGGTGGGATGATTTGTGGATAGGCGACCTGCGGCTGACCCCAACCCCTCACAACACTCACACCGATCAGAACCATGACGAGGACTACGAAGGAGTACACAAAGAAAGAAAACAACGCGCCGCTCTCTTTCGCCCCACGCAAGTTCGCAAGACATAGTCCCGCGATAGCGACGACACCGATAAGGACGGCATAGGGTTGGGTCGCAGGAACCATTGAAATGATTGCCGCGACGCCAGATGAAATCGACACGGCGACAGTGAGGATATAGTCCGTAAGCAAAGATGCAGCAGCGACCCGCCCTGGCACCGACCCCAAATTTTCTGTGGTGACGATGTACGTCCCACCACCCTGCGGATAGGCCTGAATCGTCTGGAAATAGCTGAAGCCGACGACCAGCATGAGCAGGCCGAGGGCCAGTGCGATCGGAGTCAGATATTGGAGAGCCTGAATATTCCCATCTCGCAGCACGTGCAGGATTTCTTCTGTCGAATAAGCCACAGACGACAAGGCATCAGCCGCAAAAATAGCCAACCCAAACGGGATGATGAGTCGCTCATGGTGCGCCTTTTTGGTGGCGATCGGCGCTCCGAGCAGAATTCGCTTAATACGCGAGAGAAAAGACATACCCAAGTCGGACTCTCATATTAGCACGGGAAGAGTCCTTGCCAGGGCTGAGAGACTAGCGATACGGCCTGTGAATCTCGACCAAATCTAAAGAGTGGTCAAAGAGGAGCCATGTTTTGACAGGATCGCTTGTGGTTCCGAGCACTCTTCTCGGATTGATGGAACAGGCTCGAATGGCTACCTCGGGGCCAAAATCAGAGTGAAGATTGCGAAAACAATCGAGCAACGTCACCGAGCTACCGGCGAGAACACCGTTTGTAGCCAACCTGACGGTTCCGTTTGAGACAATGCACTCGTGACCCCACATCTGCGTCTTGGTACCATCTGGCAGACCGGTGGCCGCTGAACTGTCGCTGACTGCGACCACTGCGCTCAGCCCTTTGCAGCGTAAGAGAATCTCCGCCGCTGCTTTGCTGACATGGTGACCATCGTAGATAAGTTCGCAGGTCACTCGGTCATCGGTCAGTGCGGCACCGAGGAGGCCGGGCTCGCGGTGGTGCAGGGCCCGCATGGCGTTGTAGGTGTGGGTCGTGTTTGTGGCACCAGCCTCGAACGCGATATTCGCTTGCTCATAGCTCGCATCGGAGTGGCCAAGACTGACAATGACTCCGCTCGCCACTAGGCGTTCGATGAGTTCGGAGGCTCCTGGGATTTCTGGTGCGAGAGTCGCCACGATGAGTCGAGGGTCTTGGAGGATTGTGTTCCAATCGTCGGTGAGGGGCACTGGATTTGCAATGGACTCAATCGGTTGGGCCCCAGGGAAAACCGGGCTGATGAAAGGTCCTTCGAGGTGAAAACCCTCGATCATGGGGTGATCGGGCAGATTTTCCAATGCCGTCGCGATATCTTGAGCAGGTGCTGTGACGGTCGTTGGAAGGAACTTCTCGTATCCGAGTTCAGCGAGTTTTGAACCGAGGACAAGCATTTCGGCATGGGTTGCGGACATGAAGTCGATACCAAACGCACCGTGGATATGAATATCGACGAACCCAGGGACAAGGAAACCTTCGGGCAGATCGTCAGTCGGCTCGTATACGGGAACTCCGTCTTGCCAACTGATTCTGTATGCACCGAAGCCGTCTGGCCCGACTGCGGCCAGTGTGCCTGTCATGGCTTTCGAGAGTACCCCTCATGGTTTCGCACGGCCAAGCCTTCGATTTCGAGCATGGTCAATGCAGACAGAACTTCGGAGGTCGACAACCCTGATTCATGGCTGATCATTTCGGGGGACATCGCGAGTCCAGCGAGTAGCTCAAAAACAGCGAGCTCGTCTCCGACGAGCGAGTTGCTTCTCGTCACAGTCTTCATATCAATTCCGATGGCTTCGAGAACCTGGGTAGGGTCGTCGACCAAGGTTGCTCCGTTTCGAATCATGGCGTGTGAGCCTTTGAAAGTGTCTTGATTCACTGGTCCTGGAACGACAAAGACTGGTTTGCCCAGTTCCATTGCGGCCTTGGCGGTGATCAATGAGCCTGATCCAGCGGGCGCTTCAATGACAACAAGGGCTTTGCACAATTCGGCGACTAGCCGGTTACGATCCAAGAGCCTATAGTTTTGTTCGGGGGTTCCGCAGGCGAATTGGCTTATAAGGCAACCAATTTTTCCTATTCTCGCGAAGAGGTCTCGGTGCCGGGGCGGGTAGGCGACATCGACGCCACACGGAAGAACACAAACCGTTGTCCCCCCTGCATCCATTGCAGCGATGTGGGCGACTGCATCTATTCCGATCGCGCCGCCACTAACGACTGAGCATCCAGAGCGAGCGATGGCCTCAGAGAAATGGGTGCAAATCGTCTTCCCATAGGGTGAGACTCGCCTCGTGCCTACGATGCCCACAAGAGGGCGTCGAAGTGAACTCTGATCACCGAGAGCAAAAACAGGTCGCTGGATTTCTTCGAGCAACGCAATTTCTGCTTGACAAGCCGAAGGTGCGGCAGTGTCTACAGACAACGCCTTGGCTCTCTCGCTGTCAGTGACTCCCTTCCAAGTTCTAGGATCTTGGGAGTCAATATGTTCTGCTCTGGCCGCCTCGATGAGGGGCCAGAGCAGAACTGTCGATGCTTCTGTCGCCAAGAGTCGTTGCCAAAACTCTAGGCTCAACAAAGCCTAACCGCCTTTTCCGCCACCACCGGTGCCACCACCGCCACCGGTGTTACCGGCTCCGCCGATGTCCTTTCGAGGTGGCCCACCGATGGGGGTCAGGGTGTTGTCAATGGAGAGCACGAATGCAGAATCGATGTGGTTTCCAAGCCAGTCAGACGCCGAAACGACGATCACTGCCCTACCGTCCATCAAAGGTCGATTTGCTCCGACTGCCGAAATCTTGATTCCAAGATAGCCGTCTTTAGAATAGGTGCTCGCGTAGTCTGTTCCATTGACTTTGACTTTCACGGTGCTTGGATTCACACCTGAAGCTGCGTCTTCAATCCTGAACCAAATCTCAAGAGGAGCCTGCCCTGCGACTTGATCGCCGGGATTGGGCCAAATCATTTTGACGCCGGGTGCAGTGAGATCGACACCAAGGTTCTTGTCGAACGCCAGCAGGCTTCCGTCTCTGGCTAGAACGAGCATTGTGTCTCCAGCGGTTGTGGCGGCACCGGCGACGTTCACGTATTTGACTTCCACGTCGCTTGCGGTTCCACCCGTCAATCTTGCTCCTTTGAAGAGTGGTGGAACAACGTAGTTGTAGACCATTTCTCCCGATCGTGGATCGACGATGTTCAACGAACCGTTCTCTGTCCCGACTGCGACCAACTTGCCGACAAACGATGGTTGTGCCACGGGCGAGGAGCCGAGCTTGATGCCAGATCTGAACATAAATCGACCATTGATGTCAAACGAATAGACAGTGCCGGTTGCCGATACTACCGCGACGCCAGATTCGGTGACAGCAGGCCCGAAAGCCAAGTTTTCGTCCATTCGGACTTCCCACTTCTTTCCGCCCGTCGCGCCCCGAAGTGCTGTGAGGACGTAGCCTGTGTTCAGGTAAATCGTATCGCCCAAGACAGTCGGCATTGAGTTGCCGCTCAATTGGCTGGCTTTGACCGACCAAAGAATTTTGGCCGCCCCCGGATTAACGCTTATGACCGCCGGTTCGTTTGTCATGACGATGACCGAGTTCTGCCAAACAGACAGATTAGGATATGGTGTTCCTTTGAGCTTGAGAGACTCTTTCCATTCCGCCATTCCGGTTGTCGCGTCGATTGACATGAGGCCAGAAGGCATTGTCGCGACGACGACGTGGTTTCCGGTCACGACTGGCGCACCGGTCAGCGACTCGGTCGAGGTCCATTGCCATCTGAGGGCTCCTGTCGCAGAATCGACAGCGAAAATGGTCTTGTTGTCCGCGGCTGCGACGACTATTCCATTGCCCATCGTCATTCCGCTTCTGAAATTTGCTTCGAGCGGCTCTGCGGCGGGGAAGCGCCAGACTTGGTTGCCGGTAGCACGTTCCAAGGCGTACATCCGCCCTCCAACGGCAATATAGACGGTTTCGCCCGCGACCAGCGGTTTTCCGCCGGGTGCGGCGGCGGTCGATTGCGCCCAGCGCCAAGCGAGCGGAGCGGGGCCGTCAAAGTCAGCGAACGCTGTGCAGGCGCTGAGAGCCACTGCTAGAGTGACCAATCCGTAAGTCCAAGCCTTCATGTCGTGGTTCCTGTGAGGCACGGGCCAGAAAATCCTTGACCCAGAGCCAGTATAACGAACCGAACGCACCTTTGTCCATCGGCCCACGTATTGGACGCGCGAGCCGGGTCATTCGTCACAACTGCTTAGTCCTTTCGTATTGCAGGGTTTCACTGTAGCCGCAGGCTGCGTAGGGAGGCCATGCCGACTGAAGCCCTGCGACCTCTTGGCGCGTCGCAGGGTTTCGTCCCGGCCAGCCGGGACTCTCCAACCTGCGGCTACGTGAATGGGTTCTTGGAGACCGAGTCCCTTGACCCTGTACCCACGTCGCGGGTATCCTCCATCGTTCGCGGGCCTATAGCTCAGTTGGTTAGAGCGCGCCCCTGATAAGGGCGAGGTCACTAGTTCGAATCTAGTTAGGCCCACCAGTTTCCATCAGAAAAATCGAGCACTGGTTTCCTGTGCTTCAACGCGGTCAAATCGACATTGAAACGAAGTTTACTTTCTTCGTTTGCACCCAATCTCGAGCCGAAGGCAAGCACCGTTCCCGCGCTCAAAGGTACTCGGGAAGTGGCAGGCCCTGTGCCTTGAGGAACGACAGTTTGTCCCAATAACCGCGTTGAAGCACGATTTTCCCGTTGACGACATGAAAGAAGCCGCTGCCTCTCAGTCCGAGCGGGTCTTTCCACTCTAGGATTGCCCATTCGCCATCTTCGAAAACTTGTTCGACCTCGCATACCATGTTCGCTGACGCGAAACTTTTCGCAAACATTTCTTGAATCGCAGCTCGTCCGAACACCGGGGCCTCGGCGACTTGATGGTTGATGGCGTCTTCAGTATAAAAGTCAGACAGCGCTTCGACATCTGCGCGGTTGAACGCTTCTACCCAGGCGAAAACAAGCTGACGCGGCTTCATAGGCTCTAACTGCTAATTCTGACGCATTTTGATCGGTTCCCAAGTTTGGTGGTCATCTTTGAGTTAGCTTCAAGCCATTCAGACAGCACTGATCACAATGTGCGAATCTAAGGCCGTGATGACGTTGTCTGAGAAGGCGGCGTCATGTAGTTGCTGTTCAATGCCCGATCTTGGCATTACAATCGATTTCCGCAATAGGTTCTTTAGTTAAGCGTATACTTTCGCGCCAATGGCCCGAAAGACCGACGCCCCAAAGGAATCCGCCTCGAAGCGGACACTGACCGAAGCCGACCTCAAGCGCTTACCTTGGCGAAGCATCGGGCCTGCCTCGATGGGGGGTAGAGTCAGCGATCTCTGCTTTGAGCCTGGAAATCCCAAAGCATATCTTGTCGGCTATGCCAGCGGCGGACTTTGGAAGACCACGAACCGTGGGACGACTTTTGCGCCGATTTTCGACAAAGAAGAGACCAGTTCGATAGGAAGCGTGGTCTGGTGTGCCAAGAAACCCCCTCTCTCCGCCGGTGAAGTGGAGAAATCTCTCAAATCCTCCCCTCACCCCGGTTCGCCGGAGCTCACCGACCCTCTCCCCCAGAGGGGAGAGGGTAATGGAAGCACCATCTGGGTCGGTACCGGCGAGGGCAACGGTCGGAACTCAAGTAGCTGGGGGCACGGGGTCTACAAGTCGACCGACGGCGGAAAGAAGTGGGATCATCTTGGCCTCGAAGACTCGCACGATATCCCTCGAATTGCGGTTGATCCTCGCGACGTGGACGTTTGCTATGCCGCCTGTCTTGGGCACCTTTGGGGGCACAATGCGACTCGTGGCCTCTACAAGACCAGTGATGGCGGCAAGTCCTGGTGGCAGTTCTTCAGATCGACGACAAGACCGGTTGCTGTGAAGTCGTGCTCGATCCGACAAACCCGGACATTGTCTACGCCGCGATGTACATGCGCCTCCGTACCCCTTGGAGCTACCAAAGTGGAGGGCCGGAAGGCGGAATTTACAAGAGCAGCGATGCAGGGGTGACTTGGAAGAAGCTGTCTGGTGGCCTGCCGGGACAGACTGGTCGGATCGGCCTGGACATCTTCCCGGGCGACACCAAAAAGATCATCGCGGTCGTCGAGAGCACAGAAGACGGGGCGAACTCGATTCGCGACGACCGGATGCGGGGCGGGGGCGTCTTCCGCAGCGACGACGGTGGCGAGACTTGGACAAAGCACAGTGTCCGGTCGCCACGGGCTTTCTATTTCAGTAAGATCAGATTCGACCCGAGCAACGATCAGCGCGTATATATGCTGGGTTGGACTCTTGAGTACAGTGACGATGGCGGAAAGACGTTCTATGAGGGATCGGGCAATATCCTTCACGCAGACCATCACGCGATCATCGTTGATCCGAACGACACAGAGCACTTGGTCGTTGGTACAGATGGGGGGGTCTATCAGAGCTTTGACAAAGGCAAAACCTTTGACTTCTTGAACACGATGGCTACTGGTCAGTTCTACAACATTTCGCTGGATCTCTCCGATCCGTACCGCATCATCGGCGGACTGCAAGACAACGGGACTTGGGTCGGCCCGAGCGGCACGAACATGGAGATGGTCAAGTCGGAGGCAGCGAGCACGCCCGAGACGGGAATAACAAACGCGGACTGGAAGGTTGTTTTTTGGGGCGACGGATTCCACTGTGAGTTTGATCCGGGGGATCCTGATCTCGTCTATGCTGAATGGCAGGGTGGGCATATCACTCGGATCAACATTGACACCGGGGAAAAACGCTACCTCTCTCCAGAAGCGAGGGAGGGGGAGCCTCGCTTCCGCTTCAACTGGAACTCCCCGTTCTTGCTGTCCAAGCACCACAATGACACCGCCTACCACGCTGGAAACTTTGTTTTTCGCGTCAATGTCAAGACTGGAAAGTGGGAGAAAATCAGCGAGGATTTGACGACCGACGACAATGACAAGATTGAGACCGTAGGGTCGAACGCTGAGACTCATTGCACGGTCGTTTCATTGGACGAGTCTCCCTTGGTTCAGGGGCTGATTTGGGCAGGGTCGGACGATGGGTTGATCCACTTCACCAAGGACGACGGGAAGACCTGGAAAAACGTCACACCAAAGGTGATCGCGGGGCGATATGTGTCAAGAATTGTGGCTAGCAACCATGAAAAGGGGCGTGCCTATGCGAGTATGGACGGCCATCGGACTGACAATTTTGAACCCTGCATTCTGGTAACGCAGGACTTCGGCAAGAATTGGGCAGACATCACGACTGACTTGCCGAAGGGTCGCTCGGTCAAGGTGATGCGGGAAGACCTCTTCAACCCGGAGGTGCTTTATTGCGGAACCGAAAAGGGTGTCTACGTCAGTATCGACCGTGGGCAGAATTGGGTCAAAGCCCACGGCAAGAGTCTCCCGACCGTTCCTGTCGATGACATCAAGCAGCACCCGGTCGCACAAGATCTCGTTCTTGGCACTCACGGTCGCTCGATCTGGGTGTTGGACGACGCGAGTCCGTTCAGTCAGTTGACCCAAGAAGTGATGGATTCCGCGCTTCACGTCTTTGACATACTTCCTTGTAGGGCGAAGTGGTTTCTTGAGTACGGTGGTCTCTGGACACACAAGGTCTTCCGTGCCGCAAACCCGCCGAAAGGGGTTCGGATCAATTATTGGATCAGCGATTACACCGCCGAAGACGTTAAGATCAAGATCGAAGACCAGCATGGGGTCCAAGTGAAGGAGATCGCTGGGACGAATGCTCCTGGGCTGAACAGGGCGACATGGGACCTCGTTCCGCCGGACCACCTCAAGATGACGGATCAGAACGAAGAGCCTCTCCAGCCGTTTCACGTCCGGCCAGGTGAGTACAAAGTGACGGTGACAATGGGCGACCACAAGGTCGAGAAGAAGATGACTGTCCTTGCACGCGAAGACTAGGCGTTTACTTCGTCAGAACCCACTTGTCGATGACTTTTCCCAAATTGTCGATTTGGTGGAACGTGACTCGCCGACCTTTCACTTCCGCGTATCCAAAGCTGAAAATGCCCTTGTAGACGGTTTGCCAGGGCTTCCATTTGTCTTTGTCGTCGGTGAGGTCAGAGTCGTAAAGGTAATTCCCGCCGGCACCTTCGACGATGTAGAGGACACCGTTGGTCTTGGAGACTCTATCGCCGTCGAACTGAAGGTCGGTGCTCCAATCGTCTCGGTCGAGCTCTGCCTTGCTCGCCCCGCGCTTTTTGCCGACTAGGATTGGCGCGGATCGCTGGTAGTTGTGAACGTGACCGCCAAACACGATGTCGACATTGCCGTCTTCAAAGACCTCTGCCAAAGTCCGAACTTGGTTTTCGCCAGCATGCTTCAAACTCGAATGAAACGGCGGTTGGTGGAGGGCGACGAAGCGCCAAGTCTTGTTCTTGGCGCCTTTCAGGTCGTCTACCAGCCACCCGCGAACCTTCGGATCGTTCCAGTTGACATAGGGGTTGGCATCGATGATCGTCCAATGAGCATCACCGTAGTCAAAAGAGTAGTTGGACATGACAGGGAAGGCCGGGTATCTCGTTTGTGCGAACAGTTCTTGAAGAGCCTTGTCGCCCGTAAGTATTGGGCTGTTCTTTTCGCCCGAATCCTTGAGAGGCCCGTTGAGAGGCAGTTTCCAATAGGAGAAGTAAGCCAAACCGTCCGGCACCTTGTCCAGGTTTCGATTCAAAATGTCATGGTTCCCCGGGGCTGCGAAACACAGCGACGAGTTGAGGACCGGACTACCCTTGTCGCCTGCGTAGTAGGGGAAAAAGGACTTGGCATATTCAGACGCCCTACCGTCGGCATATACGATATCGCCTGTGATCGCGACCATGTCCGGTTTCTTGTTGTAAACCTGGTTTGAAATCTGTGCTTGGGCCGATGTAGAGGCTCCGCAATCACCAAACACCGCAAATGTGAAGGGTTGCCCCTTTGCTTTTGGCGCTCCAACACTTCCAGTTGCAAGTGTTCCTTCTCCCTCCACCCGAAACTCGATTGGCTCGCCCGGTTTCAAATCGACCATCTTGCTCCAATGAACGACGTGAGAGCTCATATTCTTTCGCTCGACCGTGCTCGACTCTGTATTCGAGCCAGGTTTCCATGATCCACCCTGCCTATAGGTCAGTTTGAATTCGCCGCCGGTGCTCGAAATCCAGGTCATTGTCAGTGACTTGCCGTTTTGTCCCTCATAACCGATCTGTGGGTAGGGTGCAACTTCCAGTTTTGGTCTGAGAGTCAGTGAGGCCATGTTGAAAAACGCAAGGGACGCGATGAGCATCCTTCCATTTTGCACCGGTGAGTTAAGGTTTGCTCAAGAAAAGTCGAATTATCCGCATTGGCCTTACGGACACAATAGAGAAAGCCGCCCACATTTGTGGACGGCCTTCAATTTTTTGTGGCGAAGTTGGGCTTTTACTTTCCGTTTTTGCCCGTCTTCTTGTACTCGTTGATCGGATTCGGGTTGACTCTTTCCACCCTTCCTGGAGAAGCGGCATCAGCACGATTCTCTGCGTTGACTTCAACCGCGGTCAAGAAGAACACGATTTCAGTGCGTGTTCGCGAGTTGTTCGTCTTTCCGAACAATCTTCCAATGACCGGGAGGTCTTTCAGGATTGGTATTCCACTATAGTTCTTGAAGTCTGTCTCAAGGATCAGACCTCCGATAGCGATCGTCTCACCGCTCTTCATGTTCACGAACATGTTGCTCGACCTATCGCTGGTTTGCGGCAATTTGCCTTGACCAGGAATGTCCGTGAACGCGGTCAGCAGCGTGAACTTCTGAGAGAGATCGAGCGCGATCGACCCGTTGTTTCCGATCCTCGCTTTGATGTCGAACTTCGAGCCAACACTGATCTCGTCAGTGATGACAGTAATACCCGACTGTGTAGCTTGGATTTGTTTGACGTAACGGATGGTGTCGCCTACAAACAGATGGGCTTCGCGGCCATCGGTCACCAAGGCGTTTGGTCTTGCGATCAGGTTGCGATTGTTGGCGATACTGTCGAGTGCTGCCGTTACACTTAGGCTTCCTGCCTTGATGCCAATAGAGTTAGCAGAACCAGGAGCGTTCCTGAATGAGACTAACCCCGAACCGCCGAGCCCAAGGCTCCAATCGAGCCCAAAACTCAGAGCGTCCTCTTTGGAAATGTCCATCACACGCAGTTCCAGAGCGATTTGGCGTGGAGCGGTATCGACCAGGGCCAAGTATCTCTTTGCTTCCTCGATCGTCGATTTCGAGCCTCGAAGGATGAGCCTCATCGGTTCGTGTCCAGATTCTCGTTTGAGTTTGCTTTCAGTTTTTGGCGCGGCTGCGTTGGCATTGCCAGCATCGGTCGGAGCGTCCTCTTTTTTGGACTCTGCTTCACCCTTGAGCCCAGGTGTCACGTTGTCAGGTACGACTGTCACCCAGAGATCCTTAAAGCGGCCCTTCAAGTCTTGTGCCGCAATGATTGGTTCGATGTAGCTGAGTTCGACAATCTCGTAGTCCTTGACCAAGGACATGACATCGTCGGCATACACGATGCCAAGAGGCTTGCAGAGCTCGCGATCGAGGGCGATTGCAAAGCTCTTGAGGGTCGAGAGTTCAGAGTCGGGGCCAATCATCAGGAGAAACTTCGTTGCTTGTTCACCTTGTTCAAGCTCCTTGACCGACGACTCGGTGATCGAATAGTCATTGGCCCGAGGATTGCCTGCGAGCAACTTCTCGATCATCGACTTGATCTTTTCTGTTTGCCCGCTTTGAATTGGGATTGCGACGGTGCCGGTGCTCTGTGCTCTGCTGAGCGAGAAGCTGGCGGCCACTTTGACGTCGAGTTCGTGAACATAGTCCTCGACTGCAGCAAGTCGGGTCGGCTCGCCAACGATCAGTAGATAGTAAGCGCGCGACTTTGAACTGCTCGAACCTGAATTGATTGGATCAGCTGAACGAGCCTGACCTGGGTTCGGTTGGACGTCTCCTTCAGCAGGGTTACCATTGGGGTCTGCTGTCATCGGTGCAGTCTCATTCATCGTGACATCGGTGACTCCGGGCACAATGATTTCGTAGAAACCGTTGCGGCCATCTGGAGGCATCGCCTTCAGGGTCGCTTCGCGAATCTTCTCCGCTTCGCCGCTCATGAGACTGACGACTTTGGTCTGATAGTTGTCCGAATTGCGCTCCATGATCTGTCGCATCGTTCTGGAGAACGCGGCGACGGGGGCGACGACATAGGTGTCGCCGATCCGAGCATAGCGAAGACTCGCCATTGCTGTCACGTACGAAAGTGCGCTTTCGAGCTCGACGTTGTTGAGTGAGATCGTCAATTTGACCGGTTTGTCAGAAGGACTCACGTCTGGCGAACTCACAATGTTGACTCCAGCTTGAATCGACAAAGCCTTGATGATCTGAACAATGTCGGTGCTTACAAAATCAAGGGAGACTTTTTGCTTGGTCACGCTTGCAGGAGTACTGCGCTGGGATCGAACCCGAGCCGCTTGTGCGGACTGCTGTGTTTTGGGTTCGATGTCTGTACCGAGGCTGGCTGCCGAGCCCTTCACTGTCTCGAACGGAGTGGTCTCTTCTTGCTTGATATCTGCCTTGCCGGTGATGCCAGTGAATGCCGGTGGAAGGGTTTGGGTGCTGTTACCGCTTTTGCCAGATGTCGTGACTGTTGTGTCTTGCTTGAGCATTTGCTCGGCATCAGTCATTGCCTTTTGGTCATTGTTCGTCAATGATTTCGCCGACACCACCAGAGGCGTTAAGTCGGTCGTGTTCGGCGTCGTCGCCAGGGTCATTGGAAGCGTTCCAACACTTACAACCCAGTTACCGTTGAGCCAAGTCAAAACTGGTGCGATTTGACCGGTGGTCTTGAGGTGGACACGAACAGTTGGAGGATTCGCTCGATACCAACCGTACTGCACGAACTGGACACCGGCATATCCGATTGTTTCCTTTCCGTGTTTTCCGACAAGGTTTCCGCTGAACTCGACGATGTACGACGTGTTTCTCATCACTCGCGAAACTCGTGGTTTGGCCAGGCCTTCGCCTTGGATGACGACCTGTAGGCCGTCACCGACCTTGGTAGTTTCGATTCCGGTAAGTTTGGCCTGTCCCAAAGCGGTAGTCGCTAGGAGGGCCAATAGGCCGACTGAAAGAGTTGTTTTCATGGTTTATGGTCCCTCCGGAAGGTTCAAAGTCTTGTCCTTCCCTCGGTGTCGAATGCGCACTTTGCCTTTCTCGATCCCCATGATTTTGGTGTCACGGTCGATCGACCCGCCCAACGGAACCAAGCGCTGATTACCGTTGTCGTCTTCGAAAACTGCCATAGGCTTCCGCCCAACAATGATGCCTTTCATGGTATAGGCGAACTCGCCGTCCTGCCGAAGTGGCTTCGCATCGTTCAGCCCAACTGGGCTTGTTGTTACTCCGATAGTCGGAGCCCCACCGCCGGTTGGATCAAAGGGAGGAATACTGCCCAAAACAGGGCCGGGTCTGCTCGTCGTGTTTCGATTGACCGGTGGAACCGGTTGGTTTACAACGACAGGCGTCGGTTCCTCGGTGACTCCCTGCGGAGCGAATGGATCCCTCTTTGCAAGCGGGCTTTTGCCCATCGTCCGTAACATTTCCGT
>Ga0163144_10016725_pt1 | contig 15011 bp, 14 predicted proteins | sample OliLak19BULKMAT1_FD_123175 | JGI IMG/M metagenome (GOLD analysis project Ga0163144, IMG submission 123175) | Freshwater microbial mat bacterial communities from Lake Vanda, McMurdo Dry Valleys, Antarctica - Oligotrophic Lake LV.19.BULKMAT1 | ecosystem: Environmental > Aquatic > Freshwater >... | reverse complement strand
GGCGTTCTGCGCCGCGATCAGCCCCATCGGCTCGCGCTTGCCCGGATCACGTTCACCGCCCGCTCCAATCAGGACGATCAGCTTGCCTTTGACATGGGGCTTGAGCGCCGCAATCGCCGCGCCGATCGCATCGGGCGTATGCGCATAATCGACGTAGACTGGCGCGCCAACCTTGGTAATTGCCGCGCGTTCGAGCCGGCCCCGCACGGGCTGCAATCGGGCGAGCGACTGCAACGTCGCCGCAACATCGCCGCCTGTCGCGATCACAAGCCCCGCCGCCGTCAACGCATTCGCGGCCTGATAGGCACCAATCAATGGCAGCGTAATTTCATGCTCACGACCTTCGGCTTTAATGACCAATCCTTGCCCCAGCAAAGTTGGATCGCGCGACACGAGCCGCAGCGTATCACCATGAGTGCCAACCGAGATCAGCTGATTGCCCCGCTCGCGCGCCAGATCGATCACCCGGGCGGCATGCTCGTCATCGGCCCACACCACGGCGGTGCCATCGAATGCCAGGACTTCAGCGAACAGCCGCAGTTTGGCGGTGAAATAGTCTGCCATGTCGCGGTGGTAATCGAGATGATCACGGCTGAGATTGGTGAACGCCGCCGCGCTGACTTTCACACCGTCGGTCCGGTATTGCGACAGGCCATGGCTTGACGCCTCAAACGCCAGATGCGTCACGCCCTCGCGCGCTAGGCCGCCGACATTGGCAAGGAAGGTAACGATATCGGGCGTGGTAAGGCCCGTGATGACTTGATCATTGGCGGTCGTTACGCCGAGCGTTCCAATCGACGCTGCATGAAATCCGGCGATCCGCCAAAGCTGGCGCGTCATTTCAACGGTCGAGGTCTTGCCGTTGGTCCCTGTGACGGCGACCGCAATCCCAGGGAACGGGGCAAAGAACTGGGCGGCAAGCCGCGCAAACAATGCGCGCGGATTGGCATCAAAAAGATGTAAAGCTCCATCGACACGCGCTTCGGGCCGGGCCACTACGGCAATCGCACCACCGGCAATCGCGGCCTCGATAAAATCCTCACCGTTGAGCCGCATGCCTTCAAATGCGCCAAAAACGGTGCCGGGGGCCACTTTGCGATGGTCAATCGCAAAGCCGGTGACCGTTGCGGCTTCGTCCCCACCGGTCAGGGCACTTAATTTCATTCGAGCACAGCCCCGGACTCGCCCGGCGCATGCCACAATAATGGCAGCAGGTCAGCAACATCGACATCGCGCTGCGTGTCGGGTGTTACCCCAAGCAACGATCCCGTGCGCATAATTACCCGCGAAACGACCGGTGCTACTGTCCAGGCCGCAGTCGACTGCCCGCCGGATTGGGCATTAGCAATGGGCGAATCAAGCATCGCGACAACGACATAGCGCGGCGCATCCATTGGAAATGCGGCGGCAAAAGTTGATACGTTGCGTTTGCGGGAGTAGCCGGTTTTCATGGCAATTTCGGCCGTACCGGTTTTGCCGCCAACACGATAGCCCGGTGCATCCCCCTTGCGGCCAGTCCCTTGCAACACAACCAGACGCAACAACTGCCGCATTCGGTCACTTGTGGTCTGTGAGATCACTCGGCGACCCTCAGGCTCCTTGCCGGCGTCTATGCGCATCAGCGTGGCGGGACGCCAAATGCCGCCATTGACCAGCGCCGAATACGCGCTGGCGAGGTGCAGGGGGGTCACTGCGATGCCGTGGCCGTAGGCACTAGTCATGACCGTAACGCGCGCCCAGAAATTCGGCCAGATCGGCTTCTCACGCTCGGCAAGTTCAACATCAGTGCGCGTATCAAAGCCAAGGCGACGGAACATCGCCTGCATCCTTGCCGGACCCATTTCGTCAGCAATACGGGCGGTAACGATATTGGATGAATGCACCAGCGCCTCGGGAATATCGAGGTAGCGGCGCTGGGGATGATCATCCTTTATCTTGAAACGTCCGACCTGCAGCGGCACCCGTGCATCAAAGCGGCGCGACATTGACGTGACCACACCACTATCAATTGCCGCCGCCATTGTGATCGGCTTAAAGGCGGAACCAAGCTCATACACACTTTGTGTCACATTATTTTGCAACTGCTTGTCGGTGGATCCCTTGACCGCGTTGGGGTTATACATGGGATAGGATACCATCGCGACAATCTCGCCGGTGCGCGCATCCATCACGATGCCGGCGGCCCCTTGCGCCTGAAATGATAACATCGCCGCGCCCAGCTCGCTTTCCATCGCCGCCTGTACGCGCGCATCGATTGAGAGCGCCACCGGCTCTCCGCGCGTCGCCGTACCCATGAGCTTGGCGTCGAGCGTGTGCTCCATGCCGCGCACGCCATGGCCATCGTAATTCAGAAAACCAAGGACATGAGCGGCCAGGGTCGATTGTGGGTAAAGCCGCTCGGGTTCGCGCGCAAAGGCCACTGCCGGCTCGCCAAGCGCATTCACCTCACGCACGAGTTCGGGCAGGGCGCGGCGCTGGAGATAGGCGAATTTCTGGCCCGAAGTCAGCAGCCGAAGATACCAGGCGGCATCATGCTCCGGCATTAACGCCGCGAGGCGCGGTGCCAAAGCTTCCGGATCGTTGACAAGCTTATTGGGGTGAATGCCGATCGACCAGGCATCAATCGTACGCGCAAGCGGCGCACCATTGCGATCAACAATGTCGCCTCGAAGAGGCACCAGCGCCGCAGCAGCGTCGCGGGTTGTCGCAGGCGAGGAAAAAGCGACCAACCACGCCAGCTTCGCAAGCACGAGCATGACACCGGCCGAAATCAACAACATCAGCATGACAAGACGCACCGGCGCATGTGCCTGCATGGCGTGGCGCTGTCCGCCAAGCCGCAAGGGAGCGGATGGTCTGGCGACCAGGATGCTCATCTTGTGCCGTAAACTTCGGCGCGCGCGCCGCTGACAAGATCGCCGATGACCGAATCGCTCAGCAATTTGCGATCAAGCAGCGCGATCGTTTGTGTCGCCGATGCGCGCCGAATGCTTGTCCCGACACCCGCGGGGACTGGCGCGACGCTGGCAAGGATCGTGCGGAACGGTTCGGGGCGCGCGCCTGAATCCGCCTGCGGCGTGACCGCCCGGGCTGGACGATCAGCAGATAGCCCAATCGGGGCTGTTTGAACCGCGACTGCAACCGGTGCAATCGTAAGACCCGGGCCTGAAGGAACGACGTGGTTTGCAACCTGTATCGCCGCCTCGCGCTCATCCGGTCGGGTAAAATCGATCTGTGCCAACTCGGCCTCATTTGGGATAAATTGCGTCGCCGACGGCGCGCTCAGCGCCAGCACTTCGCCATTCCACTTTTCCAGCTGCAACAGATTGGCACGCGTTTCAAATTCGGTATCAAGCGACGTGATCTCCCGATTCGCGGCAATCATCATTTGCGTGACGTCCTCCACCTTCTTGCGTTCGGCCGCGACCTGGAGCGAAACCAGGTAGAATCCAAGCACCACGATCACGCCGCTCAAAAACCATCCCAAGCCCTTCAACCGATACGCCGCCGTCATCGCATTTCCTCCTGTGGCCAAGCCGCCGCCGATGTCCGCCGCGCGACACGCAATGTTGCTGAACGTGCGCGCGGGTTGCGGATGATTTCATCCTCACCGGCGCGGACTGCGCGTGCGACCGATTCAAAGCTGGGTGCCGCCTTGGCAACGACCTGCGGCACATGCCGCGATCCGCCCGGTACCGCGCCACTGCGTTCGCGCAAGAACCGCTTCACCAGCCGGTCCTCAAGGCTGTGAAACGTCACCACCGCGAGACGCCCGCCTGGCTTGAGCGCACGCTCTGCTGCTGCGAGGCCATCGGCCAGTTCGCCCAGTTCACGATTGAGGTAGATTCGGATCGCCTGAAAGCTTCGGGTCGAGGGGTCTTTCTTTTCATGCGGGCGAAAGCCAAGCGCGCGCCGGACAACTGTCGCTAAGTCCTGCGTCGTGGCGAGCGGGCGGGCAGCGACAATCGCGCGCGCAACACGTCGCGCCTTGGGTTCCTCACCAAGCTCAAAGAGCACGTCAGCAATGGTTTCTTCATCGGCCTCGTTCAGAAATTGGGCCGCCGTCATCCCAGTCTGGCTCATCCGCATGTCGAGCGGTCCATCCGACTGAAACGAAAAGCCCCGCTCCGGCTGGTCGAGCTGCATTGACGAGACGCCAATATCCATCGTCACGCCATCAACCGGCACCGCCCCGCGCTGTTCGAGCTCCAACTGAAGCGCGGAGAAGACGGCATGAACGAGCGTCAGCGCGCCTTCGCTCTCGTCAACCATCGGCCTTCCTGCGGCAATCGCATCGGGATCACGATCAAAGGCGATCACGCGCGCACCACGCGCCAACATCGCACGGGTATAACCACCTGCGCCAAAGGTCGCGTCGACGTGCACCTCGCCAGACACGATCGCCAATGCATCAACCACTTCATTCAGCAAGACGGGTAGATGTGGCGCGCTCACAATGTTTCGCCCTTTTCTGCCATGAAGTGGCGGACCATGCTCTTCAGCCGGTCCGTCGCGGTCGGCGACTGGATAGCGCGCCTGGGATCCCAGATTTCGAAATGGCGGCCAAGCCCGTAAAAGAACGCGTATTTGCCAATCCCTACTTCACCACGCGGATAGCCTGGCATGATGAAGCGTCCGCTGGCATCGAACGCCACGACGTCGAGCGCCATGCTGCGACGTAAAATCTCGTCATTAGGCGCGCCGTCAGGGCCGGCATGGGCGAGCGCGCGCTGTTGCAACGCCTCGACCTTTTCTTTCATCTGCACCACATCGAAGCCCATCAGGCATTCGCCGCTTTCATGCACTGCAATGACGACTTCAGGAGGCGCCTTAGGTTCAGGGTTGGGCGCGCCATTGGCGATCAGCAGCGGGCGAAGCGGCGACGGGATCGCAACCCGACCCTTGTCATCAACGAGCTGGAGCCCATAGCCGTGATAGATGGCCCTGTCTGACACGCTCACCCCTATCGGGGTGTGCACAGCTTTCCTCGCCTGCGAATCGGTGTTTCGACCGACGCAGTTGCCGCGGTTAGCAAATCTGAGAACCCCGTTCCCGTTAACCATTAGGTTATCAGGGGTCGATTGGGGATGCAACGGTTGATTTGGGGAATTTAGGGGAAATTGTGCCCGCAGATCTTACCGGAAGGCCATAAGAACGAAGATATACTTGTTTTGTTCTTATATCCGATGGCCCATTTCCTCGAAACTGTTGCATCGGAACGCAGGACGCGGATTTCGTTTTTTTTGGGGCGACATCTCTGGTGGTCAACGCGCATCGCGCTCCAGGCCGATTGGTCGCCAACGCCGACCGGGATTATTTCGACGGCCCCGGCTTGGCTGGCGTCGCAATATTATCGGGTTCGGTCTCGGTGCTTGGCGTGACGCCCAATTCTGCAAGCGGCTCTTTGGGTGGCTCCAGCGCAGTATCAACGGTCGTCATGCTGGTTACGGCTTCGGTGCTGGGCGCGCCGACAACCTCACGCTGAGGCTCTTTGCTCGCGGAACTAAAGATCGCACTGGCAAGACCAATCAACAACAACACAAACGCCAGGCCGGTCATCCCAACCTTAACGCGCTGCATCGACTGCGTGGTTTCAGCTGCTCTGCTCATTTTCAGACATTCGACATAGCGCCAATTGCCGACTGTGTCGAACCGTCTGGGGCAATCGCCCGTTTCGGATTAGCGCACCGACAGGCCTTTGGTCTCAAGCCATGCTTGATTGTATAGCGTCGATAGATAGCGAAACCCTGTATCGCACAGGATAGTGACCACCCGGCTACCCGGCCCCAATTGTCGCGCGAGCAAAATCGAACCCGCCACATTGATCCCCGACGACAGGCCAAGACACAGCCCTTCCTCGTCCAACAGACGACGCATCCAGAGCAGCCCTTCCTCGTCGGACACCCGAAACTGGGTATCGATTGGCGCGCCTTCCAGATTGGCGGTGATGCGGCCCTGCCCGATCCCTTCGGCAACAGACGAGCCTTCCGACTTTAATTCGCCACACGCATAATAGCTGTAAAGCGCCGCACCATGCGGGTCAGTCAGCGCAATAGTAATCTTCTCATCCTTGCTCTTCAGCCCAAGCCCAACGCCGGCAAGCGTGCCGCCCGTGCCAACGGCGCAGGTAAAACCATCGATTCGCCCGTCCATCTGCTGCCAGATTTCCTCGGCTGTTCCCTGAATATGCGCGCGGCGATTGGCGATGTTGTCGAACTGGTTTGCCCAGATTGCGTTGGGCGTCTCCTCCGCTATCCGGCGCGACTGATGGACGAAATGACAAGGGTTGGAATAGGGCGCGGCTGGCACCAGCACCAGTTCCGCCCCTAATGCGCGCAGCGTATCCATCTTCTCGCGGCTTTGCGTTTCCGGCATAACGATGATCGTCTTGTAACCTTTGGCGTTTCCTACCAACGCCAGCCCGATCCCGGTATTGCCAGCCGTCCCCTCGACAATGGTGCCACCGGGAGTCAGCACGTGCCGCGCCTCGGCGTCCTCGACAATATAGAGCGCCGCGCGATCCTTTATCGACGCGCCGGGATTGGCGAATTCGCATTTCGCGAAAATCTCCGCGCCACTGGCTTCGCTCGGCCCGCGCAACCGGACCATGGGTGTGTTGCCAATCAGAAAGAGCGCGTCGGGCTTGATGTCCATGGCAACCAGATAGTCTGGTCTACGCCACCCGGGCAAGACACCGAAACTGTCGGTGCACAAAACGCGGCTATCGGCGCTTCAGTCCTGCCAGCAAATCGCCGAGCGCATCGACATCGGAATCTTGTGTCCGCCACGAACTAATGCTCAGTCAAAAGGCAGGCCGACCCTCCCAAATCGTCGGGCCGAACCATAGCTTGCCCGACGCCTGCGCCGCCTCCCCAATCGAAACCGTGGCGCTATCATCCTGACATCGCACCAATCCTTGATGGATGACAACTTGGTTGACAATTTAGTTGACAACTTGGTTGACAACATAAAATCCGGTCTGCCGCAACTGCGCAGCTAACCGCTTTGCCTGGCGACAATGCTGCCCGACCAGATCAGCCACCCCGTCACGCCCGAAGCTGCGGAGCGCCGCTTAGATCGGGATGCCGCGTGCCCGCCGTGAAAATTCCAGCGTCAAATTACGTTGGGCATCGCTTGATGACGGTGCGTAAGCGGCGTTGCTGTTCAGCGGCTGCGCGAAGGATTCCGCATGGCGGCAAATCGCCATTGCCCCGTCATAGGGCGTGCTCAGCCATTTATGGCTGTCGGTCGTCCAGCTATCTGCCTCGTCGAGGCCCTCCGTCAACGCGCGGTGGCTAGAGCGCGCACCCACAAACCAGACGCACCATCGACACGCACCCATGCCCCAGCCGCGTGCGCATAGGGGATAATCGCCGCAAAGCGATCAAACGCGCCTGTGTTCACCTCACCCGCCTGAGGGCTAGGATGGTGCGCGCGTCCAGCGCGGGCAATTGCGCAGGATCGACGCGACCCTGCGGTTCAACCGGCGCGATCATCAGCCGCTGGGCTGCGGCGGCAGCTGGCAGGCTCGCGCCAATGATAAAGCCGAAATAGTTCGGGCCATTCGACACCACCGTCCCCGGCGAGCCGACATCGTCAAGCAACGCCCGCGTTGCCAAATCGCCGAGACCGGTCTCGGTCAAAGGCTCATCAAACCGCGACAATGCGGCGCGCGCGAAGACGTTTGGGCAAAACCGGCTGGCCAGTTGAATGCGCCTGATAGGCAGCAGCCCACCCGTCCGCCTCGATCATTAAAAGCTTTTCGTCGATAGCGTTCGTTCAATCTTTGACCCTGAATTTGGCCAGTCGCGAAAGCCGGCACAGGGCCTGTCAATCGCCCCCATCCTGCGGTATGTTCTATTTATGTTCTCACCAACCCCCGAGTCTTCGACGATACGAGCGCTTAGTGGCTATGGCGCCGAACTCAGCCAGTTGCCGCTCATTGAGACCGATCTGCGCGTCACCGATCTCATCCTGCCGCCGCGTCCGCTGCGGTGGCTCTTCCTTGATCTGAACAGCTATTTTGCGAGCGTCGAGCAGCAGCTGAACCCGGCTCTGCGCGGCAAACCGATCCTGGTGGCCCCAGTCGACAGCGACACAACATCAGCCATCGCTGCCTCGGTGGAGGCAAAGAAATTCGGCATTCGCACCGGCACCCCGGTGTGGGAGGCGAAACGACTGTGTCGCGATCTCATCATCGTCCCCGCACAACATCAACGCTATGTCGAGTTTCACGACGCGATCGTTGCCGAGGTTTGGCGGCATATCCCGGTCACCAAAGTCTGCTCGATCGACGAAGTCGCCTGCCGCCTGCTCGACAATGAGAACAATGCCGAGGCAGCGACCGCGCTCGCCAAACGGATCAAGGCCGGCATCCGCGCGCAGGTCGTCACTTGCCTGACCAGTTCGGTCGGCATCGCCCCGAACCGCCTGCTCGCCAAACTCGCGTCGGACATGCAAAAACCTGATGGGCTCGTCATTCTGCCAGCTGAGACGCTGCCGCACAGGCTTTATGGGTTGCGGCTGCGTGATATCGCCGGGATCGGCGCAAAGATGGAAAAGCGACTGGCGCAGGACGGGATCAACGACATTCGTCAACTGTGTGAGCGGCGACCGCGCGATGCTGGGTTTGCGTGGGGCGGCACCAATGGCGACCGGCTGTGGTATCTACTGCACGGCGTCGATCTCCCCGAAAAGGCCACGCAAAGCCGGACACTTGGGCACAGCCATGTCCTGTCACCGGGCAAGCGTGGGCTTGAGCCCGTCCGGCTGACCGCGCGGCGGCTCGTCCTGAAAGCCGCAAGTCGATTGCGCCGCAAGGGGTATCGCTGCCGCCTGCTGATGCTTCACGCCCGCTTTGAAGACGACAAATCAACTTGGCGGGAATCGATCAAGCTGCCCGCGACCGAAGACAGTTTTCAGTTGCTGGCTGCGCTTGATTCGCTCTTTCCCCGTTTGGCGGAGGCAGGGCGAAAACGGTCGATGGGGTTTCAAATCCGCATGATCGGCGTCACGCTGAGCGAAATTGAGCCGCGCGAAGCCGAGCAGCACAGTCTGTTCGCGCATCTCGATCCCGATGACCCACTGGCGAGGGAAAGTCGCGGCACCGCGCTCAGTCGTGCGATGGACCAGATCAACGAACGGTTCGGCCGCAACGCCGTTTCGGTCGGCGCGCTTGATGGCAGTCGCAACGATCATGTCGGCACCAAGATCGCCTTTGGCCGCATCCCTGAAGCCAGCGAGTTCCATGAATGACCCCCTCCCCTGCGGCGGGTGAAAAATGACAATTTTATTGCAGTGCAAAAACAATTTCATTTCGGTTTTGATCGCCCCTTGACGAAACTTATTGCGTGCGCGAAGCTTTGATACGTTATGAAAAACAAACTCCTCCCCCTCGCCGCCGCTGCCTTGCTGGCCTTCCCGCTCGCTGCATGTGATAACAAAACTGAGACTGTGACGGGCACTGCGCCGGACCCGCAGGCAGAGGAACTCGCCAACAGCACACCAGTTGTATTGCCGCCCGCGATGAAGGCGTCGGTCACTTTCCGCTGCAAGGATCACAGCCTCGTTTATGTCGACTTCTTTTCGGGCGATAAGCAGGCGCTGCTGAAGACCACGAAGGACGGGACCGCTATCATGCTGACAACCGACAAGGCGGGCGATCCGCTGACGGCAGATGGCTATTCGATGACGGGAACGCCCAAGGCGATCACGCTCGCCCAACCCGGCAAAGGCAGCCAGACCTGCAAGACCTGATTAATTCCATTAAAGAACGAAATTAAGGGCCGACGAAGCAATTCGTTGGTCCTTTTTTGTTGATGCCCGTGCCCCTTGCTTCGCCTCATTGGCTACGGCACGATAAGGAACGATCAAAAAGGGGCTCAAACGCCGTGGCAACGATTGCAGTGTATAGCCTGAAGGGCGGGGTTGGAAAAACCACCCTTGCGGTCAATCTTGCCTGGTGTGCCGCGATGTTGTCGGCGCGCAGGACGTTGCTATGGGACCTTGATCCCCAAGCCGCGAGCACGTTCCTGTTAACAGAGCGCAAGACCAAGGATCAGGCCCAGGCGATTTTCACCAAGGATGTTGATCCGGAAAAGCTGGTCCGCAAGACAGCGTTTGAACGGCTTGACCTGATTGGCGCGGATACATCGTTGCGCGGACTTGATCTGTTGTTTCACGAACTCGACAAAAAGAAGCTGCTGACTAAGTTACTTGCCTCTGTAGGAAAAAATTATGATCGCGTTATCCTCGATTGCCCACCGGGGCTGACAGAAACCAGCGATCAGGTGATGCGGGCCGCAGACTTGATTGTGGTGCCCGTCATCCCCTCCCCCCTGTCGGAACGCGCCTTTGCCGAAGTGACTGCACAGCTTGGCGCGCGGGCCCAGCTGATGCCAGTCCACTCAATGGTCGATAGACGCCGCAAGCTGCACGCTGATGCGCTGATCCGCCACCCTGACTGGCCCGTCGTGCCGATGGCGAGTGTCGTCGAAACGATGACTGTGCGGCGCGCACCCGTCGGCAGCTTTGCGGCTCGGACCCCGGCTGGCCAATGCTTTGCCACGCTTTGGCAAGCCATTGAACGGCGGTTGGCCGAAAGCGGAGGCAAACGCTGAAGGCGGGTCCGCCAATCCAGTGGCTTGATGCCAAGATGGTATTAGGGGCCTATGCGATTGGCGTGTTCCCGATGGCAGATGATCGTGAGGCGCCCGGCGTCTATTGGGTTGAGCCAAAGCGCCGGGCCATTTTGCCGCTCGAAGGCTTCAATCTCTCGCATTCGCTGCGCAAAACGATTCGGGCCGATCGCTATCGCGTGACCGCCGACACTGCGTTCCAGGAGATTATTGAGCTATGCGCGGATTCGGCGGCTGATCGGCCCCATACCTGGATTAATCGCAGCATCGAACGCGTGTTCGGCGATCTCCATGGCCTCGGATTTGCCCATTCGATTGAATGCTGGGACGGTGACCGGCTGGTTGGTGGGCTATACGGGCTTGCGCTGGGCCAGGCATTTTTTGGAGAGAGCATGGTCAGCCGATCACGCGACGCCTCAAAGGTGGCGCTTGCCTGGCTCGTGGCCCGGCTGCGGGTGGGCGGATTCAACTTGCTCGACTGCCAGTTTCAGACAGATCATCTCGGGTCGCTGGGTGCTGTTGAGATCAGCCGGCGCGATTATCTCGGGCTGCTGTCGTCGGCCGTCGCCGGCGCAGTCGAAGGTGCGTTGGGCGCACCCACCGGTGCGGTATCTGTCGGGGGGTCAGCGTCGCTCGGCGACTTTTGGGCGCTCGACCGGGTAGCGACCTTCGGCACGACCAAGGTCTCCGCCCCACCCGATGGAAAACTCATTGCGCAGCTTTTGGTCCAGACATCGTAAATCGGGTGCTGGACCACATTCAGGCCTGGACGTTCCTTGTAAAGCCAGCCGGAAAACGCCCGGGACCATTTGCCACCGCGCTGCTCGACATCAAGCTGAACAAAAGCACCGGTATAGCGCTCCTGCTCCCACGGCGCGGTCTGTTCACAGGCGCGCAGGCGGATGACGACATCGCCGACCCGCATTGCCTCCCCTGGCTTCAAGGTCAGATCGCGCGATGCGCCATTGCGCTTGTTGAGCAGGCCGATCACCGCCACGCGCTGTGCCATCGGCGTCGAACCAGCCAAAACCGACTGGTCAGCCCCAACATCAACAGTGACGATGTTGGAAGCGCCCTGGGCTTCATCCAGGATTGTGTTTGAGGCAACCGGCGGCTTTACCCTTTGCGATGGGCCGCCGAACCACGTCGCAACCCCAAGCCAAATCCCCAAACCGCCAAGCATGACCGCTGCTCCAGCGAGCAGCCATTTTCTCATTCGCTCGGCATCCACGCTTCGTAATCTCCGGTCGCGGCAGCGCGCTGACCGCCCTTTTCAAGCGCGCCCGATGGTCGATAAGCGGCCGGACTTCCCGTTACATTGGCGCTGGCTTCCTTTTGCCACGACCGGGGAGCAGGCAAGGCGACCGTAGGCAAATCGTCGATCTGATGATGCAGCCAGCCGAACCATTCGGGCGGAACGCGGCTGGCATCGTTGGCGCCTTCGTAAATAACCCAGCGGCGGGGGATGCCGTTCATATCGACGCCGCCTTCGTAATAGACGTTGCCAACGCCGTCCTGGCCGACACGACGCTTGCTCCGCAGCGCGAGGACAGTGCCGATGGTAGCACCGTTCCACCAGGTGAAAATTGATCCAAGAATGCCCATGCGCGGCGGCTTAGCCCGCTGGGGCGTCCTCATCAATCCGTTTCGCAAGCTTCAACGCGCAGTGTCGATCCAGCTGACTTTGTCGTCTTCCGCAATGCCCAGCTCAGCCGCGCGTCCACCACGGAGTTCAAGCACCGAACTCACCGGCTCACCCGACGCAATCGACGTCTCCGAAAATGGCGTGGTGTTCTCGGCGATCCGGGCGATCGTTCGATCCGGCCGAATGAAAATGATGTCGAGCGCGGTCGGCGTGTCCTTCATGTAAAAATTCGCCTCGCGGGGTTGTCCGCCGCCGGGGGGATAAGGCGCAAACAGCATTCCGCCGTTTCGGGGGATATCGGTTCGGAACATCAGCCCGTTTCCCTGCTCTGCCTCAGTTCGCGCGACCTCCACCTCGAAACGATGGCTGCCATTTTGACCGGTGATCGCAACGGCAATTGTGCGCGCCTTAACCGCCGTCGTCGCACTCTCTTTATTACAACCAACCAGAGGCGTGCAAAGAACAACGAACAGTAACAGGCCGATGGTGCCATTTGATCGTTTCATCTTGCCCTTTCGCGGCAAAAAGCCACGGCGCATCTGCCCAAAGCGGGGCCGCTTTGCCAGCGCCAATCGCTTGCCCGACAAATCAGGCCTCCCCCAGGCGAGCGACGTCATCACCCGGCAGCATCGCCGTAATCTGGCGGGCAAGGGAAAAATCATGCCCGGCGCGGATCATTGCCGCCAGATGCTTTTGCTGCTGGGCGCGATCGCCAAGCCTGTCGGCATAAGGTCCGATTCGGCGCTTGCGGGCAAAGCTCAGGGCCGAGGAAAGCGCCTGCGCCTCCAAAACGGGCGTCAAACTGGCCGCATCTTCTGTTCCAACCCCGGCTTCACGCAGCATCCCCGCGACACGACGAGCGCCCAGCCCGCGTCGTCCCATCGCTGTCGCCCGCCCCTCTGCGAAGGCACGGTCATCAATATAACCCAGATCGGCCAATCGTTGCGCAAGCGCCACGGTGTCCGGTCGGCTCGTCTCCAACTCTTCTCCGTCCCAGCCGCGCTCCCTGATCTTGCACTCAAGATAGCGCGTAAGCTTACCTCGCGTCGTCGCGAAACGTTCAACATAACGCAGCGCTATCCTGTCCAGGGAAGCGGGGTTTAACGGGGGTAAGGATCGGGGGGCATGGGCCATGCCATCATTGTGCCACAGTCCAATCAGATTTTGCTAGCTTGGACTTGATCAGCGCAAGGGGTGTTGACATACCCGGCGCTGGGATGTTCCGTAAACGGCAGGGCAAACATGGGTATTGAGGCACAACAGGTCGCAGGGGAGACAGTAATCAATCGCCCAACTGCGCCGGTAACTGCCCCGACACCGACCATCGATAGCTTGCCCCGCCGATTATCCGACTTTGACACGCTGGGTGAGGCGCTTGATTATGCAGCTGCCGGTTCGCGCGGCTTTAATTTCCACGATGCACGTGGCAGTCTTGTCCGCTCTTACACTTATGCTCAATTGCGCTCGGACGCGATCGAGATGGCGCTGCGCCTGATCGCCATGGGCATCCGCCCATTGGATCGCATTGCGATGGTGGCTGAAACCGGTCCCGAATTTGCCGCGCTGTTTTTTGGGGTGGTCTATGCCGGCGCATGGCCGGTGCCATTGCCGCTGCCAACTTCCTTTGGCGGCCGTGATTCATATATCGATCAGATCCGGGTGCAACTCGCCAGCTGCGATCCCCGCCTGCTGATTTACCCGCCCGAACTGGCCGAAATGGCGGGCGAAGCGGCACGTTTGGGTGGCGTTGGTGGAATTGATTGGATAACCCTTGCCGCGCAGGCTGCACCGATCGCGCGCCTGCCCCAGGCCACAACCCGCGACATCGCCTATCTGCAATATTCCAGCGGCTCAACGCGCTTTCCGCACGGCGTTGCAATCACCCACAATGCGTTGCTCAATAATCTTGCCGCCCACAGCCATGGGATGGAACTGATCGATACTGATCGGTGCATTTCGTGGTTGCCGCTTTATCATGACATGGGACTGGTTGGCTGTTTTCTCTCACCCGTTGCCAATCAGGTGTCGGTCGATTTCTTGAAGACCGAAGACTTTGCGCGCCGTCCGCTCGCCTGGCTCGATCTGATCAGCCGTAATCAGGGAACAACGATCAGCTATTCCCCGACCTTTGGCTATGACATTTGCTCGCGCCGAATGTCGAGCCAGACCAAGGCGTCAGCGCGGTTTGATCTCTCGCGCTGGAGGTTGGCCGGCAATGGTGCTGACATGATCCGGCCCGACGTGATGCAACATTTTGTCGATGCCTTCAGCGAGGCTGGCTTCAAGGCGAGCGCCTTCCTACCAAGCTACGGCCTTGCCGAGGCGACGCTGGCCGTCTCGATCATGCCACCCGGCGAAGGTATCCGGGTGGAGCTGGTAGAAGAAACCCAGCTTTCCGGTGTCGCCGTTGGGCAGGACAGGCCGCAGCGCTTTCGGGCAATCGTTAATTGCGGCAAACCGGCCCGCGATATGCGCATCGAAGTCCGCGAAGAGGATGGCACTCCGCTTCCTGAGCGCGCGATCGGCAAAATCTGGTGCTGTGGGCCGTCGATTATGGAAGGGTATTTCCGTGACCCGGAGGCGACGGCCGCATGCCTGGTCGGTGGCTGGCTCGATACCGGCGACATGGGCTATATGTCAGAAGGCTACATTTACATCGTTGGCCGCGCCAAGGACATGATTATCGTCAACGGCCGCAACCATTGGCCGCAGGATATCGAATGGGCGGT
>Ga0163144_10016724_pt1 | contig 15012 bp, 13 predicted proteins | sample OliLak19BULKMAT1_FD_123175 | JGI IMG/M metagenome (GOLD analysis project Ga0163144, IMG submission 123175) | Freshwater microbial mat bacterial communities from Lake Vanda, McMurdo Dry Valleys, Antarctica - Oligotrophic Lake LV.19.BULKMAT1 | ecosystem: Environmental > Aquatic > Freshwater >... | reverse complement strand
GTAGGTGAAAACTTTCCCGCCTGCAAGCGGGCCACCATTGGCGTTAAAGTATCGCGCCCTGATATTTGGAATAAGTTGATAAGCCATTTCTTATCCTCTCCCAGCTAGCTTTTGTTTTAATTTGCTTACAATGTTGATCATAGCTTTTGAGCCAGGCTTGAAATTAGAGGCCTGGATTATTAAGTCCTTCGACTTTGGATCATCGAGAAGTGCGCCCTTTATTTTTTCTAGTTCCGGCGCATCCTCAAGAAGTTTATTGAAACCCTCGTCAGCCCATTTTTCACGCCCCTTGAGCGGGCGCATCGGCGCGTCCTCTTCTTTTTGGTCAGCGGATTTAGCGGGCGGCTTTTCTTGTAGCAAGTTTCTTACGGCACCAGTGGGCGCTTGCGAGCGCGCTCCGACATCAATGGCTTTCCCGGAAGCGGCTTTGAATTTAGACAAATCAATGATTGATGATTTTGGCGCGGCACCCAGGGACTCATTGACCGCATTGACCGCTTGTCGCTGCTTAGCCACTGCGCCCACACGTTGAGATGCCTCGCTTACCAGAGAGCCTACAAGGCCTTCTTGTCTGATTTTCGTAACAAAAGACCTTGGCTGAAGGGCCTCGATTAAACTCGCAGCGGTTCCCGAGGGATTGACCTCATCTAGATACCGTTTGCCGTAATAACCATAATCTGCAAGGGCTTGAAGCCTTTGAGTTACTTCGGGAGACACGTTTGATCTTAGAAAATTTTCATTCGCCTTCATCCAGGTACGAACACCACTTGGATTGAAACCCGTCGCCGCATCAAATGATTTTTTAAGGCCGTTCTGAATATAGGAAGCCGTCATTTGTTGCATTGCCTCAGGGCCTGCATACTCAGCAACAATTTTAGTGTGATTTGGATTTGAGAAAATCTTATGCACAATCTTTTCTGGATTGGCTGCGAACATGGCATCAAGGCTTTCGACCTTGCCGCCAATGATTTTTTCTATACTCTCGCGAGCGCGTTCGTTTTTCGCATAGGACCGAAAGGTCTCATGCACGCCAGGCCCTCGACTTTTCGACATTGATTCAAGCTGATCAAGCAGAATGGATCGAACATTTGAAATTTCAGAAGTGGCCGCCGGGTTTATCGGATCTATCGCTTTTCTTAAAAAGTCTCGCGTGTCTTGGATTTCTTTAAAGGTCATTCCGTCATTCAGGTCATCAATGACTCTGCTTATAATATTGTGCTCTGAATCCGAAACCCCGCTGCGAGGAGTGTTTTTCTTGAGCCCGAACCTGCCAGAATCAGACATCTCTATCATCCCACCAACTTTTGAATTGGAGCCGATTGCTTGAATTAGATCTCTGGACTCGGTTGCGTTAAGTTTTCCTCCCGTTTTTCTTAGCTCTTCAAATGCTGGCTTCAGTGCGCTTTTTTCAGCTTGATATTTTTCCTTCACCACGGAAATGAAATCATTCCCAGAATCAGAAATATGCTTCGGGTCACCGCCGCCAAGCTCCTTGATAGTTTCTTTAATTTTACTCGCAGACTCATTAACCATCGACTGGTTATATTCGGCTATTTTCAGCGCATCTTTCGTCGGAAGGTTTTCAAAGTCGAGTTTCAACGCCTTCATTGCCTTCGGGTTTTCCATCATATCATGATGGTATTTCAGAGGCTTTGCATTCAGGTCAGGGACAAGGGTCTCAATCTCCCTGAGTCTTCCCTTTCCGGGAATATCGCTCATCCCTGGATCGGGCTTCCACTTCTGTAATTCATCAAGGCTTTTAGGCGCTTTGATATCAAAAAGCTGCCCTGAATGCTCAACAGTCGAGCCGCCTCCAGAAATATTGACCGCGCCCTTTACAGAACCCTCAGCCATAGCTTTCGCAGCCTGAGTTTGAGCAGCATCGACAACTTGCTTAGAGCCGCCCTTCAAATATTCAGCAGCTCCTCTCGCTACTTTCGTAGCTCCAGAAACTCCACTCTTAATTGCAGATCCAATAAGCAATGGGTCTTGAACCATTTCCAAAGCAAAGCCGCCAACGTCGGCAGGGCTTGCGCCTCCCATAAAGCCAAAAAGCTGCCTCGATTGCCCGTCATTCAGACCGTAAGCATCTTTGTATGACGTGTCGCTCATGCCCATCATCTTTGCTTGCTCTGCCCCAGTGGGCGCTTTGTCTAAACTTTCCCCAGTCGCAAATTCAGTAGCGAACTTCCGCACTGGAGCGCCCGTGTACTGATCTATGGTTTGAGGTATTTGCTTAAACCCTTCCCATAGCCCCGCCGCCGTCATCAATGGCCGGTCGGGCTCAGCACTTTTTTGAGTGATCATTCTTCTCAAGTCATCATCGCTCACAGAGGATAAATCATTGGCCTGAACCGCTGGCTTGGCTGCTGACATCTTTTCAGAGATTAGGGCTTTCAACTGCTCGTTTGATAGCTTTGCCAGGTCAGACATTATTTCATACCTCGTTTTTTTGCCTCTGCTAAAACGTCTGCAAGGCTTGGCCCGCTTGATGGCTGGCTTTGAGGCTCGCCTAATCCTGCTGACTTAAGGTCGACGCCGTATACCTTGGCCCTCTCATTAAACATCGCATCCAGTGAATTAAGTTTCTTCTGTTTCATGGCGGCATTATCGCCAATCCCCGGCGCCATTCTTTTAAAGCGCACTTCTTCGTCTTTATTGATTGCGCCGCCCGATTGCATACGTCCAAAGTTTTCAGCATACTGATCAAGGCCCTTAGTAAAATCATTATCTCCAACTATGGAAAACGTATTCACACCTTTTGAAACCGCTTCTCTCATTGCCTTCGCGCCGCGAATGCCTTCAGTTACATAGCTGCCCATTTTTTTGTCTTCAGAACTTCGTTTGCCTTCTTTTTGAAGCGCTTCCGTTTTTTCCATTCGAAGTTTTTCAACGGCAAGTCTATGATCACGGTCCTTGTTTTCCTGAGCAAGAACGTCTTGCTCCTTTTGATAGTTAAGCTTTTGGTCGGCCAGTGCTTTTGTAATCTGCTCTGCCCCGCTCATCGTGCCCATTTGCCATCGCTGAACTGTCATCGGAGAATATTGCTCTGGAAGTTTATCAGCATTGGGAAGCCCAATCTCAAGTGCCTTAGCTCTGGCTTGGAGATAGGTCGACTCATCTTGTACAGAAAACGCAAGCTGCCCGGATATTTTCGTGTCAGCGGCCATTTTCTCTAGGTCTTGACCTTGCATCAACTTTTGAAAATCAAAAGCTTGCTTAGGGCCAAGTGACGTCATCACACCTTGACGATTGAGAGACATTTTCCCGTCCGCACCCTTGGTGATGTTTTTAGTGTAGGCATCTCTCAATGCTTGGTCGTCTTGCAATGTTCTATCGGCCAACTGACTTTGTTGAGAGAGCTGCTTGAGCTGCATGCCCTTCACCGCAACGTCCATTGGGTTATTTATTTCCACTCCGCGCCCTTGCAGAATAATATTTGGGTTTAACATTTAAGCTCCTGTTTTAGGCGTTGTAGGGAACATTCGGTTCATCATTTGATAGTTCTGCCATTGATTAACGCCATTACTAAGACCGCTGTTGATCGCATTTGCTTGGCCCATTTGACCAGCCGACTGAGCATTCCCAGCAGCCATTTGATTTTGGGAAATATTATTCCCAGCATTCTGGCCCGCTTGCGCGAGCTGAGTGTTCGCCGTTTGTCCAATCCCAGCCATTGAAGAGAGCCGATTGAAACGATTAGATTGGTCATTGTTGAATCTATTGTAAGCGCTTTGATATTCTTGAGCGCCCATGTCTTGCCCGTATCTAGTGAGCGCCCTGAGCGTGCCTCCAGAGTTTAAAGATCCACGTGCGGAGGCTGATCCCTCAAGAGCCCTTTGCCCTTCAGCCATTCGAAATTGGTAGCCAGGATCTTTGTTGAAATCAGACATTGAAAATCCGCGAGTCATCTCGCCCGACTGCATGTCCTTATCCATAATACCAAGAGCGGCGGCTCCAGATTGTCGCCAAGGCTCTTGATCTGCACGCGTCTGATTATACATTTGGAGTTGAGTGTTTGAGGCTTCACGAGCCGCGTTCGCTTGTGTTTCAGAAGCTTCTTTAGATCCAAAATAACTGACCGCGCCGCCGATAAGCGCAGCGCCTCCGATTGCTACAGCTACGAAAGACATGACATCTCCTTTATTAATTTGGTGGTGTTTTCTAAAAGTCCTTCGACTTCTTCGTAAGATTTTGCGATAAAACTTTTCTCAATTTCTTCATAGTTTTTTTCGTCAGTTCCTAGAATCGTGGTCCAGACCGTGTCCTCGTGCATATAAAACACTCGCTTTGATCCAGGGCTTGCCACAAAAGTAAATGGAGCCTTCACGCGCGTTTTCCCATCGATTGAAAATATCGTGACCTCGCCCGCGCTCAAGATATTCAAGTTTTGATATTTATGTATTTTCCCGATGATAACGCTGCCTTTTGGCACGCGCATTTCCCTTGCGTAAACACCTTTAGAAAAGTGCTCGCTTATCGGTATTTCAATTTGAGGGAATTTCGAAAGCGCTTCCTCTAGCTCCGCGATCATCTCGCGCACTTCGCTTTTACTTTCAGCGAGCGAGTAAGCTGATTCCAAAACCGTGAGGTCATCCATCATTTCACCGCCAAGCTTGAGTAAAGTTTATTTTTCCCGGCGAGCGTTCGATCTCTCCAACATATTTTTGATATCTGTGCGGTCCCGCCCTCATTCGTGGACGTGTACTGCACTTGTCCTGCGGCTGTAATTGAGAACGTTATTCCGGACGTACTTGGCCCAGCAGTGCCGATAGCGTGAAGCACCCAGGCTGCTGAGTTTGGTCTATACACGGCAGCGATAGTGCCAGCGGCGGTCAACTGCACGGCGCCACTGCCCGTGGTCGTTCGCTGAATAAGAAAATCAATAAAAGCCGCACTCACCGCGCGTGCTGAAAACTTTAAATCAGTAATGTCAGCGGCAGCGGATTGATTGTTTTTAAGAGGGAAACTATTCTCCACGCCCAAAGGCAGTAGCCTGTCGTAAGCCGAGCGAATAAACCGCTCCCAAGAGCTCGCAAGAAACCCGTTTGGCCCGGACAAAATATCTTTAAAAGGTGGGGAGAATGAATCACCAAGGAACGGCATTAGCTTTGTCCCTCGGTCACATTTATTTCAGCACCGATCAAAGTGACTTTGACTGGATCTGTGATTTTAATTCTGAATATTCTATCCCTGAACGAGCCGAGTCTTCTCCAGATCACGCGCTTTTTGAAGTCACCAATCTGACCTGAGCCAGCATCGGCAAGGGCGTAAGCTTCAGAGCTCCACGTGTTCCCACCATCGTTACTGAAGTCTAGCATTACCGTTGGGTCCGAACCTTGACCACTGACAAGGCCCACGCCCACTTCCATGTCGAGCTGAAAGCTTGAGCAGAACACTCGCTTCAATCCGCTACTGATATGAGGGGAAGCCCTAAGCCTTGTGATCAAATCAGTATCATCTTTGAAATAGTTGTTGTTATAGAAATATAGTTTTCCGCTCGTTCGATCCCCAATAAGATGAAGCCCACTTGCAGAGTCAAAGGCGTGAACCTCGCCGCGTTGCCGCTCCAGTGCTCCTGCCCCTGTCGTGTAGGCACGTTGGTGCCAAAGGCCCGTTGATAAATCAAACACCCACGTGGCTTCAGTGAAATTCAGAACAAAAAAGTTATGCCCTTGATCATGATAAGTGTAAGACGTAGCACTTGATGGGCTTGCATAAGTGCTGATTGCATACTCGATTGCGTGCGTGCTTATTCTTTCAGGAGTGATGCCCTTGGCTGCGTAAACTGCCCCGCTCCCGTCCTCGGACCTTCCAAGCCAGAAAACCGTATTATCAATTTTAGCAATCGAGTGTTTAGCAAGGCAGCCCATTTCAACAAAGCCGCCGCCGACTCTCTCGAAAGGAAAATCAGCGTTTCCAGTGTTAGCGTAAACCTCTGTGGTTTTCTCGTTAAACACCCAAAGGTATCTTTGATTAGCGATAAGGCCCATCACAAGATCAGGGCTTCCTTCAGAGGATGCGAAACTTAAGCCATTAATAACTATAGATTTGAGATCAGACGTCCAGAACTTGTTAGTCCCAACTTCGTTAAGCAAAAAGTAACCGTCAATCCAAGTAATATGGCTGGATATAAACTCGCCAATAATAAGACTGCCACCACTACCAACGGCATATTCAAAAATAGCGCCATTTGCTAAGGCTGGATCTGCTGTGTCTGAGAAAAGATAATTGTTAAGGCCATCTGTAAAAATTGTGGTGCTATCAACTCCGTTACCCGCAAGGCTCATTGAAGCGGCGCGAATAGGACCAGAGCTTGTTGTGAGTGTTGCCTCGGCAACAGGAGCATGCTCTGTGCCGTATAGAAGTGTGGCCGCCCACGCGCCAGCTAGAACAGTAATATCAATAGCAGTGCCAGCAATTGCATTTGTAACAGAGGTCGCAAGTTTAAAAGTATTTGCGGTGACCACGATCACATAATAATTTGTATTTCTAGAAATTCCTCCAGGCATAGGAGTCCCAAGCGTCGTGATCCGGACTTGTTGCGCTTGGTATAGAGCATGAGCTGTTTTTGTAAAGACATCGGCGCTGATTGAGATATCACCATCAAAATCTATGTTTTGTAATGGAGTAGCTCCGCCTTGCCCCGCAACCGTCATGTCGCCGGTTCCGGTTGTAGTCAGATTAATAAAGGTCCCGGCCTGCGCGTTGGCCAAGGTGGATGCAAATTGGAAAGTTGTACTAGTGATACTTATCACCCAGTAATCAGTAGCGGCTATCAGCGGTGCGGGAAGACCGGAAGTCGACGTCACGCGCACTTTTATCCCCGTAATAAACCCATGACTAGTTACGCTATCGCACAAATCATTTGTAGTATCAACCTTAGTGCCTTGAGCAATGAGCGCGGAACTAGTGAAATTTGCGACTGAAATTTTCCAGTCCGCTCGCCTCGCTACGCGATAAAGTTTATTCCCACTAACAACGAGTATTCGACCGATGGAATCAACATGCGTGAGTCTAATTGGACCAGCACCTACTGTGAGGAGCAGCTCTAAACCGGGCGTTGATTTTAGATAAGCAATCGAGCCTTCTTTACCGTTTCCAGATTCTATTTTCTCAGGATAAAGATTGATACATCTCTGCGCGTCCACGCTCACAGACTTCAAAGTGTAGGCGGGTCCTATGAAGCCAGTGAACTTCATTCATTCACCCGTGCATGCATCACTGTGAAATAGATGTTAAACATTCCAGAGAGTATTGCAAAGAATCCTGATCCAAGAATCAATGAGAGATTGCCCTCTTTCACAGATAGAAAAAGAAAGAACATGGACATAATCAAAGCGGCGAAGGTTATGGCCTTACCAAACATGTTCATTTAATCCCCAGAATAAAAGTTAAACGTTGCACTCCCATTGCCCGAGGCCATGCAGGAAATTTCACTACCATCTAGATATTGAGGACGAAGGTTCGCGCGCTTCAGGTTGTCTTTGCTTTCCATTGCAAACGCTATGACCTCAGCACTGGCAGCCGTTCCAAACTCAGGAGCTAGCCTCACTGCAAGGTTAAACTTTAGAGACTCGGAATATCCGGGAGGGAGTGAAACCGTGGTGCTCGAAAGCGCAAAAGCTGTCAGTGATTTTCGGGAATAAATGACGGCACTATTTGCCACACTTGGAATCGGCCAGAAGTTTAAGGTCAATAATGGAAAGCCGCGCTCTATGTAAACTTGTGTTGGAATATCACTTGCGGTGCTCTTGATTCCAATTTGTGACCACTGCTCAAAATTAATAATCTCAACGTGCGTCTCTAACGTGCCTGACAGGATCTTCACTTCTTCAATATCGTTTGGCCGTGTGGTGTTGAAAGTCCCTGAAGTGCCCATAGTGTGGGCCTGTAAGCTTGGCGTGAGCGCGAAAACTTCTCGCTCGCGTGCAAAAACCGCAAGCCCTTCGTTGCTCCAACTATCGAGCATGTCATTGAGCGCGGAAAGCCCATCAGCGGTCTCTGAAGCTGAAGGAGTTTCACCCGTGGCGATTGCTCCGAGAAGTCTCAAAGATCCTTTGATAAGGTCGGCAGCTGTAGCCATTATTTACTCCACTTCATGGCGCGGCCTCCGGTGCGGGCTGGCTTTTTAGCCATTTGCCAATATTTCCAACATGTGGAACGGGATTGAATCCCCAATGCGTCAGATTGATTTCAGGATCTAGAAAGATTTGTCCTCCAAGCGCTCGCCATTCCCTACAGAAAAAGAAGTCCTCTCCGTAAAGAATGCCGCCTTGAACGGGCATTTGAAAATATGAAAAACTTTTCTCACCAAAATGAACACTCGCCCGCTCTGGATATTTCTCACGCATGGTCTCAAATACTTTTCTCGAAAGTGCTAAGAATCCAGTCGGTAAGGTATCAACTTCTAAAAGGCCATACTTATTGGCCCATAACTCTGCTTTATTTTGCCAAACCACAGGATAGGACTCTTCAGTGCGCTTGTGTCTGTAGCATCCGCCCACAAAATCAACGGGCATGTGAGCCAGTTTTATTAAAGAGCCTGGATCAAACGTCACATCAGAATCAAGAAACACGAGCCGATCAAAGTCTGATTCCATAAACTCGTAAGCAAGCTGGTTTCGTCCTTGAACAATCCCAGCATTACCAGTCAGAAAACGGACCTCAAGTTCGCAGCCAAGCCCGATTGCTAAAGCTTGCTCCGCCATCAAACCCTTTACAGATTCGATGCCGAGCTTTCCATCGTAAACGGGAATGGCTACGAATATTTTCATGACTAAGATCCCTTAATCAAACCGAGCGCCACCATATCGGCACGCAGCTTATTTACCAACACAACAACCGTCGCAAGTGAGTTTGCAATCAGCGTGCTGTTGTAGGAACCCGTTAGAGCCTGAAGGCCAGTGGTCGCCGATGCAGTTCCGCCGGCAGAGTTCACAATGGCTGCTTGCGAAGCACTTGTGGGCTGCACGATTGGAGTAGCTGCATAAAAGCCCACCAAATCAGTGGCCGATTGCCCGATGGTAATCCCGCCATCTGATTTTGGTGAGTTGAATTCAAGAGTGTCTGTTGCTGTATTCATTTTAAAATTCCTTTTTTTAAGTTGTGAAGCAGCCTGACCATTCAGGCCGCTTTATTAGTTTTTAATTAAGCAGGTTGTCCGACAACGCGACATGCGAATTCTGGGTAAACGCATTTCCATCCGTACAAGATATCCAAGCGAGACATCATTCTGTCGTTCGCGACGTCATAGTCAGAAATCAGGCGCAAAGATAATCCAGAGTCTGGATCAGACGCACGAGCTGCCATGTGCAGTCCTTTAGGCAGAAACAAATCTGCACAACCAAGAACGAAAGCATCCTTGTGGAATACCATGTTCTGAGGGCAAACAACGTTTGCGTAAGTTGCCGCTGCACCGAAAACTAGAACTGCGTCTTCTATGGTCGGGAAGCGGTTCACAGTTTGATATTGGCCCGTAGTGTAGATCGGAGGATAAATGCTGACTGCATCAGTGTCGCCAGACACATCGGCAGCATCCGCCAAAACGACAAACTGCTGAAGTGCTCCAGTGGACTGTCTGGTTTGTGGGTTTACTGCAAACACGGCATTAACTGTGAACACGTCACCAGCCCGAAGTTTGTTTGAAGTTTGTGAAGTCCACCCTTTAATATCGAGTGTGGCTTGACCTTCTGTGGAGACCGTTGTTTTCACGAGCGGCGTTCCTGCTTGCCCGCCAATAGTGTGAGCATTCACGTTCTGGCTCATCTTGAAATTGCAACCAGCAGCGATGCCCATAGTGCCATCCTCATACTGAGCGGCAATTTTGTCAGACGATTGGAAAAGTCCTACAAGCCCGTTGACTAAAGAGGCTTCAGTCGCTGGGTTTACAAGTGCAGTCAATTTTCCCAAAGGTGCGCCATTCTCAGCGAGTTTCTGCTTTGCTTGCAGAAAACCTTTGAGAGAAGAAGGGAAAGCCGAGGCGCTTGGCACTCCAACGGCAGTGTTAACTAACTTGTAAAGAGCAAGACCTGTGTAGTCCACTTTGTTCGCCAAAGCTGTAACCGCGGGCTTTACATAACGCTCTTTAAAAGCGTCCACTGACAAAGTCAGGTCTTTACTGGAAAAAGCCATGCCGATGTGTTGCTGAGTGTTTAGGACTAAAGAGACAGATTGATCCTCAGAGCCTTGAGCAACGTAAGTTGCTCCAGTAGTGACCTCGTATCTGGAAGGTTTACGAATGTTGATGGTGTCGCCGATCTTGGCGCCCTCAACTGCGAACTTATCGTCATATTGACGGTTCACACCTTTCGTAAAGCCAAGTTGATTTTTTAGTTCCATCAAAGATTCTTTGACGATAATTGCATCTGTTAAAAGCGTGTTTCCCATTTTTTAAACTCCATGCCTTGTGAGGCAAATGAACATGTTTAGTCGACGAAAAAACCCTATGTTCTTTCGCTTGATTGTTGCCGCCTCAATTTTTCGTATTCAGCCTGTGGAATGTTCGGGTCAAAGATGGATTTCTTCCCACCCCCGGTCGAGTTCCCGCCGACTGTTCGAATTGGTGCAGGCGCCTTGGTTGTCTTTACAATTTTAGGTTCTAGCTCTGAAGAGTCGGCTTGCTTTTGAAGTCTTGCCTCAAGCTTTCCGAGTTCTCTGGCAGCGGCAAGTGCAGGAAGAGCATTGATTCTCTCAAACTCTTTCTTGTCCTTGGCCAGCTCATACATCAATTCGGGTCCGTTTTCGGAAGTTAAAATCATGTCTTGAATCACAAACGATAATTGCATATCGCCCATGTCCTCAATCGTCTCATCAAAATCATCAACGCTCTTTTTGAAAACGTCCAATCGCCCAAGGTGTGCGGTCATCTGAGTGTGAAAGTCGGCTTTCACCTGCTCCTGACGAAGCTTCTCAGCCTTAACCTTTTCCCCTTGTTCCATTTTCCAGTCTGTCAGAGCCTCAACGAAATTCTCATGAGTATCAAAATCATCTGAGCGTGGTTTTCCCTCGACATTTACTTTCGCGATCGGAGCTGGAGCTTCGTCTTTTGGTTTCTGAGATTTAGTAACCTCAGCCCTTAAGAATTCTATCTCTTGATCTTTTTGAGAAAGTTTAGAGGTCAACTTATCAATGCGTCTTTTAAAGCCGCTTCGTTTTTTGGGTTCCACATCTTTTGACTGAGATTCTTCTTCATCCGAATCAACGTCATCGCTTGATTCTTCTTCAGGTTCTAAAGCTTCCGAGGCTTCAATGATTTCATCTGCTTTTTCAGCAGACGCGGGCTTTGCTTCCACGGATTTTGGTGCGGCTTCCACTTTTTCAATCGGTGCAGGCGCACTCTCCGAGGTCGACGTTACTTTTATTGACATGGTTAAACTCCCATGAATTCACCCGGTGATGGCTCGCCGGTAAGTTGTTGTTGTTGGTCAGGCGCCATAGCCATATCTTGGCCAGCGTCTGGGTTTTCTTGAACTTGTTCGGTTTCAATTGGTTGATTCATTCTGAGCATTTGCGTTCTCGCATCTAGCTCACTGATTTGATGATGCAAAAGCTTAAGGGCTTCGCCGGACTGAAGCTTTGCAAGCTCTATAGTTGCCTGAGTTTCAAGCTTCGCCATTTCAATGCGCTCGCGAGACTCAATCTCGATCATTTTTCTATCGCGCTCGTCAGTGGCTTCGTTTAATTTCCCAGTGAGCTGCTCAATGAGCTGACTCATCTGCTGCATTTGATTTTGAATCTCTGGAGGAATGGGCTTTTTATCGCCTTCTTTTTCCTCGGCAATCCCTGGAGGCAAAGTTTTCTTGAGACGCTCTGCAATTTCCTGAGCGCCTGGCCAGTCCATATTTCGAACCATCAAGTCAGAGGCCACTTCAGCGACCTTTGGATAGGCTTTCGTCATGTCTAACATCGATGCCACAGCCTCTTGACGCTTGGATGCATAGCTTGGTCCCGTTGAGACCGTGACGTCATATTTCCCAAGCCCTAGGTTATGAATTACTTCTTCACCGTTCTTTTGAAATATCTCGTTAATTTTTATCATCGTAGCTTCGCCGTCCTCGCCAATGATGCGAACGGTTCTTGCCGTGTCGTATATCTTTGGAATGAGGTCCACGAGAATGCGGCCTAAATGTCTCAAGGCTCGTGAGAGATTATCGACATAATGGAAGTTGTTCGTTTGCGCTTGCATGTTCCTGCGCTGAATTGCCACGCCACTGTTTTCATTTGATCGGTTTCCAAGCGAGGCATCATAGATGCCGGTCGTAGCTTTCAAGTCCTCACTGGACTGCATTCTGGCTTGCGTGATGGCTTGAACGGGCGCTTCGTAAACTTGCCGTTGAGGTGCGCCGTAGACCTGCCCGCTGACTTTTGATTTGTATTGCAGATATGGATGGTTCTTTGTGTGAGCGGTCTTCCAAGCGCCCTCATGCCCTTCAAACTGCCCTTCTACTCCGATGAATGGTGCTCTTGGTGCCAAGGCGATCATTTCAGTTTCAGAGGAGGCCCAGTAATTATACATACGCTGAGGATCTTTAGCGTGACGAATGATCCCCTCAAGGACACGTTTCCCGTCAATGTCTAGCTCATCCCCTAGAACTGGAATGATCGGAATCCATTGCCCAAGCCAATCGGTTTTCTCGAGCACTTCGACTGCGTTTATCTTGCACCATTTGATTGCGGGCAAAGTAGTTTCGCGCTCGTTTATGATCGTAATATTTGGAGGCAACACTTCCGGCAGGCGATCCTTCTCAATAGTTTGACCATTGCTGAGGAGAACAACGGTCGTATCTTTAAAGGTCTTATAAAAGTATTCAGCTACTCGGCATGTTTTTTCAGTCGCCCAGTTTGGAGCACTATCCCCGATTGATTGCCATTCGTTGAGGCTTGCCGCGAGCTCCGACTTTCCAAACTGCGCCTTGTAATCCTCATGACTGATATTCTCAAAGATAAAGCCCCAGTTGGCGTCACTTGCATCAGGCTGCTGGTAACTTGGATCCAGATAAACCATGAACGAGTTTCGAACACGCATGATCTTTGGCTCTTGGTCAAAGGACATGGGATCACAAAAGTCAGTGATGACTCTTAAGTATCCAAGCCCTTTGGTGGCTGCACCTTCAAAAGCGGTATCGTAAGCAACGTCGGCATTGGAGTTGTACTCAATATGCCTGATGAGCCCTTGAAATATCTTGGCCGTTTCAATGTCGGCTTGATCATCAACAGGGCTCACTTTTATAGAAGGGCGGTTTTGACGTTGGTCATTTGTGACCTGTCTTAGAAACTGAGGCAGCTTATTGATGGTAAGGCATGGACGATTGTCTTGGTTTCTACCCTGCCTGATGTCAGCGGGCCATTGCTCGCCTGCTCTAAACTTTAAATCATCGAGCGCATCCACGCGGATTTCGCGCTCTGCCTCTTCTGCGATATCAAACCGCTTCCTAGCAGTCGCTAGAATATCCTCATCCGACGTTTCCGTAGACTCTTCAGCATCAAGTTTTGTGGTTTGCACATTTCAAGTTACGGACTAATAAAAATAAACAATAGTTTTACATTTTGTTTAATTATTTAAGGGAATCTAAGTACGGACTTTTGACTCACGCCATCCACCCGCTACCGGTCCCACCGCCATCGCTCGAGTATTTGTCATGCACTTTTGGTTTTTCAACGGGCTTGGTTTTCGCAATGTCCAGGCCGGACATGACTAGATACCGAACAACGTCACAAAGATGGTCGTTCGTTTTCACAATAGCGCCCTTTTCATCTCGCCGGTACAAGCGAAACTCAAACATGAAATTACTCATGCTTTTGAAAACTTTGAGCCTGCCAGTCGAAAGTCTTTGCCACACTTCGTAAATGCCCGACTCCACACCATTGAATGCCGGCTCCACATTGAGACCTAGATTCGTGTAAATTTCCAAAAGCTGCTGGCCGTCTACTTGCGTGCGCCCTCTTGAGGCTGGGTCAATCACGCCAGGGATCCAATCGCCTCGAGCCTTGATAGCTTGCGCGTGAATGCTTGGCTCTGCTTGTCCTCGATAATGTTCGCTGTACATATACAAAGTGTCTGTGTCGCGGTCGAGGGCACCCCAGGCAACGGCTGTGCGGTTCCATCCGACATCCATGCCGTAAACTCGTGGCCAGTGATCTGGTATCGGGAAGTCATCCACCAGAAAGTCTGACTCGGGCACCGGGTAGATTGCGCCCGCTCCCAATTGTGGAATGCCCTTTGATCTAGCATCTCGCTGAAAGGGAGGGATCGATTCCCATAGCTCTTTTTTTGCGGCTTCCGTTAAATGGGGAACATCATCCCACGTTCCCATCACCACAAACTTTGAAGCGTCCTCGTTCACGTCTTGAATGTTCCCGCCAGGAAGGAAGGACATCACGACCTCACTCATCCCGAGGAGAGGCGTAAAGGTCAGCATGATCTTTCCGTTGTTCGTCATCGTTCTAAGCAAGCACTCAGTGTAAATTTCTTGCTTCGGCTCTTCATCACACCAAATTACATCGATCTCCGTTCCCTCAAAAGCCGTTCGCCCTTGATCATAGCTCTTTAGTACAAGCTGACTTACTCCTCCGCTTGCGTGCTTTATATGTGCAATCTCGAATGCGTCTGGCACGCCCACCTTTGCGCTTGGTCGTCCAATAATGTATTCCTTTGGAATCAGGCCAGTGCCGAGGTCACTCATTGGACCGAAAAGTTTAGTTTGAATAATGTCGCGCGTGGTTTTACTAGTGTTCCCGGAAGCCCACGCAAGAACGGGTTTATCAAACCGATGTCCCGTCCACCAAGAGGGATAATTCCCGGTCAAATGTAGCGCCATCTCAAACCCGCCTGCTCCCTCGGTTTTTCCAATGCGATTGGCCGCCAAAAATAAACGTTGTCGCTTGGCGCTCCCAGCTTCGAAGAACTGCATGTGCTTTGGATATAACTCACGCCTGAGCGGGCCAGTGTCAGGGTAATAGCTAAGGATCTTTCGCCCACGTTTCCTGCGCTCTTTTTCCTCGAGCAGCTTT
>Ga0163144_10016723_pt1 | contig 15012 bp, 7 predicted proteins | sample OliLak19BULKMAT1_FD_123175 | JGI IMG/M metagenome (GOLD analysis project Ga0163144, IMG submission 123175) | Freshwater microbial mat bacterial communities from Lake Vanda, McMurdo Dry Valleys, Antarctica - Oligotrophic Lake LV.19.BULKMAT1 | ecosystem: Environmental > Aquatic > Freshwater > Lake... | reverse complement strand
CCCAAGACCGATGAAATTGCGTCGGCAAACAAAGCAAAGGCAACGTGGCAGCTCCACGATTGCAAACGAAGTGCGTCACTCACTCAACGGACGCGTTGTGGTGCAGTTAGTGCATCACTTAGGCGATGAAATCACGTCGCGGTTCTTCGTTCCGAAGAAAAAGCAATGCGCACTAGACTGGTGCTCAAGTTCACAGTTCACATAGGACATTGTCCCATGTGACACAAGCCTTTTGCTGCTGCAGCACAGTGCAGGGTGAAGTGAATCCACTCCAAAGAGGTTCAAGGAAAGTTCCATGGCAAGAAATGTCCCTCTTGAAGCACCCGCAAGAAGGGAGGCCGTGCCGGTGGATCCTCCTCTGGATCTTCCTCTGGATCTTCCCCAGGCTCAGAACCAGTGGGAGCCAGGCTTTCAGAGCGCAAATTGCAGTGCAAATTGCAGCAGACCACAAGCATGCTGAGAGTTCCAATCAGGAGGAGGACAACCAGAGCCCTGAGCCAATTGCGCTTGTGCTCTGGGACTGATTGCGTGGCTGGTTCAGCAGCAGCGCCTTCGTGAAACGCTGCAGCACGGCAACGCCCTGCTTGGGCTGCTTCTTGCGCAAGCAATCTGCGGGCCCGGCGGCTCGCTGCTTGGGCCACTTCTTGCGCAAGCAATCTGCGGGCGCGGCGACGTGCTGCTTGGGCTGCTTCTTGCGAAAGCAAGCCAAGCAAGCCCCTTCCACGGCCCGTTTCAGCCCGCATGCGGTCTGCTTTGTCGTGGACCAAAACCATTTTTTTCTCGCCAATGTTCTTTCTTTCGAATTTGCGACATTTGTGGGCGCGGAAATCCCAATGGCGGTCATCCGAGAGACCCCGTGCAAGCTCTGGAAAGTCTGAGAGATTGCAGTCACGGTCCAAGCGGATCACGTGGAGTTTGTTGTCGTTCCCAAGGGCATTGGCGATCACACGCAATGCGTCAATTTTCAATTCGAAAATGTCACTTGGTCCATGCCGCTCTGGACCAACACATGGAACATCATCTGCGTGGACAATCATTGCTGAAGATCCTTTGTTGTAGAATCCTTGTTTTTTTAGATCCTGATGCAGAAAAGAGCTCCAAATGCATGGGGGCTCTTTCAGCCCATGGAGACTCCTTGCCATGCCCGTTTTTTCTTAAATTTTAAAAGCTTTGCAATGGGTGTTCTTTCCATTGAATGAGGAAGGGCGACGCAACGTTGTCAAGGAAGGGCGACACAGTTGTCAACGGATGCTCGCCAACAAGAATCTTCAGGACGAACGCACACACTGTCAATTGCGCCAGTCACCATCGTGCACGCTTCAACACCAGGCACGCACCCACTGGAACATTCTGGGTTGGCTGGAAGCCGGTTAGGGTTGGGGTTTGTTGGTCACACACCCACAGCTGACAGCGCCAGTTTGAGGTGAGTTTTGGGCCTGACACGCACTCGTGTGCAGACTTGTGCGTTGCGCATGCGCACTGTCCTGCCCAAAACCACCCCAAGAACACATCCATGTCCAAACCCTGAGACAATGCAGCAAAGATGGATGAGGTCAACATGTGGTCTGGACCAATCCAGATGTTGGATCCATTTCAAAGGCTGGCCATCCAATTGTCACCTGCATCCGCGTCGTTGTCATTGTCGCGTCTCTGAAGTGCCTCCAGCAATGCAGCAACATCGGAATCACTCAATTTGTCAGCTTGCAATGCCACACTCTTGGCATTTTGATCCAGCGTCACGGCCAAAGCTGCATCTTCAAACTTGATTGTTGTGTTCTTCAGTCGTTGTGATTCGGCGTCTTCTTGGTGTGACCATCCGCCACGCTTCCAAAAATTTCCCTTCAGTTGTTCCACTTCCAAGCTTTCCAATTTCACGCCGGTGCAAATCTTTGAGCTCCTCTGTTGCAAATGCTTCTGTCTTTTCAATCATTGGTTCACCCTGTGCTGCTGAAACAGCCTTTGCTGCCACAACGCATTCAGTTGTCTTCATTCTGTTCTTCTTTTGTTTTTCAAGATGTGGCATCCTTGCTTCTCGATCCGTCTTTGCCTTTGCCACAACAAAGTCATCAGAGTTCAAACGTTCTCCGTGCGTTGCACAAAACAGTTGGCCTGCCGATTTTAGACGACTAAGAGCTTATCCACGAATTGTTGTGCTGTCTTTTTGTGGTGTGTTGGTGCAGAAAGGGGGAGAGGAAGTGACGGAACATGACTTTGTTCGCTCACGGGTGCGTCCATTCTGTTGATAGCATTAGTTGTACGTAACATAACTTTGACCCACATTGCCGCCGACAACTAAGTCCCGCCACCCGGCCATCAAGATCCAATCCAACACATTTTTGTGAACATGACTGACGTTCATGACTCACGACATTGACGGTCTATCTGGTCGTTGAAGGGATGTCCAACTTTCGTAGCCGAGGTGGGATCCAATTCAAATCCTATGATTTAAAAGCAGTTAACGATAACCGTTACAAGCTTCCAATGCTTTAGGAATCATGGCACGGTAGGCGAACGCAACAGCCTAAGTACAGTGGCTTCGAACGCCTTCACCGTGCACCACTTCAGCGATTTTTCTCAGTATCACATATGACCAAATTTTTCCAGTACGTTGTGTTGTATTTCTATGGTGCACCAAGCAGCAAGCAATTGTCACGTACATGCACTGTACGATACACCGATATCAAAGCATTGATCGATTGAACAGCAGCAACATATGTTGTATCAATTCTATTGCCGTCTACTCACTCCATAATCAGTCCTACAACTCTAGTAGTAGCTAGTCCACCTATCTATCTAGCTAGCTAGTACCATAGTAGCCAAAGCACCACCACCATCGACATAGCTTTTGCTTGAATCCTTATCCACCAGTACAAGTACAAGTACAGTAATCCATTCCTTCGTCCTCATCGACACGAGACAAAACCATCATGCGAACCTTTTCTTCCGAAGGCAACTTGCACCGCGACGGCTTTACTAGTACTGGTACCAGTGCCGATGCCTCTGTCATGTATACGCCAACCAAGCGTTCTCGAAGAAGCTCATCTACAGTTGCACCTCGTAGTAGTACTAGTATCCTCGTCTTTTGTACGACTCTCCTCTTGGTATTCACCACTAGCACTACACTCGTAGTGGTGAAGGCCGAATCCGTCCAATTGGCCTCTTGTCCTAAAGAAGGCGATGACACTAGCGGTGGCGTGATTGGCAAGTTTTACAACAATGGAGAAGTGTGTGTCCGAGATCGGATCGTCTTGGAACGTCAAGTGGAAAAAGCCGATTGTCCTTCCGAATACAACTACGTCAATGGTTGGTGTCGTCGTCGCTTTCATCGCAAACTCAAACCCACCTGTGCCAGCAAACCGGCTCTCTTTTTAGACGACGCTGATACTGACAATGATAATGGTACTCCGGTGTCCAAAAAGAACAAGAAAAACAATAACAGCAAAAAGTGGCAACTGTTCTTGGGCGCCAAAGGCGAGTGTCATTCTCCTTGTCCCAAGAATTATGCGGCAAGTTATGGCAAGTGCATTCTCCAAAGACAAACCCTGTCCCAAAAGTACATGACTTGTCCCATGATCGACAATGGCGACGGGGTTTTGGAAACCCATCGGAATGGTCCTTATTGTTGTTCCCACGAGTTGGGCAATTGTCCACGTCCCGTCTGCAAAGTGGGAGATCATGTGCCGGGCAAATTTTATTACGATGTCGAGACCAATACCTGTACAAGACAAGCCGAAGCCATCAAACGGGGGGTATTACCGCGTCTTCCCATCACTCAACAAGCGGACATTGCCAAGAATGGACTTCGCAACAAGGGCAATACTTCTCCCAACAAAAATAGTGGAGTGTGTCCCAAGGGATTGGTCCCCGTTCGTGGCAATTCTTGTCAAGAACCCTGCCCGGAAGGCTTTGTCACCATGAAGGGAAAGTGCGACCTCAAAGCCTGTACCTTTCATACCCAAACCGATTTGATTGTCAGATGTCCGGAAGGGATCTATGCTTTGCCCCGTGCCGAAGTATAAACGAGCTCATAGAATAGCAGTAATCATATTTATAGAATGGAATGCACGTCGTTGACAAGTATATATATATATATATATGTATCAATGTAGGACGTACGAGTATGGACATGAAATCATGTACAATAGTTGATAGATATATCGGCATACTTCCCCGATGGACATCCTCCACGAATGGAGTCAGCTGGGTCATTCAATAAGAATGAATGTATCACGGTCATGACGTGACGAGTCAAACAAAAAAGTACATAGCTACTAGAAGACTGGCCTAGTAGTGCGAGTAAAAAAAATCCTCATATCCGGGATCCTGCTTCCTATGTAAATACACGTAGCTAGTTGCTTCCCCTGGCTCCCCAACCATGGTAGCAGAGTATCTATTGAAAGTGAGTGGCCGGTCCTTGCATTTGACAACATCGAATGTTTTTTGTCTACGGTAGCTCTACCAGCTAGCTAGAACAGCTACGGCTAGTTGTGGAAAAACACTCACGCTGCGGCCCCAGAACGCTGGGCCTGTAATGTGCTGCAGCTTCATTTCATTGGGACATGATGCTGCTGTTGCATCCCTACTAGCTAGCTAGCTAGCTATCCTGCCAGCCGATTTAATGGGGATCTATAATTCTAAGTGCTAGTCGAGGCCTATGTAGCTTTGCCCTTCTGGTGCCCCCGTAACGGGACGTCTATGACTACACTCAGCATCTGATGGAAAGCATTTTGAGTGCTACTGACTAGTACTCTACCGACTGGCTAGTACAGTAGAGCTAGCTAGCTAGACAAGAAGATATCTCACTGAGAAGATACCCCTGACGAATTGAGCCGCGGAGTGCTGCCTGCTGTTCAGTTAGGACAAGCTAACTGAACCACAGGCAACTTGCAAGCATACGAAATTTGGGACAAAACGGAAAATGCACCACGCCGCAACCGACTGAAAACGTCACCACTTGCCGCTGCTGTAGCTAGATACTAGCTAGCTAGGTGCGACCTTTTCTGTTGCAATTGCATGCCCCACTCAGCCACCTATGTACCCTACTACAGTAGCTTAGACCAAGCTAGCTACAGTACTGTAGTTCCTTCTCCCCACCTATCAGCTACAATGTACCAGCTAGATTACCTGGTACTGGTTGTCTTCCAACGGCCCAGTTGACTAGTCTAGTGAGAATAATTTTTGGAGGAGGATGTGTCCTGGGCTCCTGAGGGAAGCACCTTGTAATATCTAACTGACGAAGGACATCTGACCTATCTATCAGCTACAATGCTAGCTACTACTCCGAGTAGCTATTAGGCTGGTCGTCTTACCTTAAGTTACAACGTCCCTGAGAATAATTTTTGGAGGATGATGTGTCATGGCGGAAGCAGCCTGTAATATCTAACTGACGAAGGAAATCGGATCGAGAATCACCAGGAACTGTTTCGAACAAAAGGCCTATTGGAGTAGCTATTGGAATAATGGATTCGGTCGTTCAAAATTGCCTCACATTTTTTCGAAAAAAGAGGTCAATAAAACACACGATTGACCTACTCTAGTAGCTAGTAGTAGTAGTTGCTACTACTACTAGCTAGTAAGAATAGCATGTACTAGTACTTGCTGAAAGATACTACTATCGTTCCGGGGAAGCTACTAGCTGTTACGTTTGCTTACATGTCCAACTTTAGAGCAGAAACGGATTCCTCAAGTCCACATAATTTAGTTTGGATCAAAAATCTTCACCAACTCAACAATAAAAGTATCAAGATGGCCGAGACATCAGGTAGCAGTGGTAGTGGTGGTAGTGGTGGATTCGGAGTAACAGAATGGACGGATTCCAACCGGCTAGTGTCCTTCTACATCGGAACTTATTTGCTACTATTTCTTGTTGTGATCCTCTTGAGCGTAAGTACAGTTGTGAGGAAGGTCTTCGCTAGGTGGCTGGAGCAAAGTCTACTAGATAGCAGCTGGCTACTGCTTTGTCCTGCGTGTCTCGCCAATTTTGAAGTTATATCGCCTCACATTCGACCTCCCATCGATTTCATTTCTTATCAGAAATTCCTTCATGATCGCCCCCGCCTGGGTTCGTTCATTCCTGAAGCTGCCATGATCATTGTGGTGGGCTTGGTAGCGGGAACTATTATTCATTTGATCGTGGACACCCACATTGAAAACTCTTTGGCGCAAGACTTGCTAAGCTTTTCGCCATCGGTCTTTTTCATGGTGTTGCTACCACCCATTATCTTTAATGGTGCTCATCACATGCGCCGGGATTTGTTCTTTCGGTACATCACCCCCATTTGTTTGTACGCCTTTTTGGGAACTACCTTGTGTACTCTGGTTGTGGCCGGATTGCTGTGGGCATGCGGTCCACTATTTGCGACGGAAGTCGCAGTCTTTGGCGGAGACACAACGGGTGCTGGGACGTTCGTACCTACCTTCTGGGATCTCTTGACATTTGGAGCACTCATTTCGGCCACGGACCCGGTCTCGACTCTGGCCGTCTTTTCCACCAAAAAAGTGGATCCGCATTTGTTCTATTTGGTCTTTGGAGAGAGCGTCATCAACGACGCTGTTGGTTTGGTCCTCTTTGAAGCGCTGGCACATGTCGTGGAACAACAATTGCACTATCAACAGCTACAACAGCAAGGAGGCAATGATGATCCGATCGAGCTGGATGTCGGTCAGGAAATCTTACAATTTGGATTCGACGTTGTGGTGGGATTCATCGGCTCACTCATTCTCGGTACAATAATTGGGATAGGGTATGCTCTGGTCTTTAAAAAGATCGACTTTTCCCACACACCGCTGCTACAAATGTGCTTTTATGTGACGATTCTATACGTCCCTTTGGTGTTGGCCGAGATATTACACCTCAGCGGTATTGTTACCGTGCTCTTTGCCGGTGCCTCGAGTGCTGCGTACGTGGTGCCGAATCTGACACCCACCACGGCAGCTCATGCCGATTCCGTCTTTCGATTGGCAGCTCATGCGGCTGAAACGATTGTCTTTTTAGAAATGGGCATGTCCGTGTGTGGCTTAGTTGGAGCAGGGCACACTGGGGTTCATTTTATCTTTTTGACTTGTGCGATAGTGGCATGTCTGGTAGGTCGAGCTGTGAACGTGTATCCCATCACATTTATGTACAATGCGACAGCACTGTGGAGACAAAAGAAATGCAACCAACAAAAAGCCAAGCTGACTTTGTCAGACAACAGAGAGAAAGAAGATCAGGTCTCGGGATACGTCCAACACAACAACAGTATGGGTTCTGAGGAAGAGCATCAACAAGTCGCACAATTGGGAGCAACAGCCGAAAATCGAAGTGTACAAATCGATGATACAACTATCCCTATGAAATCAGCCCACATGATGTGGTTTTCGGGTTTACGTGGCGCTGTTTCGTATGGGCTTGTCAAGACATTCCCCGAGACCGGAAATGAAAACGTGTTTGTCATTACTACCATGTTCATTGCCTTGATTACAACCTTTGTTTTTGGTGGAGGAACTGACGCTGCTCTCAAAGCTTTCAAAATCGACACGGGCGTTGAGGAGAAGGAGTATCTGAAACAGATCGAGAATAGACCGATCCTGACCGGATGGCTTCGCCGATTTGAAGAAGTCATGGTTCGGCCCTGGATCTTGAAGAAACCGCAACACACAAAAATTGATCCCGACACTGCTCAGACGGGTAATGAAAAGCGCAGTGCTCTACTCCCGGAACCGCAACAGAGCATTGATCTACGCCATAATGATGCGGATGTAGAAGGAGCTGCTGGCCATTTTGAATCTGGGGATAGTGAACTCACAGACAATGAAGTGCCACACGCAAGCATTTTTGATTATGGACATTAGGTAATCATCTGCGTCTGTTATTTGGCATGTGTCGCAATTCTTCACCGAGGGGAAATCCTCCACAAATGGAGCATCATCTGTTCATCTGGATGGACACAGCTGGCTCGGGTGCTATTGTTTCAAGGGCAAGTCTGATCCCGATACCTAGATAATCAAAAGCAGTTAGACCCCCCTCTGTCAACTAAAGAACATTGCTACTCTTGTAGTTCGCCTGTTTTAGGTTGGGATCCAATGATCTGCTCTGTATGAAGGATGGGGTTCGTTCCCAATGTCAGCCGTGTCCATTCAATCAGAATGAGTAAATCACGGTCATGACATATTACTAGCTAGCTAGCTACTACAGAAGTAGCTTTTAGCACTGATAACCGTAATCTACCGTGGCATATTTCGGAATTCATGTGAGACCAAAAGCCCTAATTGCTGAAGCGATGTGCGTGAACCGACTTCATTAATGAAAAAAGAACATGACGTCATGAACGTGACAAACGAGGATCTTAATGCCCTGCGTGATTGCTGTGATCGATCTGTTCTTAATAATAATTGCAGCATTGTTTTCCATATAAACATCAAGACTGCAGCAACAGCAGCAAGAGCAGCAGTTCGACAGCAGCAACAGCAGTTGACGGTAATAATACCAATATCAATCATAGTCACAACAAACCAAAAAGCAGCGAGCCGCATCGAGCCGTCATAAACGAAACCAATCTACTACCGCATCATCTATTCCACCATGGAGCCTGCCAAAGCCAAGTCCTTTGAAGAGATCATGGAAGGAGCAGCTGACGATTTCCAACGCTTGCGAGAGGCCACAGAAAAGCAAGCGCGAGCCTTTTCCGCTGTGGAAGCAGCTACCAAAAAACGCAAGAAAGCTGTCGCCGACGAAACAGCAGCCAGGAAGAGACAAAAGGAAGCTGACACTGAGAAGGTCGCGGCGGTGAAACAGGCAAACTATGTGCGCAACATGGCCAAAGCTCAGCTTGTGTTGCAAGTGGGCAGTATGGAGAATGGAAAGGCACTTGTTGCTCTAGTTCGAGGTCTCTCTGACGATGAGATTATTTCTGATGACGCTGTCAATAGATTGAAACAATTGTGGGAGGAACAAAACGACAAGGAAGAAGAAGAAGAAGAAGAAGAAACTGTTCCTTCCGTAATCCTATCTAAATGTACCAAATAAGTCGATTGTGAAAGCAAGGTAACGAGCAATATTTTGGCTGGACAACGACGGTGTTGATGATGCGTGCGAGAGCTAGCGAAAAGATGGTGGCCACGGGGCTTGAAACGAAAAAAAATCGAGTACTCCAATTACATATTTTTGGCTGGTTTTTTACCAGTCTGTTGGAACGACTTGACTCAAATATATTGACATGCATATCATAGGTTGCAATCTGAATTATAAACACAAGTCCAAACGGAGCAGTGGGGATCGCCCGCTTGTGGGAAAATATATGGGCTGCGGTACTTCCTAAAGAATAAAATAGAAATGAATATTTCCAGAAACCTATATTGTTGTGTATTATTTTATTTCCGTTCGGATCGGTGTAGTCGTGATAGCATTATGTTGTTCTTTTAGTATTAGAGTTTATAACAATGCACACAAAGGATCTCCAACAAAATATAGTAGTTGTAGTCTTGACATTCTCTTCATTTTCAAACATAGTTGCTGTGGCACGCATACACACACATACAAATCGAATTCATCTGTCCATCCATCAGATCATGGTTGGTTGTGTAGCGAAAAGTATTTTTCTAGGGCGTCAAATCCGTCGAAACCTTTGTCTTGGTCTTGGTGGCCTTGGTGGCAGTCGCCGTGGATCCAGCTCCCGAAGCAACCTTTTCTTCCTTGGAGCTGTCGCCATTGGATTCCCACTCCGAGACCAAAAAGTCGACGACATCACGAGCCGAATATCCCCACTTGCCAGTAGCTTCATCCAACTTCATGAATTTACGACAGGCATTGACATCGTCTCCGATGGTAATCAAAGGTTTTTCCACGTAGGGATCGGAATCCTTGGTTTCGTACGTAACTTGAGGATATCCCGCATCGGAGCACAAGGCATTGCACAAACACTTACGTCCGACGGTGGCTTCGGCATTGCCGCCCTTTTTCACATAGCGATCGACGGGTTCCGAAGGACAGCGATAGCCGATCTTTCCATTGGGCTGAACGTAGAGCGAACGCAAATATCCAAGATTGCAAACACGGGGACGGGCTTCGTATACTTCTTGACGGGCCAAGGTTCCTTCGAGATTCATGACCTTGAAGGGAAATCCGGTAGGACTGGCCACGGGATCGGTGTAGACATCCAAATCCGCGACCAACAGTTCGGCCATGATTTCCTGTCTCGTTTCATCGGTCATACCGCTTTCGAGGGCGAGTGCAAAGGCAGTTCCGACTTGAACACCAGCGCCTCCCATTTCCAATACTTCGTTGAATTTTTCGGGCTTGGCGTAGGATCCCGCCATCCAAAAGGGCAATCCATTAATGGCCTTGCCAAATTTCAAGAGATCAACTTCGTCTTTGGGTCCGTACATGGGTTCCCCACGATCGTTGAGGCCTTCGGCGTGAGATTTTTCAACCATGTCCAATTTGAATCCACGGGGCGGCTGATTTTTGTAGAAGAAAAATGGAGTAGAGAGAAATGAGATTGGGTGATTTTGAAATGAATAGTCACACCGAAAGAATTTCTTTTCAAATAGTACAATATACTTACGGCATTGTGTCCACCAGCTGTGGGCAACTCCACCACAAATCCGTCAATGCCCTTGCTGGGACCGGTTCCAGACGCTCGTTTGAGCATGGATTGAGCCAATACGACGGACGACACAATGGGCAAGAATTGAGGACGCTTGGCATGACTGTTTTCCACGTCCGTATTCCATTGCTTGGCGAATAGTTCCGGTTTACCAGCTTCCTTCCAAAATTGTTCGGGTGAAAAATTGAGGACTGGTTCGGGTGTATTTTCCAGCATGGTACCCTTGAGATCAATCGTTTGCTGACAATCTTTGCCTTCGGCCAAATTGTCCAAAATCCCGGGAATGTGCATGGGAATACCAGCACCCATAATGATGTAATCAACATCGGCGAGCATGGCCCCGTACAAGGAAGGGACAGTGGGGAGTTCGACCTTGCTGCAGGATTGGGATAAACAGGTGGAGAAAGTAATGCCAGTGTGAGTGCTTTTTATAAAAGACTTGACGACGTAGTCAATGAAAACCGTCGATGATATAATGTACGTACGTGAGAAGATTCATACCAACGAGTCCACCAGTGGGAGTGCCGTCATCTTCATGCTTGGCCAACCAAATTTCACAGTAATTGGCCAAGATGGTGGCTTCCAACAAGGACTGTTGAGGATTCAAACTCCACTGCGGCAAGTGCTTGAACTTGTCATGATCTGGCTTGCCTCCCTCCACGTAGTACTTGTCCATGATTCGGGCCACCATGTCTTGATCCGGAAAGGTGGCCAAGGCCCGACGCATGGCCCCATCGGGGTCGCCCTTTTGGAGCGAGCGAATCAAAATGGTGTCCATGCAAGTACCGGAAATGACACCGAGCTCGCCCTTTTTACTCACTTCACGAGCCAAGTTCCAAGAGGAAATGCGAATGCCCATGCCACCTTGAATGATACGGGGCAGTTTGGTAGACGTTGCAGGAGCAGCTGCCTTCATGTTGAGGCTGAAGGCGGCCACTTTTGTGGTGGATGCCACGGCCAAAGAGGCCACGAGAAGGGAGGCGAGGTAACGCGTCATGGTGGATCGTATCGTTAATCTTTTTGACTTCTTGATTTGACTTGGTGAGGAACGAAAGGGAGGAACAAACTTTTGAGAGAGGAATTGAAAGCAGAGGCGAGAGGAGGGGGCGTTGATGAATCAATCAATCAATCGATGATCCAATCAATGGAATGGCGTGAAACGAAAAGAGTTTAGAAATGACATTTATAATAATGGAAGAAACCTCTCAACTGCTTTAGAATTGTTTTGATCGTACCAGTGATGATGACAAGGAGTTGATATTGTTTTGAGTAGGCAAACACAACCGAACTCCAGCAGGCAAGCAGGCAGGTTGGTACTAGTTGTACTTGTTGGCAGCCTTTTCGCCTATCCATCGAAGGGCCCTCTCCGAAAGGATCCAAGACCCACTTACGTCGCGGTCCAGTTCTCATTCCATCGATCAAAAGCGAACCCAATTAGTTCGTATTGTCACAAGACGAAGAAATAAAAAGGTATCCTTCGGTCAAGCAGCTGCTGTTGATGTCCTATCACAATCGCGAGCACCATGCACAAGTGCGTGCAAACCACCTATTCTTCTGTTCCTCAACAGCAGGGGTTCTCAAAAAGTCGCCAGGAACTTCACCAGGGTTTTTGCCAGGAAAACACTGTGACATGGCTCCACCAATCAGATTGAAGCACCACTTCCTGGTTCCACGAATGGGAACCACACATTGAGTGCCCCACCCAGGGTTTTAACCAGGTCGGTCAAGGTTTCATGGTTCACCTGCTGCGCTGCACGCAGCAGTGCTGCGTCAAAACTGCTAGCAGCTGCCAGCTAGCTAGCAGCGCTAGCAGCTAATCGATCGTTAGCAATCGTTAACACGCGCGATCGACACGCAACGGCAACGCCGCAGTCTGCCACGCAGCGCTAGTGCTTGTGCTGATCCTGCTGTGGATGTGCAACCTTGACCGACCTGGTTAAAACCCTGGGTCGATTTTGGACCCAGGAACGTCACCAGGAAGCAATGGGTCATGAGGCGCTAACTGCTTAAGGTTGAGCGTCACTTGAACTTTGCATGTTCCTGGCAAAAACCCTGGCAAAGTTTCTGGCGACTTGTTGAGAACCCCCAGTGTTCTCGGCTGGGACCATTGATTGGAAAGCGAACTCCCATCAGTTCAAAAGCAAATCCGCCAAAGTCGAGGGGTGGAACCGCCACGCCACAAAGTGAAAGAAAGGCATCTTTGTGACGTCGTCCAATCACAGTCGCGAGCACTCTAGTGCACAAGTGCGCGGAAACCACCAATTCTGTTCTGCTGCACCTTCAACAATGTTCACCGCTTGGGTCCATTTCATTTGTCTTCCCTTCCTGTCACATGTGGCACCACCTCATGGGAACCCAACCCAACAATCAGAAATTGCTGCAGTGAAATGCAACGCTGGAAGAAATGTGCTAAGTTGCATTTTCCCTGTGGAATTCCTCCCATTCACCCCTTTCAGTCCACAACATCTGTTTTCTTTTCCATTGGGAGAGAACAAGAAGCAAGGTCGAACTCGTTTTTCATTTGATTTTTCTTCTGAACAGAGACCCCACCACCAACAACCAATTTGAGCATGCAAAGGCTTGCGAGCATTTGTGCCAACCAGTGCAGATCATCCTTTCTTGACGAAATTCATTTTTGCAGGAATGAATGGTTTCCAAGTTGTCACAGCGCACCACAAAGATGATTTCCACTGCAGTTCAGCAGTGCACAAAAGATTGTTTGAAGAAGAACAACAGTGCAGCTGGTGCTTCAACCAAAACAGATGAAGACACACATGAACCTTTTTTTCAAATTCAAATGATTTGCGAGCACATGTGTTTCTCAACATTTTCATTTGTTGCATTGTCAGAAAAAATGCCTTGGGAAACAAACAGAATGACATCTCAGAATTTGATTCAGAAAAGAAGAGAAATTGAATTGTTTGTTGAATGGCCTGTGTGTTGCTCCACACAAAAAATGTGATTGAATTTGTGCAACAAACCTCATTCAATTTCAGTTCGAATTGAAAGAATTGATTTGCACCAACTGAGTGGAATCAGTTGACACAAAACTGATTGCTTCAATCACATGTTGCTTGCAAACAAACATGCAGTTGATTGTCAAGGAAATGCAAAATTGTCATTTGTCCAAAAACATGAAGAACATTCTGAACTTCTGATGCCAGACATCTCATGCACTTGCCTTTGTGCTGAACGGGTTCCTGTGAGCAAATGGACTGCATTTTTGTGGATGAATTGAACTTTTGCGAACATTTGAAGGAAGGGACAATGTTCCATCATGCCCAAAAAAAAGAGCACTTGTCAACTGAATTGAGGCCTTGCTGCAGATTTTCAGAAGGTCTGATCAGGTTCAAGCCACAAACGTTGACTTTGGGTGCCTTCTTGATTCAAGGACACAAACCCCTCTGGCTGAGTTCGCAATCCCTTCCCATCTTGAAAATGGGCTTGATTTTGAATGTTCCAAAATGGAATTGAATGAGAGAGGCAATCTCATTGTCTGCTTAAATGGGAGGGGGAATCTACTGATGCTGTTAGCCATTGGCGATCTCATTGTCTGCTGATGTGGAATGGGGAACTGAATCTACTACAGCCATTACCTAGTAGAGGTACAACCTTTAGCCAGTAGAAGCGAGCTAGCTACCTGGATGCTAGCTTGTAGATGCTAGCTAATGTCTACTTAGCTAGTTGTAGTAGTTACAACGAACCACTAGCTAGTTAGTAGCTATTCGCTAGCCACTACTAGCTAGCTAGTAGAATACCAATTCTGCCATTTTGACACTTACGTACGTCGTACCCGCTACTGTGCGGCCGGGGCTAAAGAACATCATAATTGACGTTCAGCTGGCTATCAGTAGTAACAGTGCCCCCACGACTAGCTAGTAATAGTAGAAACAGATGCTTCTCATAGCGCGAAGCTGTGTAGTGTAAGCACTAGCTAGTGGTACTGCCCGAACTGCCTGGCGCCTTCAATTCAATTTTGTTCGTTGTCGCCGTGATGGGTTGGACGCAAGCTCCGGTTACGGTGTCGGTGAGCATGCACACGCACGGAAGTGTACAAGAGATCTATTCCGACGAGGGGGGAAATTCAAAAAGTTTGGCTACATGGTAGCAATTTGTAGTGGATTAAGTCGGCAGGATTGCCATATGTCCAAAAAAACTGTTGAAATCTATTTTACTATCCAATACTAAATCAGCTCACCGTACCAGCTAGTGTCCACTACGATCAGCCCGTTCCCCTCAAATGGTACCATTTAAAAGGGAATCCTTGTCCGGGCAACATAGTGGGGAATGGGGAATCGCAGACGTTCTTCAGGCCATGGATGGACGCTTCACGTACTTGTTGGCTGGACGCCACTCTTGCTCAGACGCCAAGTCGTAGAAGAATTCGACACTAGTGGATTGGAAATGGACGCAATTGCGTAAGCGT